>Ga0302140_10009088_pt1 | contig 12341 bp, 13 predicted proteins | sample I_Bog_E1_1_FD_202095 | JGI IMG/M metagenome (GOLD analysis project Ga0302140, IMG submission 202095) | Peat permafrost microbial communities from Stordalen Mire near Abisko, Sweden - I_Bog_E1_1 | ecosystem: Environmental > Terrestrial > Soil > Wetlands > Peat | place: Sweden: Abisko, Stordalen...
GCAAGTTAGCGAGTTAGCGCAGGACCCGATCTGAGACAACTGTTCATTTCAACCGTAACTCTGCGCGGCGAGTCGGGCTGCTCTTGATGAACAAGAAATCTGGTTGAATATTTTCAGCAAGTTAGCCGCGGCTTCGCCGCGATAGCAAGTCAGCGAGTTAGCGCAGGACCCGATCTGAGACAACTGTTTATTTCAACCGTAACTCGACGCGACTAGTCGGGCTGCTCAGGATGACAGGGGTTTTGGGCGGGGCTACTTTGCGTGGAGCTCGTGGAGCCAGTCGTCCATGTGGCCGAGGGCGCGGAGCAGGCCTAAACGGGCTTTGGCAAGTGCAAGGGAGGCGTCGAGGGATTCCTGGTATTTCTGGCGCTCGTCGATGCGGGCTAGCTGCTCGGCTTTGGGGGTTATTTGCGGCTGGGCATTGGGGCCGGCTGAGGCTCCGTTGCCTGCGTCCATCTGGGTGAGGACGGTCTTCAGCTGGGCGTCGGCGATTTGCTGCTTGAGGGTGGCGACTTCGGCGAGGGCGTCCAGTTCGCGAAGGTTGCCGGTGAGGGTGGCGACTTGAACCTCGTCCTGGCGCTGGGCCTGCTCGGCTTCTACTCTGCCTCGGAGGGCCTCTGCGGCGGTTGCTTTGGCCTTCGCGCGCAAGGCGAAATCAAAGAAGGGAATGTTGATCTGGATTCCGAAGCTGACGTTGTTTGGGGTGAAGTTCTGGTAATAAGTGCTGTAGCTGTTCAATTCGTTTGAGTCGTAATTGTAAACCGCGCCGAATCCGATCTGAGGTCTCTTCCAGGCCAGGTCGTCTCCTTTGGCCTGGAGCTGCTTGGATTGGGCGAGGGCTCTTGCAGAATCGATTCCGGGCAGCGTGCGCGGCCCATCGCCGGCATTGATGGCGGGAATCTCGGGAATGCTTGCATGGTCGGGCAGGATGGCGCCTACGGGCATGTCGGTGAGGACCGCGATCTGCTTGGCCAGCGTGGCGGCACGGGTTTCGAGACGAACACGCTGGAGTTTGAGTTCAGCGGCTTTGAGGCGGGCTTGCCAGAGATCGAGGTCGGAATCGACACCAGCTTCAGTGCGCTGCTGCTGGATTCGAACCAGGTCGGCGGTATAAGCCTCCTGCTGCTGAGCTGCTGCCAGTTCGCGGTTGACGGTGTCGAGCTCGATGTAGGTGGTGGAGGCGTCGAGAGCGACTTGCTCGCGCGCATCTTTGAGGGCGAGATTGGCAGCTTCGATGCCGGCGCGAGCGGCCTTGGTGTATTGGCGCTGCGAGTAGCTGAAGACCAGCGATTGCATGGAGGCGCTTCCGACGGATGGCTGGCCGGTGGGGAATCCGTGGGAGTAGCCGACGGTAGAGCCTATTTGAAAGTTGGGGATGTAGGCGTCCTGGGTCTGGGCGAGGGCGGCCTGGGCTTTCTGGAGGTCGGCCTGGGCAAGCTTTACGGGGCTTGAGTTGCGCTGGGCTAGATCGACGACAGTGGGTAGGGAGACTTGGGCCTGGAGTGGCAGGCAGGCGAGAAGGATTGGCGCCAGAAGTGAAAGCGGGAGGGGGAAGCGCGGGTTGGGGGTTGGTTTGGCTGGCATTGGTTTGGTCAAAAGCTTAGGTTTTTCATCAATTCTGGTTAGGATCTTCGTTTAGGCCTTGCATTCCCTCGGGGGCTAAAGCCCAGATCGCTTTTCTGCAATTATGTACGGGCTGAAGCCCGTACCCTTCATTGGAAGCCCACATCGTCCAGTTGAAGCTTGGACCCTTCAATTAAAGCCCGGGGCTAAAGGCCAGGTTGGTTGGGCATGTCTTCAGGGGGTTAAAACCCCCTGCTCCTTCCGTAGTCCTTGACATGATTCAGGGGTTCAAATGTCCTGCTCCCTCCCGGGGCCTGTTTGGTTATTGGGATTTGGATTTCTCGGCTGGCTTGTAGTCATGGGCCAGGGCAAGGGCGGCGGCGCGTTCTCGATCGGCGGCTGGTTGGTCGCCCAGTTGCTCTTTGACGCGGGCCAGTCGGATATGGGCAATGAATGCTGGGGCCTCTTCGGTTTTGAAGGAGCTGGAGAGGTAGTTATCAAGTAACGTGGCAGCGAGGGCTGGGTCGCGCTTGGACTCGATAAGTAGGCCGGCGCTGTCATAAAGGGCGACGCTGGAATGCTTGTCGTGCTGGGCGGCGGTGACGGCGCTGTGGATGGCGGACTCCATGTCAGGAAAGCGCTGGTGGTGGTAGTAGAAGCTGGCCAGAGTGGTCCATTCAAGGGCGGGGTGCGGACTGGCGGAGATGGCCTGCTTGTATTCGCTTTCGGCGGTGGCAGGGTCTTTCTGCTGCTCGGCGATTTGGCCGCGGAGTTTATGGGCACGTGCCGGATCGATCTTGTCGAGTTGGCTGGCGGTTTGCTGGGCTTTGTCGATGCCGCCCCCGACTACGCCTGGGGCCTGACGGTAGAAATCGCCGACGTCTGATAGAGCTTCAACGTTGCGGGGATTGAGGCGGACGGCCTCTTCGAACTCGGAGCGGGTGCGCTTGGCCAGGGAAAAGGCGTTCATGAATGAGGCGTGCGCGGCCCTTTGACCGAGCGCACGGCCGAGCCAGAGATGGAAATCGGAGTTTTGTGCATCGAGGTTTACGGCCTGCTCGCAATCGGTGGATGCGGCGTCCCATTGTTCGAGGGTGAGGCGGACGCGGCAGATGAGATTGTGGGCCTGGGCTTGGTCGGAGCTGGATTGAGGAAGTGGCGCAAGGAGGGACAGGGCCTTATCTGCTTCACCGGACTGCAGGGCGGTGTTGGCCTTGGTGAGTACATCGGATGGGGACTGGGCTTGGGAGGCAGTAATGGGAATTGTTGCCGCGAACAGGGCTGCGGACAGAAGCTTGCTTGCAGATCGTGACGGCTTCAATGCATTTCCTTTATCGGGACGCCGTCCTGAAGTGGGAGTCCGTTGGTTGTTCCGGTGGCCACAACATCGCCTTCCTGCAATCCGGAGACGATAGGTGTAAGTGTGAGATTTGAGGTTCCGACGGTGACGGGGGTGCGCACGAGTTCGTCACCGACGATGCGGAAGACGAAGGGCTTGCCGTCTTCGACGTGCAGAGCTTCATGGGGTACGGTGAGAACGTTGGGTTGGCTGGATGTTGTCACGGTGACGGTGACGTTGGTGTCGGGCAAGAGGCCGCCATCGCCGCCGTCGATTTCGATGAGCGCCTCGCCAACGGTTCGGGTGGTGTACATGACTACGGTTGTTGGTGTGCGGGCGACGCGTCCCATCCATACGTGACCGGGCTTGGGGTCGCCATCCCATTTGATTTGGACAGGCTGGCCGACAGCTAACTGGCCGATGAGCGGTTCGTCGAAATAGGCGCGGACACGGAGGTTGTGCAGGTCGGCCAACTGGAGGAGAAGCTTTCCCTCTTCGGCGAATTCGGAGCGGCCGACGTTGAGGCTGTAGACGGTTCCTGCGGCTGGGGCATGAGGAGCAGTTTTTGCCTCGATATCGCGGGCAGCGGCGAGACCTGCTTCGGCATCGGCGAGCGCGGACTGGGCGCGGGCTAGGTCGGACGGGGCGTAACGGCTATGGGAGCCTTCTTCCGCCGCATGCAGGGCGGCTTCGGATGCATCGAGTCGCTGCTGGGCGGAGGCTACCTCGCTGGTCGATGCTGCTCCGGTGGACTTGAGGCGGGTGAGGGCATCGAGATCGTGGCGGGCCTGATCGCGTTCGAGGCGGTCGCGGGCGATTTCAGTGGCCGAGCCCAGGCGTTCCTGAAGGCTGCCGTTGTGGGTGGCTGCATCGAGGGCGGCCTGGGCTGCTTTTACGCCGCTTTCGGCAGTGGCGACGCGGGCGCGGGCCTGTACGTCGTCGAGTTCAAGGAGGAGTTTGCCGGCTGGGACGACATCGCCCTGCTGCACATAGATCGCCTTAACGGTGGAGGCGACGGGGCTGTAGAACGGGTAGTTCATGATGGGCTCGACGCGGCCGTTGGTGCTGATCTGATTTACCAATTGCTGGCGGCTGACGCGCGCCTGGCGCACTGGAAGACGATCGCGCGTAAAGGAGCGCGTCACGAAGAAGACGATGACGACTAAGACTGCCGCGCCCAGCCACAGCCAGAGCCGGCTCGATTGCTTTCTTTCTTCCATTCACTCAACCATGGTCAGTATATAGGACTCAGAAACGGCTCTGAGGAATCATGAAATTGGGGCTTAGAGGGTAAGAATGAGTCGGATGGGGGCTGGCGGGTCTACTTTCCGCGCTACTTCAGGATCGGTACAATGGGGGCATGGCTCTTGAACAACGCTACACAGACGAACATGCCAAGGCAGGGCTGGACTTTGCTTTTCCGGCGATTGAGACGTGGGAGAACCAGTTTCCCGGATACGAGATTTTGATTGACGATCCGGAGTTGACTTCGGTGTGTCCTAAGACGGGGTTGCCGGATTTTGGAGTACTGACGATCCGGTATATGCCGCGGGAAAAATGCCTGGAGTTGAAGTCGCTGAAGGAGTACTTGTTCAGCTACCGGAACCTGGGGATCTTTCAGGAGAATATTGTGAACCAGGTGCTGGAGGATGTGGTGAAGGCTACTGATCCGGTGTGGGCTGAGGTTAAGGGTGTGTTTCGGCCTCGGGGCGGGATTGGGACTACGGTTGAGGCGCGGTGGCCGAGGCCACCTGCGGTGGGGCAGACGGCGCTTGCACGCCCATAGGACAGTCTGGCATACCCTGCAATCCGGCCGGCAGAGGCTAAGCAGGCCGCTAAAAAACCCGCGGTTTGGGCTGAAATTGACGGAAAGATTCCCTCGGGGGCTGAAGCCACGTTTGTATTGCAGGGCTTATGTACGGGCTAAAACCCGTACCCTCCACCGTTCTGAATCTTCCCGCGAGCTGTAGCGACGATTGGACTGAAATGCTCTTTCAGTGGCCTGAAGGCCACTGCTCCCTCCGAAGCCTCAGAGGAGATTGTGTACACTCGGTCCAGCGGATTTTGAGATGCTGAGGGCGCTTGTCGACTTCGACACTTTCAAGGCGGATGGCCTGGAGCCCGGCGGTGGCTACGCTGGTGCTGCTGATTGGGCTGAATCTGCTGAATTATGTTGATCGCTATATTTTGCCGGGCGAGGTTTCGCTGATTCAGCGGGAATACGGCTGGAATGACGCGAAAATGGGCTGGCTGACTACCGCGATGCTCCTTGTTTACATGTGTGTCGCACCCCTGACAGGGTGGCTGGGCGATCGCTTCAGCCGCAAGCCGTTGATTATTGGAGGCGCTGTGCTGTGGAGCGTTGCGACTCTGGGGACGGCGTGGGTGCATAGCTATACGAGCTTCTATATCCGTCATGCATTGGTGGGTGTGGGGGAGGCGACGTTTGGGATTTTTGCGCCGGCGGTGTTGGCGGATTTCTATCCAGAGCGGGATCGAAACCGGATACTTTCGATTTTTTATTTGGCAATTCCTGTGGGCGCGGCGCTTGGTTATGCGGCTGGAGGAACGATGGGTTCGGCCTGGGGTTGGCGTGCTCCGTTTTTCATTTGCGCTGTTCCAGGGCTGGTGCTGGCGGCGCTCTACGGATGGCTTGGGCGGGAGCCGGAACGCGGCGCCAGCGACCAGTTGAAAGCTACGGTTGACAGGGCTACGGTGCTGGGACTGTTCAGAAATGGGGCCTTTCTGACGGCTACGTTTGGACTGGCGGCGCTGACGTTTGCGATGGGTGGCATTTCAGCCTGGGTGCCAAAGTTCCTGGAGAAATTTGCAGGGCTTTCGGTGGGAAATGCGAGCTTGACGGTTGGTGCGATTACGGTGGTGGACGGCATCGCGGGAACGCTTGTGGGTGGGTGGATTGCGCAGCGCTGGCTGAAGACGAATTATCGGGCGCTCTATCTGCTGTCGTTCTGGAGTGTGGCGTTGACACTGCCTTGCGGGGTGGCGGTGTTTTTTGGGCCGCGCTCGTGGGCGATTCCCGCTCTGTTTGTGACGGAGTTCTTCTTGTTTCTGAATACGGGGCCGTTGAATGCAGCGATTGTGAATTCCGTCTCCGCGCCGGTAAGAGCGACGGCGATTTCGCTCAATCTGTTTTGCATTCACGCTTTTGGTGACACGTTCTCGCCGACGATTATCGGGGCCATCAGCGACAAGACGAATCTGCGGATTGGGTTGGGAGCTACGCTGATTTTTCTGGTGATTTCGGGGACTATTCTTTGGTTTGGATCGCGGTTTGCGCCGGCGCTGGATGAGGTTGGCTGATGTCTTGAGGCTGGTTTATTCGGCGATACTGGGTTTATGGCTCATTGGCATGTTCTGTTGATTTCCAGCGCGGCGCTGGCTTTGGGCTGGCTTTGGCAGGCGGTTGCGGCTCTGCGTGGAATGCCAACTTTGCCCGACCTTACGCGCCCGGGTGCGGTGCTTCCGGATTTGTCTTCCAGCGAGGGACCAGATGTTTCGGTGATTGTTCCGGCATGCAATGAAGAGGGGTCGATTGAGGCTACTCTGCGGTCGCTACTGGCCTCAACTTGCGTTAGGTTGCAGATTATTGCGGTGGACGATCGTTCTACGGACCGCACGGGTGAGCGCATGGATGCGGTTGCTGCTGAATATGCGGGTGGACCGCATACGCTTGAGGTCATTCATAATCGGGATCTGCCGGCGGGGTGGATGGGGAAGACTCATGCGCTGGCTTTGGCGGCGGGACGGGCAACGGCCGAGTGGATGCTGCTTACGGATGGGGATGTGGTGTTCGATTCGCGAGCAATTGCGTTGAGCCTGGGCTATGCAGATTCAGAAAGAGCTGACCATGTGGCGGTGGGGCTGACGCTGGAACTTAAAGGCATTGCGGAGGCTGCTGTTTTTGCGGCGTTTCAGGCTATATCGGCGTGGAATGTGCATTTGTGGAAGGTGGGCGACAAGAAAGCATGGGACTTCTTTGGTGCGGGCGGGTTCAACTTCGTGCGGCGCGATGCTTATGAGCGGGTGGGCGGGTTTGAGTCTCTGCGGATGGAGGTGGTGGAGGACCTGAGGCTGGCGTGGAAGATCAAACGGGCTGGATTTCGACAGCGGTTTGTGACGGGGCCGGGGCTGGTGCGGATCCATTGGATTCAGAGTGCGCTGGGCATTGTGGATTTGCTTGAAAAGAACGGCTTTGCCGGGATGCGGTATCGGACTGGGCTGGCTTTGCTGGCGTTTCTTGGATTGGCTGTGCAGATTTTGGTGCCGCTGGCAGCGATCGCGATGGGGGGGGTGACGACGGTTGCTGGTCTGTTTGTTTATGTATCCATCTTTTTGATGTACGCGGCGAATCGGAGGATCACGATGGTTTCGCCGTGGGTGGCTGTGTTTTTTGCACCGGCTACGGGGATTCTGCTGTTTGCCTTGATGCGGTCGATGATTCTTACGATCAGCCGGGGCGGGGTGGTATGGCGGGGAACGCTGTATCCGCTCGGCGAGTTGCGAAGGAACGCGGGGAGATGGTGAATTGAAGGAGCCCGTCCGCGGCTAAAGCCGGGGGTGAGTATGACGGCCTTTTGCGGAGGTTGAAACCTCCGCCTCCCTCCGACGAAAGTTTTTTCGCAGCCAATGGAGTCGTGCCCCTTCAAAGCATTCTGTTTTTTCGCAGCCTGTCGAGTCGTGCCGTGACACTTCTTGCTTCATCCGATTTGTTATTTCACAGCATGTAAAGGCCGTACCCTTCAGCAGAGCCTCTGGTTTGAGTTCACTTTGGCGGGCGTGGCTGCTGGTCGCGGGTGTTCATAAAGGCGCGGCTGGCGCCCTGGGAGCGGAGATTTGGGTCGTTGACGGGCGGGCGGGATTGGTCGGCTGAGAAGCCGCGGGCGAGCTGGGGGTTGGGCTTGAATTTGGGCGGGCCGCCGTAAAACTGACGGGCGTGGCTCAGAACCATTCCGGCGCGACCGTGCATGGATTGGACGATGCCGCGCACCTGCACATCCATGTCGCGATATTTGCGCAATTCGCCTACTTCGTCGTGATCCTCCCAGGCGCTGACGATGGTGAAGCGGCAGGCGTCGTCGGGGGTTTGGGGCGTGCAGACATCGAGATAGCGGGTGCCGTCGGGGAGTTGGACTACATCGTAAATGTGGGCGGAGACGCAGATATCTTTATTGAGAAGCCTGGAGGCCTGGTCGGCAGGAACGCAGGGCTTGGGTGCAGCGAGGGCTGACAGGGAAGCGGCGAGGGCCAATAGGACGAACGGAGGCGGTGGACGCATGAATTGGTTCTCCGGTTGATTTGGAAAATACTAGCCCCATTTCGAGGGGTTGGGTATGTCATGGGTCACTAACTATGCGATAGAAATTCAATTTCAATAAGACAGAAGAGAGTGTTCAGGGTTGCGGTTTCCCGCCCTTGCGCCAGGAAAAAAGCGCAAGAACGGGGCACGGAGCCTTTTCAGCGACGTCGGGCTGGATGGGCTTGGTGCTGCGGGTTGCTGTACGCTTATCCGTGACTTTTCAACTTAGATTCAGTGAGGTCTTGCTTCCATGAGAGATTCTGTTCGCAAGATGTTTTTGGTTCTGGCGATGCTGGCAGTTGTGGCTGGTTCGCTTTGCTTGGCGCAGGGCGATTTTTTGGCGCATTACAAGGGAACTCCGTACCATGACAGCCGCTATTCTGGTGGCGCGCAGGCGATTCCCGGCAAGGTGATGTGCGCATATTACGACTTGGGCGGCGAGGGTGTGGCCTATCACGATTCTGACGCCAAGAATAACGGAAGCGGGGCGCTGAACCCGGCCAATGGGACCTATCTGAATGAGTTCCGCATGAATGAGGGCGTGGATACTTCGTATACGAAGATGGGGCAGGATCCGAAGATCGACGATAACCCCCTGGACAAGGTTGTGCCGCCGGCGAACCTGCTTTATGTGGGCTGGACGGTGCCGGGAGAGTGGTTCAATGTGACGGTGCAGGTGACGGAGGCGGGCGAGTATTCGGCTGACTTGCTGTATACGTCGAACCGCGGTGGGACGATCTCGATTGACGTGAATGGGAAACCGGCTACGGGGGCGCTGCCGATCATTAGCACGTTTGACGCGGCGGATGTGCTGGATTGGCGGCAGTGGCATCACTGGAATCTGGCGCCTGGGATTGTCAGGATGAAATTGCCGAAGGGGAAGGCGGTGCTGACGGTGCATATTTTGACGGAGGGGCAGATGAATCTGGCTACGCTGGATTTTCGGAGAGTGAAGTGAGGGGGTGATTTGTCGGAAATCGAATTGGATATCCGACAAGAAAGGATATACAATCGCAGTGTATATCAAAGGGGTGCGCTTTGAAGGTTGCAAAATGGGGCAATAGTATTGCGGTCCGTATTCCCTCGGACGTGGTTGAAAAGCTGGGGATTTCTCCAAATGAAGAGGTTGAGATCAGGATTACTGGGGAAAACTCGTTTGAGGTGAGGCGCGATACCCGGCGCCAGAAGGCTATTGAGGGGCTGCGCAACTCAGCGGTCCCACTTCCGGAGGGATATCGATTTAATCGTGAAGAGCTTTATGACCGTTTTGATCGCAGCGTTCTGGGACGATCACTGGCGCTAGCGGCGTCCGAATCGAGTGACGAAGATCAAGGCGCGCAGTGAGCAGGGACCAGTTTTTTGACACGAACGTGCTGGTTTACGCGCACACTAGTGGAGATTATCGATCTGAAATCGCCAGAGAATTGTTGCTCGACGGTGGGGTTGTCGGCGTTCAGGCTTTGAATGAGTTTGCCCTCGTTGCGCGTGCGAAGCTTGGTTTCAATTGGCCTCGGGTTCGAGCGGCAGTCGGTAACATTCTTATCTTCTGCCCGAATCCGAGGCCTCTGAGGGTGGAGACACACCTGCGTGCCCTGGAGATAAGCGAGAGATATGGATTTTCGATTTGGGATGGACTGATTGTGGCTGCGGCTATTGAGGCTCGGTGCTCGGTGCTTTTGAGCGAAGATATGCAGCATGGGCAGGTTGTGGAGGGGGTGCGGATTGAGAATCCGTTCCTGGGGCGAACTGCGCCCGAAGTAACGCGGCGGAGTAATTGACTTGCAGGCCAAAGAAGCGTGGTTGGGGCACCCCAGTGTCGAGGTGTTAAAAATTCGAGGTCGTGATTGACGCCGTCGTGGAAACGACGACTGCCTCGCCATTCAAGAGATAGGGTTTGTATTCATATTTGCGAATAGCGTCGAGAACTGACTGCTGAAGAAGTTGCGGCCCCGAGATGACTCTCGGGCAGAGGACTTCCCCGTGTTTTCCTAGGACGAACTGGATAACAACTGTGCCGGAGACCCGACCCTCCATCGGTTGGTGTTTCCAGATAGGTCTACTTTGCGGATCAGCAATTTCTCTGCAACGCCAGCAGAGATGTTGATATACATGCTGTCTTGCCGAACTTTCGTGCAATAAGTGTCTGAGGAAATTGGCGCGGACTGCGCGAGCAATCTGTGGGGATAGATTCCCGAAAAAATAGCGAGGTAGATGATGGTCTTCATGGGAGCGAGATTACACTTCAGGGCACTGTTCAGGAAGGGATCACCGCAATTTTGCTGGGAAAGCGAAGCCCAGAGGAGCAACCGCAGGTCCTTCGACTCCGCTGAAGAGCGCTTCGCTCAGGATGACAGGTTTGTGGTGGGTTCAGGCTCTTGAGTTAGACCCGCCAGTTATCTGAGATGTTATCTTGCGCCGACTAACTCTTCTGACTTAGTGCTCTGGCCGTAGTGGGACTCTACGTACTTATCGAGGATTTGCTTGAAGTCGGCTACTATGGTGTCGCCTTTTAGGGTGGTGGAGAGCTTGCCGTCTATGTAGACGGGGGCCTTTGGCTCTTCGAACGTGCCGGGAAGACTTATGCCTAAGTTGGCGTGCTTTGACTCGCCGGGGCCGTTGACTACGCAGCCCATGACCGCTAGCTTCAACTCTTCTACGCCGGGATACTTCTTGCGCCATTCGGGCATGGAGGTGCGGAGGTAACTCTGTATCTGCTCGGCTAACTCCTGGAAGTAAGTGCTGGTGGTGCGGCCGCAGCCGGGGCAGCTTGTGACTTGCGGCATGAAACTGCGGATGGAAAGCGATTGCAGGATCTGCTGCGCGGCTTGCACTTCTTCGGTGCGGTCGCCGTTGGGCTTGGGAGTTAGGGAGACGCGGATGGTGTCTCCGATACCGGCGAGCAGGAGAGGGGCAAGGCCAGCGGTGGAGGCGATGAGGCCCTTGGCGCCCATGCCGGCTTCGGTGAGTCCGAGATGGAGGGCGTAGTTGCAGCGGGCGGCGAGGGTGGTGTAGACGTCGATGAGGTCGCGGACGCCGCTGACTTTGGCGGAGAGAATGATCTGGTCGGCGCGGAGGCCGTAGTGCTCGGCGGCCTTGGCGGATTCGAGAGCGCTGACGACCATGGCTTCCATCATGACTTCGCGCGCGGGGAGGGGATTGGCGAGCTTGGAATTTGCGTCCATCATGCGGGTGAGGAGGGCCTGGTCCAGCGAACCCCAGTTGACGCCGATGCGGACGGGCTTTTGATTCTCGACGGCGCACTCGACCATGACCTGGAAATTGTCGTTGTCCTTCTTCCCGATGGAGGCGTTGCCGGGATTGATGCGGTACTTGGCGAGGGTGCGGGCGGCGGCGGGAAATTTTTTCAGCAGGAGATGGCCGTTGTAATGGAAGTCGCCGACGATGGGGACACGGATGCCACGCTTGTCGAGGCCTTCAACGATATAGGGCACGGCGGCCGCTGCGTCTTCATTGTTGACGGTGACGCGGACGATTTCAGAGCCAGCGAGGGCGAGAGCTGCGACCTGTTCGATGGTGCCGGGAATGTCTGCCGTGTCTGTGTTGGTCATGGACTGTACGACGACAGGGACCTCCCAGCCGACGCGAACTTGTCCGATCTTGACCGTGGGTGTTTTTCTGCGCTGAATATCCGCCATGGTTCTAGTTTAACCGGAATGAAAGCCAATTGAAACTGCGGCGATTGTTGATTGGGTTGAAAAGAAAATGCGGTACTCTGAGCGGAGACTCGCGGGACTAGCGATTTGGAGGCTTGCACGATGAGTGAAGGTTTGGGGTTAGTGGAGACTGGGGCTCGGGTTGTGGCGCAGGGGATCGGGCCGTCGCTACTGCTGCGCGGGGTGCGGAAGGCGTTCGCGGATGTGCAGGCGGTGGATGGGCTGGACCTGGAGGTGGCTCGGGGTGAGTGCTTTGGACTGCTGGGGCCGAATGGGGCGGGGAAGACTACGACGATCGAAATTTGCGAGGGGTTGACGGCGCCAGATGAGGGATCGGTTGAAGTGCTGGGGTTGAATTGGCGGACTGGGGCCGGAGAACTGCGGCAGCGGATAGGGATTCAACTGCAGGAGACGCAGTTTCCGGACAAGCTGACGGTGGAGGAGACGC
>Ga0302140_10009092_pt1 | contig 12340 bp, 10 predicted proteins | sample I_Bog_E1_1_FD_202095 | JGI IMG/M metagenome (GOLD analysis project Ga0302140, IMG submission 202095) | Peat permafrost microbial communities from Stordalen Mire near Abisko, Sweden - I_Bog_E1_1 | ecosystem: Environmental > Terrestrial > Soil > Wetlands > Peat | place: Sweden: Abisko, Stordalen...
CACCTGAATGAAAATGGGCACCGATTGGCCGCTTATGGCGATTTGGCATAAACTGACCGAGAAAATGTATGGCGGTGTGCTTGCGACCTTAACCTGAAAACGGACGCCGCAAGGCTCCAGAGCTGGCAAAACGGGGCATGTTGAGCCCCAGATGGAAGATCTGATTACACTCGCATGGTGCGGCCTTTCTTAAACGCACGCTCCTTGTTGTATTGTCCTTGCATTGGGCCGACCCCTGGAGTAAACAATGGGATTGATTGAAAGTCACTTGCCAGGGTTCCAAAGGGAAACAGGACATGAAACGAAGGGATTTTCTAAAGAGCGCGACGCTAGTCGCTGGAGCAAATGCAGCTTCAACTTTCGCAATCGCGCCTCAGAACCAACCTGCGCCTGATTCGGTCAAGGGAAAGCCTCTTGGGAAGATCGCGCTCGAAGAACACTTCATGTTGGCCGATTTTGTTGAGTACTTCGCGGAAACGTATCCAAACATCAGCCCTGAAATTGCGAAGATGGGCCTGGGAGTCTTACCCGATTTTGGCGACAAACGAATCGAAGTCATGGACCGGAACGGGATCGACTTCGTGGTCTTGTCTCTTGCCGGACCCGGTGTTCAGGTTGAAAAGGACGCCGTCATAGCGCGGAGAAAATCAAAATCGGCCAATGATTCTCTGGCAGGGGAGATTCAGAAACGTCCAACCCGATATGGTGGATTTGCCCATCTGGCCATGCACAATCCCATCGAAGCGGCAGACGAACTCGAGCGCTGCATCCATGATCTCAAGTTCCAGGGAGCCCTGATCAACGGTCAGACAAACGGCGAGTATCTGGATCTGGACAAGTATTCCGTCTTCTGGGAGCGCGCAGCCGCCCTGGAAGCTCCGATTTATCTTCATCCCGCAAATCCCGTCGATCATCCAGCGACTTATGCCGGCCACACCGAGCTTTGGGGCCCGGTCTGCAGTTGGGCTTTCGAGACTGCAACTCACGCGTTGCGTTTGGTATTTGCCGGCGTGTTCGAACGTTATCCAAAAGCCAGACTGGTGCTCGGTCACATGGGTGAGACGCTGCCTCTCAATCTCTGGCGGTTCGACAGCCGCTGGGCGGTCTGCAATCGGGGCACGAGAACTCTTCCTCAGATGCCGACTTTCTACATCAAGATCAAGCGAAACATCGCGATCACCACATCGGGAGTTTGCGCCGATGCCCCGCTGCGCTGCGCGCTGGACGGCATGGGGGAAGACAACGTGATGTTCTCTGTCGACTACCCGTTTGAAAAAACGGAACTGGCGGCTCAGTTCATCGAGCAGGCGAAGATCTCGGAGAATGAACGGATCAAGGTCGCCTACGCGAACGCAAGGCGCATCCTCCAACTGGATCGGCGCATAGGCTAGAAAGCCAGATGTGTTCAGCGTTCTTCATCTCCCCACGGAGATATGTTCGGAGATGACAACAGGCCAAGTCACGCATCGAGCCCCCTGCAGCCTCGAAACGCGCATTGGCGATTGTGCGTTAAGCGAGAATCGTCCCCGGTGGCATGGGCCTTATTTGCTCCGCATTCTGAAGCTTCTGGTTAGACTTAGAAGGATGAAGCTTCTCGCACCCCTCGCTTTCGCGGCACCCTTCACCCCGTCTAACCACCTGAGGGGCGAATCATGGTAACTTCCACTCTGCTTGCGCCCATCTCCAGGCGTTCCAGATTTAAAACCGTTCTCTGGATCTTCCTTGGTCTCACTGCGCTCTTTGTCTTCATCACTTCAGAAGTTTTTCTCATCACCGATTACCCCATGTACCACGCCTACCGTCTGCAGGTCATCGCCGACCGCGTGCTCCTCATCCCACATACACTCGCCGGAATCTTCGCTCTCTTAATCGGCCCCATCAATTTCTCCTCGCGGATCCGCAACCGTTTCCTGAAATTCCATCGCGTCCTCGGCCGCATTTACGTCATCTCCGTCTTTATCGGCGCCGCAACCGGAGTCGCTCTCGCAAGCGGCCGTCCCGGCTTCCCTGGAACCTGCGGGCAGGCCGCCGCCTGGATCGTCTGCACCACCGCCGCCTTCATCACCGCGCGTAACCGCCAAATCATCCAGCACCGCCAATGGATGGCCCGTTCCTACGCCGTCACCTTTACCTTCGTCTCCAGCCGTGTGCTCAACCTCTGGCCCCGTTACTGGAGCCACCTCGGCGACAGCCTCTCTGCCGTGGGCGTCATCGCCTTCACCCTCGCCTCGCTGCTCATCGTCGACCTCGGCCTCAACTGGCGCGAGCTCACCACCACAGTGGACAGTGCGCAGTGAACAGTGGACAGGCATCTTTAATTTTCTGCTCAGGTCTTCAATTCGCCGTGGCTGATGGGCGGTCAGGAGGCAACAGGATGTTCTGCGTCCGTCATAAGCGCGGTCGATCCCCATCTGGCCTTTGAGATGCAGGTTTCAAAAAATATCCTATTTCCCAAAGCTGGTCCCCTCCAGCTCCGAGCTGATCACCGGACCGTAACCACCCAGCTGTCCAACTACCCGCACCACTGCGGGCTGCTCACCCTCAAGAATCCACACCATCACATCTTTCGGCTCAAGGCCGAACAGCATCGCAATGATTCCCAGAAAGCCACCCAACTCCGGATGGATGCGAAAGACCGTCGCCTTCAGTGTCTGTCCTGCGTTGTTAAATGGTTGCTCGCCCTCCGGCGAGATCAGGAGCCGAATCAATCGCCCGCCGCCGTATGGCGCCAGCATCCCCACCCGAAACGGCGTCGCATTGGGCGGCACATTCAGCAGCAACGTTCCAATGAACCCATTCGCCAGGTCATCCGGCAGGTCGATGTGCTCGCTCTCAACGTGTGTCGCGCCATTCTTGTCTGCTGTGCGGCTGGTCGCTAAGCCTGTAGCGTCTTCCACCGAAAAGTCGAAGGGCTTGTTAAAGAACGGCCCCTTCTGTATGTGATGGTTGCGCACTAACCGAAATGTGCCGTGCTGAGTGTACGTCGTGGTCTCATCGTCAATCGACCCATCCACAAAGCGATGAGTCAGGCGCATCGTCACTTCATCGGCCTCGACCACCTGCGTAAACTCAACCCGAGCGATGATCTCTCCAGCTTCGGAGCGCGCCACCATAAACCCATGGTTCGGGAGTTGGATATGTTTTACTCGAATCTGTTCTGCCGGCGCTGCGGCGCCCAACGCAATTGTCAGCAAAGCGATTGCAAGGAATCGGATGCCGCACTTCCGTCCCCACTGTGCAACCTGCCGCAGCAGATCGCCGCCGCAGCCCGCATCGACGATGTGCACCGGATCGCGCGGGCAGCCTCGCTGTCCGAGTTCGATCTCCGCACTACACCGCATGGGAGCGCATTGCGCCGCTGTGCGGTTCAGATAAGCCGTAGTCACGCGCAATACTTCCTCAACTCGAATTATAGGGATAGACGTCGCGTGGGCGACTTGGGGAAGCATGGCCACTGCAGGCTCAAGCTCACCAAGTCCACCGTGCTCAGTCAAACCATTGCGACTGAGCTTTGGATTGCAAAGTTCACTGCTACCCGACGGCGGCACTGATCAGGGAGCTCCGTTGGAGCGATATAATCCCACTACCGGGTCCGAAAAGGAGAATCCAGTTACAACGTCCACTTTGAATCGGATTCCTGCACAAGGTGAAGTTCTCATCCTCGGTGGTGGAGTGGCCGGCTGTGCCGCTTCTATCGCGCTGGCCCGCAAAGGACGGCGCGTCACGTTGATTGAACGCGAGCCGACCCCGCGCCACAAAGTCTGCGGAGAGTTCCTGAGCGGTGAGGCTCTTGAGGATCTGCACCTGCTTGGTATCGACGTGGCCTCGCTTGGCGCCGTGCCCATCGACAAGGTTCGGCTGGCCGCTGCCAGGCGCGCCGCAGAGGCTCCCTTGCCATTTCCCGCGGCCTCGCTGACACGCAAGTCGCTTGATACAGCGCTCATAGCCGAAGCCATCGCCGCAGGAGCCCGCGTGGAGCAAGGTCGCAGCGTTCAGGCGCTCGGTCGTACCGAAAGCGGCATGTGGCAGGCTACGCTCGACGATGGCTCCACGCGTGAAGCTCCAACCGTCTTTCTCGCCACCGGCAAACACGATCTCCGCGGCTACCCGCGTCCCGAGGACCCGCAGCGATGGATCGGCTTCAAGATGTATTTTCGCCTGGCCGCGACGCAGGCCGCTGAGCTCGCGCACGCATCTGAGCTGATGCTCTATCCGGGAGGTTATGGCGGTATCCAGCCGGTTGAAGGCGGCATAGCAAACCTTTGCTGCGTGGTGCAGCAACGGTATCTGGCACCTGCGGGTAATCGCTGGGAAAACTTCCTCGCAAAGATGCAACAGGACTGTCCACACCTCGCTGTGAGGCTTGCCGGTGCGGAGCCCTTGCTCGCCAAGCCGATCGCCATCACCCATATCCCGTATGGTTACATCCGCCGTACATCGGAGATTGGGCTCTACTGCATCGGCGACCAGGCTGCAGTCATCCCCTCGTTCACTGGCGATGGCATTTCCATCGCACTGCATACGGCCCGCTGTGCCGTCGCTGCCTATGTTGCGGCAGAGCCAGCACCGATTTTTCAAGCCAAGCTGCGCTCCGCACTGCTGTCGCAGATGCGCCTTGCCGAGTTTGCCGCCGATGGCTTGAACAACGCCTTTGCACGAGCTGTACTTCCGTTCTGCCTCAGGGTCTGGCCCGGCGTGATGCGTGTGACGGCAAAGCTGACGCGCGTCGCCCAGCAGGCCACTGTTGCTCCCTTGCCGTTGCCGGCTGAGGGAAGCTTTGAATGAGGCGGGCTTTGAAAGGGCACGACTTCAGTCGTGCCGAAAAAGGCAATAAAGTGAATTGGGCTTTAGTTTTGAAAGGGCACGACTTCAGTCGTGCCGAAAAAGCCAATAAAGTGAATTGGGCTTTAGCCCCTGAGGGACGTTCTTCGATACGCAAGACCACTCATGAGACAGTTTCTAGGAGCAATGCAATGAAATCCTTCGCAGTATTTGCCCTGGCTTTCGTACTCGCGCCAGCCGCACTCGCCCAGCATCAGACCTTCGTTGTCAATCCCGATGCCAGCGAGATCAAGATAACGCTCAACACGACACACGAAGTCGTCAACGGCACGTTTCACATTCAATCCGGATCGATTGAGTTTGACCGTACCGCGCCTAAGATGTCGGGTTCGGTGGTCGTGCTCGCCGGCAGCGGCAAGACCGGCAATGACAGTCGCGACAAAAAGATGAACAAGGACATCCTCAAGGTCGAACAGTACGCAACGGTTTCCTTTGAGCCGAAGACTTATAACGGCGTCCTCGCTCTTTCAGGCGACTCGACCATCCAGGTAACTGGTATCTTCACGCTCCTCGGCACGCCTCACGAGATCACCATCCCCATCGTTGTCCATCTTGAAGGCACAACTGCGACCGCCAAGACTCATTTTGTCGTACCGTACGTCCAATGGGGACTGAAGAATCCAAGCTTCTTAATCTGGAAAGCGGAGGACAACGTCGCGATCGACCTCTCTTTTGCTGGCTGGCTGTCAAAATAAGGAACCGCCTTCATTTGACGCAACGATGTCGCTCGTCAGCAGCAGGGCTGAACCGAGTTGAGTTCCCGCTCCGAGAAGTCATTCTCGACGACTGCTAAATCATCAAATTACGCATTCCACAATCGGATTGGTCCCGATAGGTAGGCCATGGTTCGCCGATCTACTCAGGCACGATCATGGATTGACGACAACAGCCCAATGCGCGATTCTAGCATTGCCTACCCAACGAAAAACGGATCGGTCCTGAAAAACGCCCCAGGGTCGAGCGACGGGGCAGCCTCTGACTGGTCGCCAGTTCGGAAACTATCGTTGACGAGAGCATCGTTCCCGACCTTCGAATGTGGGCGGCCGGTGCAGGCAGCTTATCTCAGCGCTAAGGCGGGGCACCCCGGCTCGGGGTTTCGTACCGCAGCTGAGAGCTGAAAGCTGGCAACTATCTGCATGCAGTGATATCACTTCCCTCACTTTCTAATGGTCTACACATGCGATTTTGTGTGCGGAAGCGCGCTCGTTTGCGCACTTTCTGCATCTAACACGGCCTTAAAACATGCTGTTTTGCACTATTCTTCACCGTTTTGCCTGAACACATTAGCACATGCTGCGACGTCGGCTTGCCGGCGCAGCATGTGCATTTAACGTCATGCACGGCGATGCGTCAGGCGCATGCTTCTTGTCTTGAAAGCGCCGACTTCTTCTTTAGATTCCTTAATGGAGCCAGCGAAGCCCAACAGACCGCGGTGGAAGCGTAGGCAGGACGATGAAGCCTTCGCGCCAATGGCCGTCTTCCTTGCGCGGCGGATTGCCGACAATGCGTGCGCCATCCGTGCTGGGCGGCTCGAGAGCCAGCCCGGAAAGCCCGCCCACGATGGCCTGAAGCTGGTCATGGTTCGGCGGGTGGCTGGTGGTGAAAGGAATCACGGAGCGCAGCGCGTGGTAGGCCTCTGCAAGGTCGCTCACCCTTGCGCGGCGCTTGGAAGGCAAAGGCTTCAGGCCCAGGGACTTCCAGGCCGCAAATGGATAGCTCTCAACCAATATGCGCTCAGTTCGCGAGCACGGCTGGTCGCGGGATTCAAGTCGCCGCCACCCGCGCCGGCACAGAGCGTCGAAAACGTCCAGACAAAACTCAGCGAACGGGCGGTAAGTTACGGGCTTCACCATGCCTGGCAGCCCGGTCTTGGCTGCGGTATTGAGTTGGCGCTCGCTGACGCGTGCATGATCGAAGCCGTTGGTGCGCGACTTCCATGCCTGTGGTCCGTCAAGCACCATTACGCGGATTCCCCGCACGCCGCACACGTGGTTAAGAAGTCCAGCAAGAATATTGGCGTCGACTGGGCCGGGACCCTGCTCAGAGTCTGTAACGGTTGAGGGGAGGATTTCGCAGCCGATTGGCGGTTGGGTTGCTTTCAAAGGCAGCGGAGGGCGGGGGCGATCGAGCACTACGATGCCCAGATCGGACCAGCGGCGAAATGCGAGATCGACAGAAAGGACGGCCACGCCCCAACAGTACGTCCAGAGCGACGAACAGGGCAATGGGAAACGGATGGAATTGGGATTGCGCGGGCGGTAACGGAAACGGATGCCAATTCGGGATCATGGCGAAGGATGAGTCCCCGGGAAATTGCCTCGAGCCCTTGACACATAGGAACACGCGAAGCCTGTGATAGACTCCGTGGCGTTATGCGAAACAATCTCTGCACGTTGCCAATCTTGTTGTCGTTCGCGGGCCTTGGGTCCGGGGTGCTGTCAGCCCAGCAAAGCGCACAGCCGCAAACCGCTCCTCCACACCTGGAGCAGCGCGGCGCGGCCACCCAGCTTATCGTGGACGGCAAACCCTTCCTGATGCTGTCGGGAGAATTGCACAACTCTTCTTCGTCGAGCCTTGAGTACATGAAGCCGATATGGCCGAAGCTGGCGGCCATGGGACTGAATTCCGTGGTGACTCCGCTGAGTTGGGAGCTGATTGAGCCCAAAGAGGGCATCTTCGATTTCAAGCTCGTGGACGGGTTGCTGGCGCAGGCGCGGCACGAGCATCAGCGGATCGTGTTTCTGTGGCTGGCTTCGTGGAAGAACGGCATGTCCAGCTACGCGCCGGTGTGGGTAAAGCAGGATACCCGGCGGTTCAAGAGAGTCGAGGAGCACGGCGCGGAGGTGGAGATTTTGAGCCCCGCCGAGGCTGCAACCGAGAAGGCGGATGCGCGAGCTTTTGCAGCGTTGATGCGGCACATCAAAGAAGTGGACAGCCGCGATCATACCGTCGTGATGATGCAGGTGGAAAATGAGGTTGGAGTTCTGGGCGACTCGCGCGACCGGTCCGAGGCTGCAAACAACGCGTTCGCAGGCCCGGTGCCCGACCAACTGCTGGGCTATCTGAAGGCTCACAAGGACGCGCTGTATCCGGATTTGCTCGCGCTCTGGCAGGCGAATGGAGCCCGGACAGCAGGCACCTGGTCGGAGGTTTTTGGAAAGACATCGAAGGCGGATGAGATTTTCATGGCCTGGCAGTATGCGCGATTTGCGCATGGCGTGGCCGCAAAGGGCAAGGCTGCCTACAACATTCCCATGTATGTGAATACCTGGCTGGACGACTATGGCGCGTCGCCGGGAGAATATCCCAGCGGCTGCCCTGAGCCGTGGGTTGTGGATGTTTGGAAGGCCGCGGGGCCGGGTTTGGATTTTTATGCGCCGGACCTGTATGCGTCGGATTTTGCCCTGTGGGCGAAGCGGTATCACCGCGACGGCAACCCGCTATATATGCCGGAGGCAAGGGGCCGCGCAGAGGGAGCGGCGAATGTGTTTTACGCTCTGGGCGAGGAGGCCGGGCTTGGTTTTTCACCGTTCGGCATCGACGACGAGCTGGATGAGAAAGGCGACCTGGCTGCCAGCTATCACGCAATTGCAGGGCTGGCGCCGCTGCTGCTGAAGCATCAGGGCGCAGGCGATGTGCATGGCTTTGTGCTCGACAAGAGTCATCCGTCGGTGGATTTCACAATGGGCGGCTACGCGGTTCACGTGAGCCTGGACGAGATATTCGGCCACGGCGCGGAAAGCGGATTCGGGCTCGTCATGGCCAACGGACCGGACGCATTTCTGGGTGCGGGCAAGGGGTTCAGAGTGTCGTTCAAGGCGGCTGCGCCCGGTGGCCGGCAGGTGGGAATCGCGGCGGTGGACGAGGGAACATTCGAGGATGGCAAGTGGGTTCCGGGGCGGCGGCTGAACGGGGACGAGAACGACCAGGGCAAGGGCTGGCGCTTCGACTCAAGGCAATTGCGGACGGAAACGGTGACGCTTTACCGGTTCGATTAGCGTCCAAAAACTGGAGAAGATTACTATCGACCCGGCCCCGGAAAGTGGGGCAGTTTTGCATGAAAGCGCACCACGGTGGGTGACGTTAATTGCACATGCTGCGATGTAAGTAGCAACCGCGCAGCATGTGGCAATGTGTTCAGGCAAACGCGTGACAAAATAAACAAAACGACACATCCTAACCCCGTCTAAGCGCGTTTAAGGGCGCCAACGATGCACTTCTGACGCACTCTTGACGCGCTATTTTGGGCGCAGGATCATTTTCTTGCATGCATGGTTCCGGTACGGTGGATTCATGGCAATGATCACAATCCGCAGCCTGACGCCGAAATCAAGCGCAGCCTGCGGGTTCGTGCCGCAATGAACAGGCGGTCGATGGAAGCGGAAGCGCGGGCGATTCTTACTGCGATTGTGAGGTATGTCCCGGTGGCCGAGATGCCTGGGCCGGAATCCGCCGCTCCTGCAAAGGGGTAGATTTCCGGAATGCCGACGGCTCGTTTGGAGCCCGGAAGCCGCTCTTTTGGGAAAGGGGTTAGGTCCCGTCTGTTGGGGACGTTCCCAGAGCCATTGGTCAGTGAGGGCAAGTCGACTTTTGGCAAGCTTTCCGAGCGCGACGCTGTTCCAGGCGTGCCGTCGGGAAGCCCGAAGCAATTTCTATTACCTTAGCGCTTTTGGACCCTATTCCGATCCTCAGGATGCGCCGGTACCCAGGTCCTGCTCTTCAAAGAAGCAAGCGCGGACCGGGACGTCCACGCTACAGTTTCATCTTTTGTGGGTCGGTGAGGCCGGTGGACGACTGATACAAGGCCTCGAACTTCTCCCCAAATTTGGATAGCTGCCAGGGCTAGTCCTCGAATCATTTTGCGTTTTATCATTGCAGGCATGGACGGCCGTCTTCCTCTGTCGACCCTTCTTTCGCAGACGCTGGTCGCCTTCATTGTCGAGTTCGACAATGAATTCGAGCACCGTACACCGCATCGCACGAGCTTATTGGGGGCGACAGGCGGGCGCTTTGTGCCATGGCTGGTGTCAATGGCGTTTTTGGCCAAGGTGCTGCGGCACGTGGACGAAGAAGGAACAACTTTCGACGAGTTGAAACGGCGGACGGGGCTAAAGGCGCAGCAACTGAACCAGTGGCTGACGCGGTTGAGCGCGTGGTGGGGCTATCTGATGGTGGGCAACGGGCTGCCGTGGAATAGCAAGCGGCTGCCGGCTGCGGGGTTGATCTTTCGACCGACGCCGGGAGGGTTGAAGGCGATCCAGGAGTTTAGGCCGCTGGAGGGGATTGTCGAGAAGCGCTGGGTTAGGCGGTTTGGGCTGGACGAGGTGAGCAGGCTGCGAGAGGCGCTGGTGGAGGTGGCTGGGCGAGTGGCAACGGGGTTGCCGGACAGTTTGCCGATTCTGGGTTTTGGGTTGTTCAGCGCGGGTCCGGAGGGGGAAGCGGAGTTGAGGCCAGCGGGAGATGAGGCTCCGATTTCAGAAATGGGGCTGGCTGGGCTGCTTTCCAAGGTGCTGCTGGCTATTGCGGTGGAGTTCGAGCGGGTTTCGCCGGTTTCGCTGGCGGCAAGCGCCAATGTGCTGCGGTTAACGCCGGATGAGGGCATTCGCCTGCGGGATCTGCCACGGCTGAGCGGTGTTTCAAAGGAGTCGATCGGGATGGCGCTGACCTTTCTGGAGGCACGGGGCTACGCGCAGGTGAAAACGGAGGCGGGCAAGGATAAGTGGCTGCGGCTGACCGAGAAGGGCGTTGGGGCGCGGGAACGGTACCCAATCCTGGTGGATGAAGTTGAGGAACGCTGGCGAGGGGCGCGGGGCGTGGATGGGATTGATGCGCTTCGTGAGTCATTGGAGCGGCTGGTTGGCGCGTACGATGGACCGTGGACCGGGCTTTTCGAAGGGATGAAACCGTATCCCGATGGTTGGCGGGCGCATGTGCCGGTGCCGGAGAATTTGCCGCATTTTCCCATGATTCTGCATCGGGGCGGATATCCCGATGGCAGTTGAGGGCAGTTTTCGGTATACTGATTAGAGCCTCAAGAGGACGGGGAGTTCCCTGTCTCACGGGTTGTGCGGCCGGGTGAACATATTCGGCGCAAATCGAGACGAAAATGCCCAAGTTGAAGACCCATACGGGCGCGGCCAAGCGCTTCAGCAAGACTGGTACCGGCAAGATCAAGCGGGGCCAGACGAAGACTCGGCACATCCTTACTTCGAAACCGCCAAAGGTGAAGCGCAAGCTGGGTAGAACCCTGCTGGTTTCAGACGGCGACTACAAGAAGGTAGCGCGCATGATTCCCTACGCCTGATCGCTGCGCCTGATCCTTACGGATGAGAGCGCTTCAGGGCCCCAGCGAACGCGTTGCGCGGGCCCCCGGCATGCCGGACGGTAATTTGAGTCCGGAGCTAGCCGAGAGATCGAGGCTTGAAAAGAGCGAGTGAAGAGGTTTACCGGCCTGAGATAATGGCCCTCCTGCCTCCAGCCGCATGACCGACGAACGCAAAATGGAGAACCCCAATGCCCCGCGTAAAACGCAGTACGAAGAGGAATGACCGCCGGAAGAAGATTCTCGACCGGGCAAGCGGCTACTTTCTGACGAAATCGAAACTCTACCAGGCAGCTCAGGAAGCCGTAGAGCGCGGTCTGAAGTTTGCCTATACCGGCCGCAAACAGAAGAAACGCCAGTTCCGCTCGCTGTGGATCGTGCGCATCTCCGCCGCCGCCAAGCTGAACAACTTCAGCTATTCGCAGCTGATCAACGGCCTGAAGAAGGCCGGGGTTGAGCTGGACCGGAAGATTCTGGCGGATATCGCCGTGAAGGACGCTGCTGGATTTACCGACCTGGTGGGGAAGGCCAGGGCGGCGCTGGCTGCGGAAGCGAAAGCTGCGTAACGAGGCAGCAAGGCAAGCGAAAAAGCCCCGCGATGCGGGGCTTTTTCTGTCTGCAAGTTTGTCCCGCTGGAGTCAGATGGCCCTGGCTTGGCACTGAAATCCTCCGGTTTCGAGTTCGCAGAGAATGCCAGATCGTTTCGCAAAGGGCAGGTGGTTTATCCTGCTGATTACGCATGATGAATGAAGAGATACCCGATCTGAACGCATTTGATGACGCGTCGCTGAATGCGGCGTTTGGCGAACTGGAGAGACAGGCTCGCAACGCTGCCGGCGAGATCAACAGCGAAGCGGCTGTGGAGGCCTTTCGCCTGAAGTGGCTGGGGCGGAAGCAGGGCCTGCTTAACGAAGTTTCGAGCCGTTGGTTGAAGGCCGCGCCGGTGGAGGCCAGGAAGGCGCTGGGGATTCGCTTCAACGCGCTCAAGGCAGTGGTTGATGGGCTACTCGAAGCAGCTCTGGGGTCGGGTCCAAGCGACGCCGCACTTGCCGCTGAGGCTATCGACATTACGCTGCCAGGGACTCGGAGGCTGACTGGGGCCGAGCATCCGATTACGCGGACGCTGAACGAGATCACGCGGGTGTTTGCGGCGCTGGGCTACTCGGTTGGCGTGGG
>Ga0302140_10009097_pt1 | contig 12335 bp, 8 predicted proteins | sample I_Bog_E1_1_FD_202095 | JGI IMG/M metagenome (GOLD analysis project Ga0302140, IMG submission 202095) | Peat permafrost microbial communities from Stordalen Mire near Abisko, Sweden - I_Bog_E1_1 | ecosystem: Environmental > Terrestrial > Soil > Wetlands > Peat | place: Sweden: Abisko, Stordalen...
AGCGCGCATAGAGCTTTTTCTCGTCCGGCGTCAGCGCGTCCCAGGCCTTGACGGTCTCATTGCGCTCGGGAAGAATCGCATTGGCAGGAATCAAGCCAAGTTTCTTCTGACGGTCAAAGACCTCCTGGCGAAATGCATCCCATCCCTTATCGAATCTACCTTTGTATTGATCGCTCCAGTATCGGTCGACCATATGCGGAGCGTGCGTGGCGGCGGGCGCATAGTAAAGGAAGAAGGGCTTGTCCGGCGCGGCCTTCTTCTGGCGGTCGATATAGAAGATCGCCTTGTCCGTGATTTGGTCGCTCAGGTGACGGCCGTCAGGAGTCGCGTGCGCTTGATCCTCTACCAGGTCCGGCTTGTACTGGTCGGTCGCCGAACCGAGGAATCCGAAGAAGTGGTCGAAGCCTTTGCCCGTCGGCCAACGATCAAAGGGGCCTGCATCAGTCGCATCTTCATCGGGGGTGATGCCATACTTGCCCACCGCAAAGGTGTTGTAGCCGTTGTCGCGCAGGATCTCGGCAATTGTGCCGGCCGTGGCAGGCACGCGGCCGTCCCAACCGGGGAAACCAGCCGATGCCGTAATGTGCGAAAAGCCCGATTCATGCACCGACGCGCTGTTGCGACCGGTCAGCAGTGCCGAGCGAGTCGGGGCGCAAATGGCGCAGGTATGGAAGTTGGTATAGCGCAGACCATTGTTGGCCAGGCTGTCGAAGGTGGGAGTTTGGATCACTCCGCCGAATGTGCCGGCAGCTCCAAAGCCTACATCGTCAATCAGGATCCAAACTACGTTCGGGGCGCCGGCAGGCGCTTTCACAGGCTCCGGCCACCATTCTTTCGATTCGGCGAGGGTTCTGCCCACGACTCCTTGATATGGCTGTGCCGTTTGCGCATGCAGCGGAAGACTCGCGCCCGCTGTAAGTATCAGCGTCGATGTCAACGCATTCAATACACTCTTCTCGTTCATATATCTCCTGTTGGTTTCAGTCATTCAGGGATGACTCGGTTAAAAGTTTGCCGATCAGCGAGCGATGTACCGTCGCAATTGTTCTGCAACCTATTAAGACAAAGAACGGATGGCGAGGCCGTACTGATCTCCACAACCTCTTGCGACAAGCTGCTAGGCGAGAGCTACTCCGTGTTTCCTAAGCGGCGAGGCGTATGCGGCACTCGTGCTTTTCCTAGCTCTGGCCCATTCCATCACCCGCGCCGGAGCTCGATTCTGCTTCAGCTCTTCAGCCATAAAGCGCATATATGGATCGATGTGATGGAAGAAATGCTTGTAGCCCGTGCAGAGATAGTTCAGCCCATACTCGCCCGATGCGGTCTGTGTGAAGCGATGCTTGGGACACTCGCCGTTGCAGGCAAAACGCACATCGCATGCGCGGCAATCGGAGGGAAGGCCGATCTCCTTTGCATTGCCAAAGCGCGTTTGCTGCGGTGAGCTCACCAGACTCGATAGCGACTTCTGCGTGATATTTCCCAGCTTGTTGTCGGGATAAACGAAGTGGTCGCAGGAATAGACATCGCCGTTGTGCTCGACGGCCAAAGCCGAGCCGCACGTCGGCGCAAAGACGCAAAGCGATTGCGGCACCCCGTACCACGACTCCAGCGCAACATCGAAGACCTGTACATAGACGTGGCCCACATCCTGAATCACCCAATCGTCGAAGACCTCCTGCAAGAACCGCCCGAACTGCAGCGGCTCAACTGACCACTCGGAGACCGCCGACTCTTGCCGTGAATACGGCTTCAACAAAACCAGTCCATTGGGGTCCGGCTGCTTGGCGACCTGCTCAACGATGGGAATGAATTGCAGATACGTGCTGCCGATCTCCTTGAGAAAGCGATAGACCTCATGCGCGCGATAAGAGTTCAAGCGATTGATGACGGTAAGCGTGTTGAACTCCACGCCATACTTCTTGAGAATGCCGAGGCCGCGCATCACGCGGGCGAAAGTTGGCTTGCCTCCCTTGTCAACTCGATAGGCATCATGAACCTCCGCTGGACCGTCGACAGAGAGTCCAATCAAGAACTTGTGGCGCGCCAGAAACTCGCCCCAGACATCGTCGAGCAGCGTGCCGTTGGTTTGAAATGCGTTGTCGATGGTCTTGCCGTTCGCATGCTTTTTCTGCAACTCGACAACGCGCTCGAAGAATGGAATCCCCAGCAGCGTCGGCTCACCGCCTTGCCATGCAAAGCTGACGTGCCGCTCCGGCTGCGATTGAATGTACTGCCGAATGTAGGTTTCCAGCACATCGTCGGCCATGCGGAAGTCGCGCCCGCTGCTCGCATAGAGATTCTCTTTCTCCAGGTAGTAGCAGTAGGTGCAGTTGAGATTGCAGATAGGGCCATGTGGTTTGGCCATGATGTGAAACGGCTTCATCGGAATGCAGCTCTCTTCCTGAATCGCAATGCGGGCGGATTGCCCAATGAAAAAGCCCACGAGACAGAGGCTCGTGGGCCAAAATTGCGAAGATTCAGGAGATGCTAATCAGTTAAGACTGCATCTGCACCGCGCTCCCACGAGGCTGCTCGACTGTCTGCATAACGACAGGGCAACAACAACCGCGGGATGTGAGGCAATGAAGCATATCACTCTGGCTCCGCTGTTCAGGCGCTTTCACAGTTGCTGTGAAGCGCTCCTGAAGCGAGAACTGATTCGATAATGCATGGGGATTGAAAGTATGTCAAGTCATCCGTAAATAGTTTTTGTGTTTCTTCTGGAAGAATTCGATTGACGCGCTTGACATGAATTCAGCTTTGTGGCCCAATACAATTCATGCAGGAGCGAATCAACATCCCGGCAGCCCTGATGCACGCCTCTGAGCCGACTCCCCGTCGCTCGTGTTGTTGACCACCGCATACTCTCTCATCAAAACCTAGTTGATATTGCGCACAGGCCGCGTGGGAGCGCAGCATCTTATCGCGTTTTCATCTATCTGAGACTCGTGGCCAAATGCGCGAACGCCCAGCAATAACCAGTTGTTTGTCGCACGCGATAGGTGTTGCACTTCAAATCGAGCGCGCAAGCCGGAATTCAATGAAACGGACAGAACATATGAAGATCTCATTGCAGATTGGCCGCAAGGCCGCAGGTTGTTGTCGCACGGCTCAAACGCCCGAAGCGGATGCGCCTTGCGTCGTGGGCAAGTGCATCGTTCCCATCTGACGGCAGTATGCGCTAGGCGCAGATTGCCATGGCCCACGAGCAATTCGTGGGCCATTTTCTTGTGCGATCAAAATGGATCGCATCTTTGGAGGCATCAATGTCTGCTGTACATTTTTCTTTTGCAGTTTTTGTAAAGCGAAACACCTCACGCTTGCTACTGGCGTTGTTCGTTATTGTGACGGCCTTAGCGTTGCACGCGCAGATTGTTGAAACCGGAGTCATTACCGGCGTGGTCAAAGACAATACCGGTGCAGTGATCCCGAACGCGCACGTATCCTTGCAAAACGCAGGCACTGGAATCACAACCAACTCGACCACGGACTCGCAGGGAATCTATGTTTCTCCGCCACTGCATCCTGGCGATTATAACGTCGTCGTCGAGGCTCCTGGCTTCAGCAAAGTAGCAGAGCACGTCCGGCTGGAAGTGGGGCAGCGTGCGTCCGCCGATGCCGCATTGGCCATTGGCACCGCTGCGGAGACCATCGAGGTCCAAACCAATAGCGAACTGCTGGAGACCGAAAGCTCCAATGTCGGCAATCTACGCACAGAAGAAGCCGTCAGGGATCTGCCCCTGAACGGCCGCAACTTCAATGAGCTGTTTAGCCTGGGCGCGGGCGTTGTACCGACGACAACCCAATCCGTTAGCATTCCCTATACGCAGCAGCGCGGCCCGTCGTACTTCGCCATCAACGGCTCTCGCCCTCAGGAAAACCGTACACTTTTGGATGGCATTGGTGACCAAGAGAACCATAACAGCATGACGGCACTTTTCCCGCCCATCGACGCCATTCAGGAGTTCTCGGAAGAGACCCAAGACGCCGACGCGCGCTACGGCCGCGGCAACGGCGGCACCATCAACGCGGTCATCAAATCCGGCACCAGCCAGTATCACGGCGAGGTATTCGAGTTTCTGCGCAACACCGCGCTGGACGCCAGAAACGATTTCAATATTACAAAAACAGGACCGACAGGACAGAAAGCCGCTCTGCGGCAAAACGAATTTGGCGCCACCTTCGGCGGACCGGTCTTTTACAAGCAGGCCAACCCCAAGACCTTCTTCTTTGCCGACTATGCCGGAAAGCGCTTCGCTCAGGGCCAGACGAATGTGGAAAGCATACCGGTTGTCACTATCACCGCAGCGGGCTATGATTTCTCCAAATATTCGCAAACCGTCAAAAACCCATTGACAAAAGTTGCCTACGTCAACAATTTTGTTCCATTCAACGATCCGCTGATCGATCAAACCGGCGCAAATATTCTGAATTTTTATCAGAAATATGCGCAGCCGAATTATGGGAGTGCGAATGCGGTAGCCAACAATTTCTTCTACGGCCCGTTGTTGATCATCAACGAAGACGACTTCGATGTGAAGATCGACCGCAAGTTTACCGAGAAAGACAGCGCCTTCCTTCGCTATAGTCAAGGCCATGACATTTTCTCCCAGCCCGGCGTCCTGCCGACGCCTCTGGTGGGCGACGTCATCTGCGGGCCGGCATCGGACCCTGCGCATCAGGCTGTGCTCAGCGAAACGCATATCTTCTCGCCAACCATCGTCAACACGGCGCGCTTCGGCTGGACTCGCTTCTTTGTCTACGCCGGAAACTGGGACGCGGGCAAGCAACTTGCCTCTCCTTCCAACCTCAACATTCCCGGTGTCTATAATGCGAACAATGCCCTGACCGATGGACTGCCGGTGATGACCTTCACTGGCTACACGCCCATCGGCGACGCGGGCAATAGTCCCACGAACATTGGAACCAACAATTACCAATGGGACGACGATCTCACCCTGGTTCGCGGCAAGCACTCGATCGACGTCGGCTTCGATCTGATTCGTCTCGAATACAATATGTTCCAAACCGGCGCGGAACATGGCTCCGAAGGTTTCTCCTCAGGCACATCCTCGTACTCCGGGCTGCCCTGGAGCGATCTGCTCTTCGGTGCTCCGTCCAGTGGGAGTTACTCCTTCCCCTCCGAGGTCGGCTTGCGAGAGAGCGATCTATCCTTCTATGCGCAGGACAATTACAAGGTCAACAACAGGCTGACCTTGAACCTGGGCGTACACTATGAGAACTTTCTTGGCTGGCCATGGACTGAGGTTCACAACAAGGAATACGCCTTCGTTCCCTCGATCTCGACAACGGCACTGGAGCAGGTGGGAACCAGCGGCGTTCCGAGCAGCGGCCTGAGCGGCAACAACCTCAACTTTGCGCCGCGCGCGGGCCTAGCCTACAAGGTTACCAACAAGACGGTCTTTCACGCTGGCTATGGCATTTACTACGCGGCGCCCAACGTCGGCGTTTCGTCCACCTTATCGGCCAATGTCCCCGTGGATGATTATTGGGTCTTCAATAATTCGGCTACTTTTGGGGCCGCCACCAACGGTACTCCATTCAACTATGCGAGGAATGGATATGTTCACACGGTTGTCACCTCGGGCACTGGGTTGCAACCCAATACACCGGCCTATGCCGTGGATCCAAATGCCAAAATCCCTTACACCGAGCAGTGGCATGCGGCTATCGAACAGCAGATTCCCTTCTCGACCGTCCTCAAAATTGCCTATGTCGGAACGAAGGGCACCCACCTGGACAATCTTCGGGACATCAACGCGGGTCAGTTGGGATTGAATGGAGCGACCAAAGTTTCCACAGTGCGCCCCTTCCCGTTCTTTGCACAGATCAGCGAGCTTGAAACCCGGCAGGTATCCAGTTACAACGCGGTGCAAGTTACGGCTGAGCGTCGCGCGCATGGACTGGGCTTCCTCGCCTCCTACACCTACAGTCACGCTCTGGACGAAGGTTCGGCCGAATCGGCCGCCGTTACGAATCCCTATAACCTGCGTTACGACTACGGAAATGCGGACTACAATGTCCCGAATCGCTTTGTCGCCAGCGCGAATTATCAGTTGCCCTTCAAGGGCAGCGGGCTGCTGGGACCGCTGGAACGTGGATGGCAGGTGAACGCCATTGCGCAGTTCTTCGATGGTATGCCGTTTTCCGTCGCTTCGGGCACCTCATTGGGCGATGGACTGTCGCCCCGCGCGCAACTGCTTCCAGGCTTCGGCAACGGATCACTGCCCGCCAGCAAGCGCACACTCGGGCAGTGGTTCAACACCCAGGCCTTCGCGGTTCCCGCAGCGGGGACGTGGGGAAACTCGGGCCGCAATATTCTTCAGGGTCCGGGCACAAAGACCGTGGATTTCTCGCTCTTCAAGGATACTCACCTGACCGAATCGAAGGTTCTGCAACTGCGCGCGGAGGCCTTCAACCTCGCCAACACGCCGCAGTTCAATAATCCGGCCGCAACCGTTGGAACCTACAACCCGACAACCAAATTGTGGAGCAATGGCTTTGGAACCATCTCCTCGGCAGCTTCTGAATCAACATTTCAACGAACAGAGCGCCAGATTCAGTTTGCGGCGAAGATCAACTTCTAACCACTCTGGCGGCGCTCATTGCACGGGGCGCCGCCAGACACACTTCAACGAACAGTACACTTCCCCGCACATTCCCAACGGAGGTCTTCACCAATGGAAATTACAACCCGCAGTCTTTGGACTTTGATCCACGGCATGGGCTTCGGAGCACTGTATCTGCTCGCCGGCTCTGGAGCTATTGTCGCGCTGGTTAGGCGTTATGGAACCGATGCTCCGTCACAATCTGTAACAGGCGGAGACCGCTTCCTCGGCATCTATCTAAGCATCATGGCCGCGCTGGCCTGGCTCACCGTTCTCACTGGAACCTATATCATCTACCCATGGTATCGAGATGCAGCTCCTGTCGGAACTGCAAACCTGACTGCATACCCTCGCGCTCTGCTGCTTTCCCATCCTGCGACGAAGCAGTGGCACTCAATAGGAATGGAATGGAAAGAGCACGTCGCGTGGCTTGTGCCCATCGCGATCACTGCGGCCGCGGTGATCGCCGTTCGCTATGCCCATGATCTCAAGCACTATCCACAGCTTCGCTCTGCCCTTTTGGGATTCATTTCAGCCTCACTCCTTGCTGCCGGCATCGCCGGATTTTTCGGCGCCATGCTCGACAAGAACGCGCCCGTCGCGGGGGGCCAAACAATTCAGCTGGTTCAAGGAGAAAAATAGTGAGCACACAAGTTGCAGTTACTCAGGAGAATGCGACCGTCATAACGAATGGCTCTGGCGCTGCCGCCATTCTCGCGGCTGGCATCGGATCGATTGCCGTTGCACTCTTCGCGATTGCGGCGGACAAGTTAGCATTTGTAAAGAACCTGTTTGTCTTTTACAAACCAACCGGGGCTCTCTCTGGCGAAACCACTGTAGCCATTCTTCTCTGGCTCGCCGCGTGGGCAATCTTGAATTGGCGTTGGCGAAAGCACGACGTCTCACTGCCGCGTATCAACGTAATCGCGCTGGTACTTCTCGGTCTTAGTCTGTTGTTAACATTTCCGCCTGTAGGCGATCTGTTCTAGCTCGACGCGATTCGACGGCGAACCCATCCTTGATCTCTAGGAAAATCAATAATCCGAATTCTACAGATCAGATTGTCAGTTGCACCAATCGCTCCTTTTTCTGTGGAATTGTACTCAGTTGGCCAGTGACCAGGGACGGAATAGATTTGGTTTTGCATCGCCTGAATGAATGCATGTGCGATACCAGAACCGTCGTCGGCATTCGAGGAGAAAGTCCCGAGTCCGGAACACCACTCAGACTCGTGCTCTGAGAGCGAAAGCTCAAGGTGCTGGAACAGGTTGCAGATGCCCTACCCACTGCAAACAATTGCCGAATGCATCGATGAGCTGGTCAACCCCGAAGTGCTTCCTGAGCGACGCAGCCCAGCGCTGTCTTGGAGGCATGGGCCGTGGTTGCTGACCAAGCAGAACAGACAAGGCTGCCGAAGATTGCCTTTTGGTCCGTGGCGCCAGCAAGCCGAAGTAGCGCATGGAGTGCGTGGATTGTGGTGACGAGGATGGATGTGCTTTGCTCAGGACCCATCGCCGTCAGCGCGCGTCCGATTCGGTGGATGTCGGGGTCTCCATCACTCCGCGAATGGGGCTTACGATGCGCCTTCAGAAGCGAATCGATTTTGAGCGTGATTCCACGCAGATTCCGGTGCAGTCTGAGTTGGTCGAGCTGCTTCTCAGGAGTCCGTAGCCAAACAGAGGCGCGATGGATGCTCACCTCTCCCTCGCGAAGCGCTTGCAGGAGTCCGGGAGACGCATGCATCGTCAGTTGTTTGACCTTGGACACATTTCCAGCAGACACGCCCGCGGCGACAGCAATTCTAGACCGAACGTCCAACCTATTACATCAAGACAGCCGCCGCAGATGTTCGCAACGCAATGACAAAGCTGGGAAATCATATTGTAGAGGCGGGTCAGGCGCAAGCGGACACTAATGGGACCGTTGATGCCTTCGCGGGACTGGGTCTCTCTACTATTCAATAGATTTGAAGTGATTTATTTTCAAAAGGATGGCGGGAGAGGGGGATTCGAATACACGGATAAGTTATATAGAATGAACACAATGCTGAAATTTGGATTCGAATCTATACCATAATCTATACCCTTCAGCTTTTTCTCCAGGATTTTGAGCGAAATGATAACGCATTATCCTTTCGTTACGAAGAAATCAACGAAAGGATGTCGGCCAGACACCGATCACAACGCCCAGCAAGGATGTTGTGTCCTAAAACAGCCTCATGACGAAACTGTCGTGCCTTCGAGGCATTGACGAACCTATTCAGATATAGGCGATTATGGGTGTCTATATGGAAATGCAATCTGCTGGCCATATGGGTGCGTGTGGGTGTATATATGTTTGAAGACCACAATGTTCGAGACAGCTAACATCCAGATTTCGCCCGAGGTCCTCTCCCTGATCGGGGAGATCGACGAGTTCAAGGGGGCATGGCGGGCGCTCGGAACGCTTGCGCCGGAACGGCTCAGCGCCTTGCGCCGCGTTGCGACAATCGAGATGCGCAGCGTGAATCGGCCATCTGTGCGCGTGTAGTGTGAACCCGATTGACGGCGGTGTGGCAGAGTGGTTTGAACGAGAAACTTGGCGAGGAAGCCTATGGCTCCGGCATCGTAGGCGCTTTCGCAAAGATCGCTTTGAGTCAGCGGCAGTGTGACGCCATCGAGCCGTATTCGTTGATCCTGGTTCAGGATCACGCGGCGTGAAGATCGGGCGCGTGGGAATGCTGCCGTAGACCGAGATGAACTTCCGCCGGGCGGAAGATCGTCGATGGCAGGATCGGGCTTGAGGCCGAGAATCGACCGGACGGAGGTGAGTTCAGACCCACGCAACGCGCTACCGGATACCGAGCGCTTCGGCAATTTCGGCTGTCCGGAAGTAGACGCGACGGCCAAGTTGCAGGCGCGCAGCATTGATCTTTTCCACCCACTCACCAGAGGATCGCAACGTAACGCGAAGTCCGTCGGGAGATCGATCAAGCATGGAAGCAAGATCGACCAGGTTCATCAAAGGCCCATAGCATTTTAGCAGGCTGTTTTCAGCAACAACAGGATCGGCTTCTCTGTTTTTCTCTACGGAGTGCCGCGAGGTTCTCATCTCGACTGCGCTAATAGCTGCCATGCTTCACCTCTCGTAATGCGCTGTACATTCCAATAGACGCGGTTTCTTTCAAACTGTTTCGCAGAGACCGAGGGATTTGTTCTTCACGTTGAACGCCTTATGCTCCTTTACGCTTAACTCCACAATCATTCGCCTATTCTTCTTCCCTTCTTTTGGGGAAGGATGCGCCGCCCTTCCCTCACTGCGACCGCCGATGAAGCTGGCGTTCTCCGCTCCCCATCCATGCGGTCCTGTTCCTGCCCGCAACGCCGTCCCTTCCTTGTAAGGTGCAGCCTGCGGCTGGTCATCCCGTCTCGACATTCGTTTCCGTGCGAACTATAGGCTCCGTTCGGCTCCTTCTGTCCATCCCGCTTGTGCAGCTCTGCGCGGCAAAGAACGCCGTGCTCGCTTCCGCGCCCCTTCGGGCTTCGGGGTGGACAGCGCCTCACTACGCCCAAATTCGCAGCTATGAAACGAATGTCTTTTTTTAGCCCTCCCAGGGCTCAAAAACGGCAAATTAAAACTCCCAAGGAGAAGAATCATGACCTACGCAGCCACCAGCACCAACAGCAACGCCAGCCGCAACCACTCAACCACCGCGCCACACAGAAAGAATGCGGCGCTTCGCAGCAACTCCCCCTATCAGCAGCGCACCACCGAGCGCGAGAACCCCGCACAGCAACTCATCAAACAGGCTGTGGACTTTCTCCTCAAGCAGCTTGAGGAAGGCAAGAGCGAAGCCTTAACCGCGTATCTCGGCGCAATGGCCCGCTTCCACAATTACAGCTTTGGCAATATTCTCGCCATCGCACGGCAGCGCCCCACCGCGACCCGCGTCGCCGGTATCCGCACTTGGAACGAGTTGGGCCGGTTTGTGAAGAAGGGCGAGAAGGGCATTCAGATTCTTGCCCCCATTGTTGGCCATCGGCGCAGGAATGACGAACAAGACGCAAGCGGCAATCAGGAAGCAAAGCCCGCCTCTGTGTTGATTGGCTTCCGCGCAGTCTACGTCTTCGACTATTCGCAGACCGAAGGTGCAGACCTGCCAGAGTTCGAGCACGGCGTCACGGGCGAAGTGGGCGACCAGCGCGAACGCCTGATTGCGTTTCTCGACGAGCAAAACATCAAGCTCGAATACAACGAAAAGATTGCCCCGGCGCTTGGCGTCAGCTACGGCGGAAGAATTGCTCTCCTGCCCGGCCAATCGAAGGCCGAGGAGTTCACCACGCTGGTACATGAGTGTGCGCACGAACTTTTACACAAGACCGAGCGGCGCACCATGACCACCGCCACTGTGCGCGAGACGGAAGCCGAGGCCGTGGCCTTCATCGTTGGACAGGCCATCGGCTTGGAGATGGGAACCGCCTCCAGCGATTACATCCAGATGTACGCAGGAAATGCGGCCCTGCTCACTGAAAGCCTTGAAGTTATCCAGCGCACCTCCGCTGTGATTCTCGGCGCTCTGTCTGTCGAAGCAACCGAAGAAATCAACTCACAACCCGCAGAGGCGGCGGCTTAGGCCGTCTCTGCTCATCACCCGTCCAGCGGACAGCGCGACCGGCACTGTCCGCGCCACCTTCACAGTTTTTCCAACCGCTCAAAAGGAGAGAGCAACCATGACGAATCAAGCCACTACTGAATACCGCAATGTGCCACTCACTGCGCTCGAAGAATCCAAGACCAACCCCCGTCGCGTTTTTGACGAAGCCGCCCTCAAGGAACTGGCCGAGTCAATCCGCAGCCAGGGCATATTGTCGCCCTTGCTTGTCCGGCCTATCGCCGACCATCGCTTTGAGATCGTTGCCGGAGCGCGCCGCTATCGCGCAGCGCTCTTGGCCGAGGCCGAAACCGTTCCCGTCCGCATCGTTCCGCTGACCGATGCACAGGCCCTCGAAGCGCAATTGATTGAGAACCTCCAGCGCCGCGACGTTCACCCGCTCGAAGAGGCGCAGGGATTCCGCGCCCTGCTCAATCTTGACGAGCCGAAATACTCCATCGAGCAGATTGCCGCAAAAACTGGCAAATCACCGTCTTATTGCCTCCAGCGGGTCAAGTTGACCGAGCTTGCCGCCACCGTGACCGACGCTTTCGCCAAGGACGAGATCGGCATCGGCCACGCGCTGCTTTTGGCCAAGTTGCAACCCGCCGAGCAGGAACAGGCCCTCGCGGCTTGCTTCCGCAGCGATTGGAACGGCAACCAGAGCAATGCCCGCCGCATCCTGCTTCCCGTTCGCCACTTGAAAGAGTGGATTGAGCAAAATATTCTGCTCATTCTCAAAGACGCGCCATTCTCAAAATCCGACGCCACACTCAACCCTGCCGCCGGAAGTTGCGACGACTGCCCGAAGCGAACCGGTGCAAACGCGCTGCTCTTTGCTGACATCACGCAGGACGCTTGCACCGATCCGACCTGCTATCAGGCCAAAGTGGACGGCTTTGTGAAACAGTCCATCGCAGCTAAGCCGAAGCTGGTTCAAATCTCATCGGCCTACGGCACAGCGACCAGCGACAGCGCCGCCCTGCCGCGCAACAAGTACGTGGAGATTCGGACCGAGAAACCTACGAATGAAAAGCAGCGCGACTGGCCAGAGTACAAGTCCTGCAAGTTCACTA
>Ga0302140_10009098_pt1 | contig 12335 bp, 10 predicted proteins | sample I_Bog_E1_1_FD_202095 | JGI IMG/M metagenome (GOLD analysis project Ga0302140, IMG submission 202095) | Peat permafrost microbial communities from Stordalen Mire near Abisko, Sweden - I_Bog_E1_1 | ecosystem: Environmental > Terrestrial > Soil > Wetlands > Peat | place: Sweden: Abisko, Stordalen...
CGGTGATCGCAAGCGTCGGATCCAAACTCAGCCAGGCCGGCCAACCCATCTCCTGCAAGGCTGGCTGCGGAGCCTGCTGCCGTCTCATGGTCCCTTTGAACCTCTTTGAAGCTGAAGCGCTCGCAGGGTGGATCCGCTCCCAGCCTGAGGCCAAACAGCAGGAACTCGCTCTGCGCTTCGAAAATGCGCTCGCCAAGTTGGCTGCCGCGGGTCTCGTGGATCGGATGGTCAGCGAAGACTGGCGCGTCCAATCCGATTCAGCCCTCAAAATTGTCAACGACTACTTTTCTGCTCAAGTCCCCTGTCCATTCCTTGAGGACGAGTCCTGCTCCATTTATCCCATCCGCCCGCTAATCTGCCGCGAGTACCTTGTAACCTCGCCGGCCGAGCAATGCTCCGATCTTGCCATGCCGGTCACCAGGGTCAAATTGCCGTTGGTCTTAACTCGCGTTCTCGACTCCATTGGTACCGAGCTCGACCCGAACAGGCCCGGCTGGATTCCACTGGTTTTTCTCTTCGACTGGATGAAATCCGGCGTCCACCCCGGCAATGGCGTCGCCGGCTTCGCTCCCATGTTGATCGCGGAGATCATGGACAGAGTGGACCAAACCAAGCCCGCCGCCCCTGAGTCCCTTAGTCCCTCAGTCCCTTAGTCCCTCAGTCCCCTATTCCCTGCCTTCACACCGCTCTCCCCGCCGCCACCCCCGAGGCCCATGCCCACTGGAAATTAAATCCACCCAGCCACCCCGTCACATCCACTGCTTCTCCAATAAAAAACAACCCCGGCGTCGTCCGCGCCTCCATCGTCCGCGCCTGCAACCCATCGGTATCCACTCCACCCGCCGTAACTTCAGCCTTGCTAAACCCCTCCGTTCCCACCGGGTGCAACGAATACCGGCGCAGCCTCTGCTCACAGGACTTCAGCGCCGCATTCCCCCAGCCCTCGGGCGCAACCGCCTCCGCCAGAAACCCCGCCAGCCGCTGTGGCAACACCTCCCTGAGCGCCTGCTTCATCGCCGCCAAATCCCGCCGCGAACCGACGAGCATCAGCGGCTCCAGCAATCCAGCCTCACCTGCCAGCCCAGGCGCAAAGTCCACAACCAGCCTGTCGCCCGCCCGCCAGTACGAAGAGGCCTGTAGCACCGCCGGCCCGCTTACTCCACGATGCGTCACCAGCATCTTCTCCCTGAATCGCATCTCGCCGCGAACCGGGCCGGGAACATGGCTTCCAGCCCTCTCAACCCAAACTTCAACATCGGCCGAAACCCCCGCCAACTCCGCCCAGCCAGCTTCGTCACCATCCAGAACCAGAGGAACCAGCCCCGGCTTTGGCGTAACAACCCTCAGCCCAAACTGCGCAGCCAGTTCGTACGCAAGCCCCGTGGCCCCCATCTTTTCAATCGACAGTCCCCCTGTAGCAACCACCAGTGCTCCAGCCTCAAACTCGCCTGCCGAGCAGCAGACCCGAAACCCGCCGCCGGCCGCACCCGCCACTTGAATGCCATGCGCGTTCAGAACAAGTTCAACGCCGCCAAGCTCGCACTCGGCCAGCAGCATATCCAGAATCGCTCGCGCCGACCCATCGCAGAACAGCTGCCCCAGGGTCTTCTCGTGCCAGCGGATTCCATACCGCTCCACCAGCGCAACAAAATCCTGCGGCCCATACCCCGCCAGCGCCGACTTCGAAAAATGAGGATTGTCAGAGAGGAAGTTTCCCGGCCCGCAGTGCAGATTCGTAAAATTGCACCGCCCGCCCCCGGAGATAAGAATCTTGCGCCCCGGCTGTCCGTTGCGCTCCAGCAGCGCCACGCGCCTTCCGCGCCGCCCAGCCGTAGCCGCGCACATCAGCCCCGCCGCTCCCGCGCCCAGCACAATGACATCGAATTGGCGTGGGGAACGCAGCATTGCTCCAGTACAGAATAGACTGAGTCCTGGGATTCGCTGCTCGAGTACCGGTGATGAACTGTTCAATCTAACGAGAGACGGCCACCCGGAGGCGGCCGTCGGATCCTGCGCTACGCACACAGGAGCTGTTAGAACTACTTCTTAATCGTAGCTCAACCACGTCGATTGTCAAGCACTTCGATGCAAGAGCAACACGAAGAGGGCAAGAATGGCACAACCCGCGAATGCCGGCAGATTCCGCGTCATGACCTACATCGACGGTTTCAACCTCTATTTCGGCCTCCGCGAACAAGGATGGCGAAGGTACATGTGGCTTGATCCTCCCGCCCTATCTCGCTCTTTGCTCCGCCCCGACCAGGATCTCTTGTTGACCAAGTACTTCACATCCCGAGTAAGCGGAAATCCCGGCAAGGAACAGAGGCAGAGCGCCTGGCTTGATGCAATCGGCACGATCGCCGGCCTGAACATTTACTGGGGAAGGTTCCAGGCTGATCGTAAAGAATGCAAGAACTGTCACAGCGTGGCATTCGTTCCCCAGGAAAAGAAGACCGACGTGAATATTGCAACAGAACTCCTCTGCGATGCGCACTCCGATGCATTCGACACAGCAATCGTCATCTCCGGAGACGCGGACTTGGTCCCACCTATCGCCGCCATCCGAAGACTGTTCCCACTGAAGAAGATTGTTGTGGCCTTTCCTCCATGCCGCTACTCGGCAGAACTCGCCCTGAATGCAAACGCAGCCATTCGGATCTACGAGTCATATTTTAGAAAGAGCCGCCTTCCGGAGACAGTGACGCTGGCATCCGGCACCAACGTGGTCCGACCGTCCAAGTGGGCTTGATTCCAAACTGAACAAGTTACGCCAATTCTCCGATCAGAGCCACTGTTGAGCCGACCAGGATAGATATCAAGGAGCGATCCCCATCTCCGCATAACGGTCGTTGACCGCCCGAGTTTGAAAACTGCTCCATCCCAGTCCTTTATCATTTCCGGATATGCACCCCACGCCCGCCCCAATCGATTCCAAATCGCAGTTACGCAAAACCATGGGCTTCTGGGATGTGCTGCTGTTCAACATCGCCACCGTGCTCGGGCCCCGATGGATCGCCGCCGCGGGTCACAACGGCACCTCCTCCATAAGCCTGTGGGCCCTTGCCGCGGTGTTCTTCTTCGTCCCCGGAGCGCTGGTCATCAACGAACTCTCCTCGCGCTTTCCTGAAGAGGGCGGCCTCTACGTTTGGTCGCGAGAAGCCTTTGGCCCCTTTCATGGCTTCATCGCCGGTTGGACCTATTGGATCTACACCTTCTTTTATTTCCCCGGCCTGTTGCTCGCCAGCGCTTCCATGTCTGCCTACATCGTTGGCGGACGCGGCTCCATTCTTGCACAGGACAGGACATTTCAGCTCACCGTTTCGCTGGCCATTCTTCTGGTGGCCGTGGTGCTGAACATCGTCGGCCTCAACATCGGCAAGTGGCTTCAGAATGCGGGCGGCGTAGGTACCTACGTTCCCCTGCTGATGCTGGTTGGCATAGCCGCGCTGGTTTGCCTGCGCCACGGTTCCGCCACCCACTTCACCCTCTCGAACATGTTGCCCACATGGAACTGGGACACCGTGAACTTCTGGTCGCAGATCGCGTTCGCCTTCACCGGACTTGAGCTTGTTTCCGCCATGAGCGAAGAAGTGCGCGACCCGCGCCGCACGCTGCCCCGCGCCGTCTTTGGCGCAGGCGCGCTCATCGCAATCATGTATATCGCCGGGACATTTGCCATTCTCGGCCTCGTGCCAGCCGCCGATCTCGACCCGCAGAGCGGTGTCTTTCACGCCATCGCCATTGGCTCTGCCGCCCTGAAACTCGGCTTCCTGGGAATCCTCGCAGCCATCCTTGTCACCGCGGGCAATGCGGGAGGAGTGGGCTCAACCGTGGCCGGCATCTCCCGCGTTCCCTTCGTTGTCGGAGTCGATCGCTACTTGCCAGCAGCCTTCGGCAAAATCCATCCCCGCTGGAAGACTCCCTATATCTCCATCCTCGTGCAGGCGTCTATTTCCGCTGCCATTCTGCTGGGAAGCCAGATCAATGAGACGACTCAAGGCGCGTATCAAAAGCTCATCGACGCTGGCATCATTCTCTACTTCATTCCATTCCTATACATGTTCGCCGCTGTCATTAAGCTTGCGCATCGCAAAGACCGCAACGAGAACACGCACGCCATTCTGGTCCCCGGCGGCGTTGCCGGCGTATGGATCTGCGGCGGCCTCGGGTTCCTCGTCGTCCTTGGCGGCATCGCGCTTTCGTTTGTGCCGCCCGGAGACTCAGCCAACAAGCTGGGATTCTTTATGACGCTGGTCGTGGGCACCGTGGCCTCTATCTTCCTCGGACTCATCTTGTACTGGCGCGGCGTCCGCCAAAAGCAGGCCGAGTTATAGAGCATGCAGCGCAGACTTATCGTCACTCGATGTTCGGCGTCAGGTATAATTCTGTCTGAAGCGGGAGTAGCTCAATGGTAGAGTAGCGGCTTCCCAAGCCGTTGGTTGCGGGTTCGATCCCCGTCTCCCGCTCCAAATATGCCGACAGTTACCGGCCAGTCCTCGAAGGAGTCTCTCCCAGTGCAATTTGCGAAGGCATTGTGTCAGGGCACGACTTCAGTCGTGCCGCAAGTGCCATAAACTCAACTGGGCTTTAGCCCCCGCTGCATGCATCTCGACACTCACCACAAACCGTCAAAGCGCGTATAAATCCACATACTCATTTACCGGCATGGATTCAAGCCGCTCGCGGTCGAGCGAAACCGCGAGAATCCCTTGCTGGCGGTCTTCCGCAAAGCGCCGCAGCAGATTGGCTTTGAATTTCTCCACCAGCAACGGCAGCCCTTCCTCGCGCCGCCTCCTGTGGCCAATGGGGTATTCAACCTTCTCCTCAAGCACTGTGCCATCGTTCAGTTCCACTCGCAACGCATTCGCAATCGATCGCTTCTCAGGATCGTGATAGTCGGCCGTGAATGCGGGCTCCTCCACGCAGGTGATGAGTTCGCGAACCGCATCGATACGCGGCCCCCACAGCGGATCGCAAGCCACAGCGTCCTCATAATCCCCAGCGGTGAGGCGACCAAAGATCAGCGGCACCGCGATCATGTATTGCACGCAGTGGTCGCGATCGGCGGGGTTGGCCAGCGGTCCCTTCTTGTCGATGATGCGCAGGCAAGCCTCATGCGTGCGCACCGTAATGGAGCGAATCGCGGACGCGTTCAGCCCCCGCTCGGCCAGTTGCCCGTGCAGCTTCATCGCGGCTTCCACGGCAGTTTGTGCATGAAACTCCGCCGGGTAACTCACCTTGAACAGCACATTCTCCATCACATAACTGCCATAACTCCGCTGAAAGCTGAATTCACGGCCCTTGAACGAAACATCGTAGAATCCCCACGTCTTTGCGGTCAGTGCCGAAGGATAGCCCATTTCGCCGGTCCGCGCCATCAATGCCAATCGAACAGCCCGGCTGGTTGCGTCCCCGGCGGCCCAGCTCTTACGCGAACCTGTGTTGGGCGCGTGCCGATAGGTGCGCAGGCTCTGCCCATCCACCCACGCAAGAGAAATTGCGTTGATGGTCTGGTCGCGACTAAGCCCGAGTAACTGGCTCACCACAGCAGTCGAAGCCACCTTGACCAGCACCACATGATCCAATCCGACCTTGTTGAAGGAGTTATCAAGAGCTATGCACCCTTGTATCTCGTGCGCCTTGATCATGGCCGTTAAAACATCCCGCATCCGCAAATGGGGTTCGCCGTCCGCGCAGGACCGCGACAACCAATCCGCCGTAGCCAGAATGCCGCCCAGGCTGTCCGATGGATGTCCCCACTCCGCTGCCAGCCAGGTGTCGTTGAAGTCCAGCCAGCGAATCATTGCGCCGATATTGAATGCCGCCTGCACCGGATCGAGCTGATACGGCGTCCCCGGAACCTTTGCCCCATTCGGCACCACGGTTCCCGGCACAACAGGCCCGAGCAGTTTGGTGCATGCCGAATATTCGAGTGCCTCAAGGCCGCAACCCAGCGTATCCATCAGGCAATACTGCGCCGTCGAGTAAGCTAGCTCGCTGTCAATTTCATAACTCAGAGCATAGTCGGCGATATCGACGAGCACTTTATCCGGCTCTGGCCGCTCATTGCTGATATGAGAAGACAATCAATCTCCTTAGCTGCTCATGCTGGGTGCCCCAGGTCTCGTATTTGAGACCTGGGATTCCGTGATATCTACGCGCGCTCTTCCATCGGAACAAACTGCAAATTCTCCGGCCCCGTGTAATTCGCCGAGGGCCGAATAATCTTCCCATCCTGCCGCTGCTCGATCACATGCGCGCACCATCCCGCCGTCCGAGCAATCACAAACAGCGGAGTAAACAAGTCAATAGGAATCCCCATCAGTTGATACGCAACGGCCGAGTACCAATCGAGATTCGGAAACATTCGTTTCGCATCCATCATCACGTTTTCGATGCGCTCGGCCACCTCGAACAGCCGCGTATCCCCAGCCGCAATCGCCAGCCCCCGCGCCACTTCCTTCACAATGTCGCTGCGCGGATCGCTGATGGTATAAACCGGATGACCGAAGCCGATAATCACCTCGCGCGCCGCCACACGCCTGCGAATATCCGCCTCAGCCTCATCCGCCGACCCATACCGTTGCTGAATTTCCAGCGCCACTTCATTGGCCCCGCCGTGCTTGGGCCCCTTCAGCGCCCCAATCGCCCCCGCAATGCATGAGTACAAATCCGACCCCGTTCCCGCAATCACGCGCGCGGTAAAGGTGGACGCGTTGAACTCATGCTCCGCATACAGAATCAGCGAAGTCTGCATCGCAGCAACCCACTCCGGCCTGGGCGTTTCCCCATGCAGCAGGTGCAGAAAGTGCGCAGCAATTGAGTCCTCAAACCGCTCCACCTCGATCCGCCGTCCATTGCGCGCGTAGTGGTGCCAATAGAGCAGCATCGACGAGAGCGACGCCAGCAGCGTATCCGCAATTGCGCGCGCTCCGGCATCGTCGTGGCTCAAACCCTCCGGCAGCACGCAGCCCAGCACCGACACGCCCGTCCGCAGCACGTCCATTGGATGCGTAGTAGGGGGCAGCAGGCCAAGCGCCTGCTTCACCGCCACGGGCAAACTGCGCAGAGGCCGCAGACTCGCCTTGTACGCAGCCAGCTCCGCCGCACTCGGCAGCTTCCCATGCACCAGCAGGTGCGCCACTTCCTCATACTCGCAGTGCGCGGCCAGGTCCTTGATGTCGTATCCGCGATAGTGCAAATCGTTGCCGCTATGCCCCACCGTACACAGCGCCGTATTCCCCGCCGGCGTCCCCGACAACGCCACGGACTTCTTGGGCTTGAACGTCGGAGCCGCACCCTCCGCCTGTTTTTCGCTCATAACCTATCTCCAATTCCCATTTAACTAATTCTAGTGTTACTTCTATTCCTTCCCCTTCGCAAACATGTCATCCAGCAACCTCGCCGAATTCCTCAGGATGCTTTGCGACATATTCGAACAAAAGCTCCGTCAGATTGTGCGGATACTGGATAAATTCGTCGTCAAGTTCCGCTAGCTCGCCCAGCGTATCATCAGAGAAATCGGACGCTGTTATACCAATCGCCCCGGGGGCCTCGGGCAGACCATCCGGAAAAGCGGTAGAAATGGCGCGTCTGCAAATCGCTGCCGTGAGAGGTGCTTCAACTGTGTCGAGAGCCTCTGCGACAAAATGCGCTGTTTCTCCACTTTCGTTTTCGAAATACTGCGCAAATCCTCCATTGTTCACCTCCGATTCCACTGCCCAAATTGCGGAGAAGACCTTTTGAGGGTGCGATTGTTCGGAGAACTTCTTCTTCCCGAAGTCAGTTCGGTCAGTCTCCGACAGGTCAATAAGGAATTTGTTCTTGTCCATTTCAATTCTCCGTTTCAGGTTTCCGGTAACTACGACTTATCTTTCGCAAACAGCTCATCCAGCTTCTTCTCATAAGCGTGATAGTCCAGGAACTTATAAAGCTCAGCCCGCGTCTGCATCATCCCCACCACGCTCTGCTGCGTTCCCTCCGCGCGAATAGCCTCATACACCTTGAGCGCCGCCGCATTCATAGCCCTATAAGCCGCGCAGCAATACAGAACAATATCCACACCAGCAGCCTTCAACTCTTCCCGCGTAAACAACGGCGTCTGCCCAAACTCCGTAATGTTCGCCAGAATCGGCACGCCCACAGCCTTGCGAAACTCCGTATACTGCGCCAGCTCCGTAACCGCTTCGGCAAAGATCATATCCGCGCCAGCCGCAACGTAAGCCTGCGCGCGCTCAATCGCCGCGGCCATCCCCTCGCCAGCCAGCGCGTCTGTTCGCGCCATCACAACAAACTGCTCGTCAATCCTCGCATCCACGGCAGCCTTGATGCGGTCCACCATCTCGCCCGCCGCCACCAGTTCCTTCCCCGGCCTGTGCCCGCAGCGTTTGGCCCCCACCTGGTCCTCAATATGCACAGCCGCCGCGCCGGCCTTTTCCATCGCCCGTATCGTCCGCGCAATGTTGAACGCCCCGCCCCATCCCGTATCGATATCCACCAGCAGCGGCAGCCCGCTCGCATCTGTAATCCGCCTTACATCCGTCAGCACATCGTCCATCGTGCTGATGCCCAAATCCGGCATTCCCAGCGAATTCGCCGCCACGCCGCCGCCCGACAGATACAGCGCCTTGAACCCCGTAGCCTCGGCCATCCGCGCCGTATACGCGTTGATTGCCCCAGCCACCTGAAGCGGCTTTTCTTCCCTCACCGCGGCGCGAAATCTCTCGCCTGCCGATACTTGATTTGGTCTCTGCCGCATGCAATACCTTGGGCCGCATCATAGCAGCCTCATCGCCCTGCTTTCCCATCCCCACCGCGCAGTGCGACAATCATCCCGTTGGCGCGTCCATATCACTACGCGACATCCCCAAAGGAGAAACATCGCCATGAAATCGCTTCTCGCCTGTACCGGGCTGCTCATCGCAGCAGCCACTCTGTCCGCCCAGACGCCCGCGCCCAAGCCCCCGCCCGCAAGCCCGGCCGCCACCGAGTCCGCCACCATCGCCGGAAAATCCATCACCATCACCTACAATTCGCCCGGCGTCAAAGGCCGCGCTGGCCAAATCTTCACCAAAGACGGCCTTATCAGCCACAATCCCCACTACCCTGTGTGGCGCGCAGGCGCAAATTCCGCCACCTTGCTGCATACCGACGCCGACCTCACCATCGGCGACCTGTCCGTCCCCAAGGGCAACTACACCCTCTTCGTTGACATCTCCGACCCTGACAACTGGGTTCTGATTGTGAACAAACAAACCGGCCAATGGGGCCTGGCGTATGACGGTACAAAGGATCTCGGCAGGACCAAAATGACCATGACCAAGCCCGCCGAGACCATCGAGAATCTGAAATACACGCTTGCCGGAACCGGCGGTTCCGCGGGAACACTCACTCTGGCCTGGGAAAACCACATAGCCAGCGTCCCCTTCACCGTCAAGTAAGACCCTGCGCATCAGCGGCAAGTTCAGCCAGTGCGGCCCGACCCTTGTGATTCACTCCACTGCAAGGGTCGGACCCAACAAAGCTGGTGCGAGCGGATAGCGAGCGTCTGCCGCACCGCAGGTGCCCGATACAATAGATTCAGCAGTCATTTCTTGCTGGAGAGTGTGAAGACCTTGCCGTTGTATGCGTATCGCTGCACCCAGTGCGGCCACAAATTTGAGAAAATCCAGAACTTCTCGGCTGAGGAAGAGAAGGAATGCCCAAAGTGCCACGGCGTGCTGGAGCGGCCGCTCACCGCGCCGGGCCTCAACTTCAAGGGCGCAGGCTGGTATGTAAACGACTACGCCCCCAAAAGCAGCGCGCAGGCCTCCGATTCCGATTCCAAGCCCAACTCCGATTCCGACAAAAAAACACCGGCGGCGGAAACCAAAACGCCCTCAGCTACAACAGAAACTTCGTCCAGCGCTCCGGCTCCCGCATCCAGCTCCACGCCCAGTTCTACGTCCAGCTCCACGCCAGGCTCAGGCACCTAGCGCCCCAGCTTCTCGAACGCACCCTGCTCTCTGAACTTCGCCGCAAGCACGTCGGTGTACTTGTTTCCAGACCCGGTGTTGAACAGCACTACCCGGTCCTGCGCCGTCAAAAATCCTGTCCCCAGCAAATGGTCGTAAGCCGCTGTAGCCGCCGCTCCCTCCGGCGACAAAAGCAGCCCCTCGTGCGCAGCCCATTTCTTCAACGAAGCAAAGATCTCGTCATCCGTAAGTGCCAGCGCCGTGCCTCCCGACGCGCGCACGATTTCCAAAATGATCGAGTCTCCATACGGCTTGGGCACCCTCAGTCCCGAGGCAAACGTATGCGCGTTCTGCCACATATGGCTCACCGGCTCGCCCTGGTCAAAGGCGCGCGCCACGGGAGCGCAGCCCGCCGCCTGGATAGCAATCATCTTCGGCCGCTTCCCCGTCACCCAGCCCAACTGCTCCATCTCCTCAAACGCCTTCCACATCCCGATCATGCCCACGCCGCCTCCGGTGGGATAAAACACCGCATCGGGATACTCCCAGCCCAGTTGCTCCACCAGCTCATACCCCATCGTCTTCTTGCCTTCCACTCGGAACGGCTCCTTGAGCGTGGAAATATCGAACCAGCCCTCAGCGGCCTTGCGCTCCGCCACGATTCGTCCGCAGTCGGAGATCAGCCCATCCACCAGCGTCAGATGCGCGCCATAGGCCAGGCATTCCACCTGGTTGGCCATCGGAACATCCTTCGGCATGAAGATATGCGCCTCGATACCCGCAGCCGCCGCATACGCCGCCAGCGCGCCGCCCGCATTCCCCGCCGAGGGCGCAGCCAGCTTTTTCAATCCATAATGACGCGCCATAGTTACCGCCAGCGCCAGGCCGCGCGCCTTGAAGGTTCCGGTCGGGTTGGCGCCCTCTTCCTTGAGCCATACATTCTTGTATCGGCGACTCTTGAGCAACGGCGTCCAACCTTCGCCCAGCGTCACCGGCTCCACGTCCGGAAGCACTTGGCGGTAGCGCCACATCCCGTTCCAACGCCCATCGGCCGTGGTTTGCGCGATCAAATCGCGCTTCGCAATCCCCGCCGCGCCCGCTAAATCGTAGCGGACATAGAGCGTCCCCGAGCAAGCCGCGCAAACAGTTTGTGGTGTGCTGGGATCCAGGTGCAGATGGCAGCGGGAGCATTCAAGAAAAGCAACCTTGGGCATGTTCATAGGATAATGGAAATCTTGAAGCCGTCAGAGCCACCAGCCCCATCCACTAACCGCAAGGCCATGCCGCCGTCAGGCCGGATTCCTGACCGCGCGTTCTGGGCCGCATCCGCCGTGCTGTTTGCCGCAGGCCTTTCGGCCAGCCTCTTTCACGCCCCAACGCTCCTTGCCGTAACTCTGCGATGGGCCGCCTTTGGCCTCTTCGTCCCCTGCGCCGTGCGCCGCAGGTCCCTGCTGCTGTGGACCTTTTTCGCCATGCTGGCCGGCGCGGAACTCGGCATAGACGCGCCTCAATTCGCCACTCAAACCCACTTCCTTGGCGACATCTTTCTCCGCCTCATTCGCATGATCGTCGCACCGCTTATCTTCGGTGGCATCGTCACCGGCATCGCCGGCCACAACCAGCTCAGCGGTGTGGGCCGCGTAGCCATCAAGTCCCTCATTTTCTTTGAAGTGGTTACCACCTTCGGGCTCATCCTCGGCGCGGTCGCTATCGACATCACGCAGGCCGGCGCGGGCGTCACCCTCCCCGCGGTTATCCAGGGTGCCGCACCCGCCGCGCATCCAGAGACCTGGCAGCAGATCCTCCTCAACATCTTCCCGGAGAACATCGCCAAAGCCGTTGCCGAAAATCAAATCCTCCAGGTCGCAGTCTTCGCGCTGCTCTTCGGCACAGCGCTGGCCACGCTGCCTCAGCAAAAGCGCGCGCCACTTCTCAGCGTGCTGCAATCGCTCACTGACACCATGTTCCGCCTCACCCGCATCGTCATGTATATGGCGCCCGTGGCCGCAGGCGCAGCCCTGGCCTACACGGTCGGCAGCATGGGTGTGGCCACGCTTCTTCCCCTCGGCAAGCTGCTCGTCACCTGCTACGCCACGCTTGCCGTCTTCACAGCGGTACTGGCAGTCATTCTGCTGTTTGCGCGCATCCCCATTGGGAAATTTGCCGCAGCCGTTGCCGAGCCTGCCGCACTGGGCTTTGCCACCACGTCTTCTGAAGCCGCGCTGCCCCTGGCCATGGAGCGGATGGAAGAGTTCGGCGTCCCTCGCTGGATCGTCTCCTTTGTCATTCCCACCGGCTACAGCTTCAACATGACCGGCTCCAGCATTTATCTCTCTATGGCATCGCTGTTCGCCGCCCAGGCTGCGGGACTCCATCTAACAG
>Ga0302140_10009100_pt1 | contig 12334 bp, 11 predicted proteins | sample I_Bog_E1_1_FD_202095 | JGI IMG/M metagenome (GOLD analysis project Ga0302140, IMG submission 202095) | Peat permafrost microbial communities from Stordalen Mire near Abisko, Sweden - I_Bog_E1_1 | ecosystem: Environmental > Terrestrial > Soil > Wetlands > Peat | place: Sweden: Abisko, Stordalen...
GTAACAGCGGATAGTGGTTAGTGATTAGTGGTTAGTCAGTGCCCCAGGGCTTTTCGCTAACCACTAATCACTAGCCACTAGCCACTGCAATTCCAACCGAAGGAGAACTTGCGCGGCCGCCGCAAAATGCATCGCGACGTACATGCCGCGCGGGAAAAGAGACGAGCCTATGTTGTGGAGAGGATTCCAAAAACCGAAGCGCCTGGCAGTGGATGCCGAGACGCTGACCGAAACATTCGGCAAATTCAGCGCCCAGCCCTTTGAGCGCGGCTTTGGCACAACCATCGGAAACGCGTTGCGCCGCACCTTGCTCAGCTCGATCGAAGGCGCTGCCGTCACCGCCATCCGTATTGAAGGCGTGCTGCACGAGTTCCAGTCCATCACCGGCGTGGTCGAAGACGCCACGGACATCATCCTGAATCTGAAGCAGGTTCCTTTCAAGCTTTCCGGCGATGGCCCCAAGGCGCTCTATTTGCGCGCCGACCAGCCGGGTGTTGTCACCTCCGGCATGATTGAAGCCGACGGCGATGTGGAAGTGCTGGACAAGAATGTGTACCTTGCCACTGTCTCCGAAGGCGGCAAGCTGGACATGGAAATGCGCCTCAAGCGCGGTCGCGGATACATTTCGGCCGACAAGAATTTTGACGCCGACCTGGGCTTGGGCTTCATTCCAGTGGACTCGGTCCATTCGCCAGTTCGCCGCGTGAACTACCTGGTGGAAGCTGCCCGTCTGGGACAGATCACCGACTATGACAAACTGACTCTTGAAGTGTGGACCAACGGAGCTGTGCTCCCGGCCGACTCGGTTGGCCTGGCCGCCAAGCTGCTGAAGGACCACATGAATATCTTCATCAACTTCGAGGAGGAAATCGAAGCGGAAGCGCGCGGCGAAGAAGGCCGAACTCTGCTTCGCAACGACAACCTCAATCGCTCCGTCGAAGAGTTGGAGCTAAGTGTTCGCAGCTATAACTGCCTAAAGAACGCCAACATTCAATCCATTGGCGAACTCGTGCAAAAGACCGAAGCCGAGATGCTCAAGACCAAGAACTTTGGCCGCAAGAGCCTGAACGAGATCAAGGAAATTCTCGCGCAGATGGGCCTGTCGCTGGGCATGAAGATCGACGAAAATGGCAACGCGGTTCCCGGGCCGACGAGCATTCCGCCCGCCGCCGCACTGGCTGCCAGCTACAACCACTACGACGACGAAGACGAGCCGTTGGATTCGGTCGACATGCAGTTACCGACCGAGACAGAGAACTTCTAAAGACAGTTGTCAGTGGTCAGTCTTCAGTTGTCAGAGAAGCAACTGATCACTGACCACTGATCACTGACCACTGTATCGAAAGAGAGTTTCACCATGCGCCATCGCAATGCAGGATTCAAGCTCGGACGCAACACCAGCCATCGTCGCGCTTTGCTGCGCAACCTGGTTACGTCCGTAATCATAGAAGACCGCGTGGAGACCACCGTGGCCAAGGCCAAGGCTGTCCGTCCTCACGTGGAAAAGATGATCACCCTGGGCAAAAAGGGCGATCTGCACAGCCGCCGCCTGGCTCTCAGTTTTCTAATGACAGACAAGGCCGTTGAGCGGCTTTTTGAAACCGTGGCTCCGCGCTACGGAGACCGCCAGGGTGGATATCTGCGCATCGTGCGCACCGGCTTCCAAAAGGGCGACGGAGCCGAGAAGGCTTTCATCGAACTGCTGGGCGCCGAAAAGCAGCTCGACGAGAAGCGTCAGAAGCGCGATGAAGTGAAGGCCAAGAAGCGCGCCGAGCTCGAAAAGCAATTGGAAGAAAGCAAGAAGGAAGAGCCGGGCGAAGAGGCCGCATAAAGCGGAACCATTACATCGGCTGCTTAACCCCTCAATTCGAAGGGAATCGCGGGTGCATCCCCTAACGGGATGCGCCCGTGCTTTTTTAACACCATCTTTGACTGTATCGTTCTACGGACTCATTCGTTCCCCGTCCTTCCGCATTTTTTGGGAATTGGGTCGAGAGCCGCGCGAGGATGTTGGAGTCGCTCGGTGATGTAAGATTTCGCCATGCGTCTCGCCGTGAATGTGCTGGCTCTCTCGCTGTTTGTAACGACAGCGTCGGCTCAGACCGCTTCCAGAAACGAGCCGACGGAAACCGCAGACGAGCAGGGCGGCATCTGTCCAACGACGCACAATCTGGAATCAGCGCCATCGGCACAGTATTGGCTGGAGGGGGTCATTGGCTCCAAGACTGTGAAAATGTATCTTGATCGCGGCGGGTCGGGCGTTGTCGGTTTGTTCTACGAGCCGAACGACGATTGGAAGCCGGTTCTTCTGGGAGGAATGTGGAAGCCCACCGGGATCGATTTGTCTGCCGGAACTGACAGCGCCGCTTTTGATCCTGAAGCCCCAACTCTTATCGGTCGACTTCAAGGGCAGCTCAAAGACAATGGCTTTCTCGGAGTGTGGATGCACGGGGGCGGAGAGCAATCCGAGCCCGTTCGCCTATCCGTTGTTCCCAAAACCGGATGTGAGGGGAAGGGGGCTTGGAAACGATTCGTTAACCCAGAATTGCCCTTTTCGTTCTCCTATCCTGCTTCGTGGAAACTTCTGCAAGAAAAAGAAGGAGGGGACAACTACATTCGGCTGATCTGTCCCGATCCGGAAAAGATGGCCTATAACGCCGATATCATCATTTCAGAGGGCCTCGGAGACCCTCAAGCAGGAACCGCCTTGGTGCGATGCGGCAAGGAGTGGCGATACAATGCCGACTGCGACGACGATATCAAGCAATCAGCCTTCAACCACATTCCAGTTCAGAGTGTGCGGCATGGCATGAACATCCTGGACATTAGCGATAGGGAATGGCGAAACTACTGCCGAAATGGACACTATGTTGCACAAACCGATGGAACAGATCTCGTCGTTCTGCTTCATAATGGCTGGATCAATATCCAAAAGGTTGGAGAGGATCCTGACATCGTCGGACGTATCGTAGATTCACTTCACGCTCACACCGCAAAGCGATTCTTGGCTGGTGACGCGCTTCCAAAAGTCGCGAAACCTCGATAGGCGGCCTTACGCCGCCCGCGCCAGCCGCTTCGGCCTGAAGGTCCGCATGAAGACATAGACGATCAGTTGCAGAGTAATGGCGCCGGTGCAATCCAGAAGCACATCCCAAGGTGTCCCCGTACGATTCGGCAGAAACGTCTGGTGCCATTCATCGCAACTCGCTATGAGCGCAGTCCCCATCAGCGCGAGAAACGCGTCCAAGAGGAAGCGGGAACGCGGCAGTGTCAACCACCACGCGCGCAACCATGCCAGTCCGATGAAACCATAGCCCAGGAAATGCCCGGTCTTGCGAATGTAGTGATGAATGATTTCCCAATGAACATTGGACACATGGCCGAAGAGCGTTTCATAGATCCGCCGCAGGGGACCGGTGGTGAAGTCGGCGCCCATGAACTCCTCGGACTCAATTGCAATGAGGATGATCCCCAAAACAACGGGAAACCACACGTAGACCCAGAACCAGCGTCCGCGGCGGTTACTCGACATGATAGTTGGGCGCCTCTCGGGTAATGATCACGTCGTGGACGTGACTTTCGCGGAGGCCGGCGCCGGAGATGCGAACAAACGCCGCCTTCTCCTGCAACTCCTGAATCGTTCCGCAGCCAACATAGCCCATGCCGGAGCGCAGACCGCCGACCAGTTGAAAGACCATGGATTCCAAAGGCCCGCGATACGGGACTCGGCCTTCAATGCCCTCAGGGACATACTTCGCAAGCCGGTTCTGGCTGGCGCGTTCACGCTGCACCACGCCTTCCGTGCCCATCTCCGCGCTCGCCAGGTCACTCGTGCTCTGGAAGTAGCGCTCGCCCGAGCCCTGGCTCATAGCGGTCAATGATCCCATGCCACGATAGCTCTTGAAGCTCCGTCCCTGGTAAAGAATCGTCTCTCCCGGGCTCTCATCCACGCCTGCAAACAGCGAGCCAATCATCACCGAACTGGCGCCGGCGGCAATCGCTTTTGTCACTTCGCCTGAGTACTTGATTCCCCCGTCCGCGATGATCGGAATACCCCGTTCGCGTCCGGCACGTGCGGCTTCTGCGATGGCGGTGATCTGCGGCATGCCCGCGCCTGTCACCATGCGTGTTGTGCAGATGGAGCCTGGCCCGATACCAACCTTGATGGCGTCCGCGCCGGCATCAATCAGTGCCAGTGCGCCTTCATACGTTGCAACGTTGCCGGCCAGCAAGCCAATCTCCGGGAAGCGCTTCTTCACCTCGCGCACAGCTTCGAGCACGCGCGACGAATGGCCGTGAGCAGAATCGATGGCCAGTACATCAACGCGTGCGCGAATCAGCTCCGCCGCCCGCTCCAGAAAGTCACCCGTAGCGCCAATCGCTCCACCCACGCGCAGCCGGCCCTGATCGTCCTTACTGGCGTTGGGGTATTTCAGCTTCTTCTGGATGTCCTTGACTGTGATCAGACCCTTGAGCTCGTACTGGTCATTCACCACCAGGAGCTTTTCCACGCGGTGCTCGTGCAGGATGAGCTCGGCTTCCTCCAGCGTGGTGCCGACGGGAACCGTGATCAGATCCTTTTTGGTCATCACGTCGCCGATGGGAATGTCGGTACGTGTTTCAAAGCGCAGATCTCGGTTGGTGAGGATGCCAACCAGCCTCTTGCCCTGGGTCACAGGCACACCGGAGATCTTGTAGCGGCGCATCACTTCGAGGGCGTCGCCAATCATCTGATCCGGGCCAATCGTGACCGGGTCCACGATCATGCCGCTTTCCGAGCGCTTCACCTTGTCGATCTCGCCAGCGTGGTCGGCGATGGTCAGGTTGCGATGCACAATTCCAATGCCGCCCTGCTGCGCCATCGCAATGGCCATGCGCGATTCGGTCACCGTGTCCATTGCCGCGGAGATCAGGGGTGTATTGAGCGTGATTTCGCGCGTTAGCTGCGTCTGCGTGCTCACCTGGGTAGGCACTACGTCGCTGTATGCAGGCACCAGCAACACGTCATCGAAGGTAAGTGCTTCAGTAAGGTTTTGGGCTAGCATCATACTCTGATACGCCAGGCGGATAGGGGATTTTATCCCCAATGCGCCAGGCGCTTCATTCTATTGTAGCGGAGTGGCGCAGCCGGACTCGGAGGACGGTCTCGAGGCCCATTTTTCCGTGCTTCAGTGCGGATAAAGTTCGAGGGCATTCGAGGCAAATCGCGCGAAAAACCCGGCGATTTTTAGGCCGCGGGAGCGACCTTTTTCGCGGCCTTGAGCAGCACGCGCAAGGCATGGTTTACTGAGTCTGCATCCGGAAAGGCCGCTGCAACGTCTGGAGCAATTGGCACCATAACTACGTCGCCTTTGAGCCGGTTCGCATACTTTCCGCGAACACCGCCTCTCATGTCGTACTCTGGGCGCATGGTATCCCTAAGTTTGGTCGAGTTTGTCGTCTTCGTAGGCATAGCGTTCACTCCGCGTGGGTAGCCTTGCACTGATGATACGTATTTCGTCTGAGTCGTCTGTGTGAGCGACAAGGATAAGCCGATGTCTGCATGATAGCCCAAGAGTCAGAAATCTGCTCTCTGAAATCGAGTGATCGGGGTCGGGTTTGGTGGTTGTCAGTGGATCTTCAAGAGCGGTGGCAGCTTCTTCAAAAGAGACCTTGTGTTTTCGGAGATTAGTGCCAGCCTTGCGATGATCCCAGACGATCTCGGGAACTGGAAAGTGGTCTTGCGACTTCACACTATACGCCCACAGGAAACGGCTTTGGGCTGGATTCGTCAGTGTTGGCGTCTGGATTGCGCCACCGCTCGAAGCGCCCTTGCAGCAGGCTCATCAGGCCTGTGTACCAATAACCCACCACAAACAGGATCAGGAACGGCGCTGTGAAGTAGTTGTGGTTGGAAAAGGTGTAAAGAATCGCCAGCGCAAAGTAACAGCCGAAAAGTAGTTCAATCCACGGCGCCAGCACCAGGCGCTTGCGGTATTTGGAGGCCTGCGATTTCTCTCCCTTTTTTGCGACGCGGTATTTGGGCGTGCGGACGAACGCGCTCTTGATCCCGAGAAGCGCCTCCATCACCGCCTTGCTGTTGGTCCACGTCAAACCGATGCCGAGGGCCATCAGAAACGGCAGATAAAACAGCGTCTTCAGCCAGGTTTTTGGGTACAGAATGCGCTGGCTTACCAGGTAAAACACCGCAATGGAGAAAGTAGAAGCAGTGAACAGCGGAAAGTCGATCAGCAACATCTGAAACCAGCCCTGGTAGAAGCGGCAGATCATGGCCGGAATCAGCAGCGCCGACATCACAACCATCAGCGGATAGCTGAGGTTGGCCGTGAGGTGGTAAACAGCCTCAATCTTGATGCGCCGCGGCACGTCCGACTTGAACATCATTGGCAGCACTTTGATGCTGGTTTGGATGAGCCCCTTTGCCCATCGTGCCTGCTGCGTTTTGAAGGCCGTCATTTCAATCGGCAATTCGGAAGGGCATTCCACTTCCGGCAGGTATTTGAACTTCCAGCCGGCCAGTTGCGAGCGGTAGCTCAAGTCGGTGTCTTCGGTGAGCGTGTCGTGCTGCCAGCCGCCGCCATCCACAATCGCCTGGATGCGCCACATGCCGGCCGTGCCGTTGAAGTTGAAAAAGTCGCCGGATCGCGCCCGGGCGCCATGCTCAAGAATGAAGTGTCCATCCAGCAGAATGGCTTCAATCTGGGTCAGCAGGCTGTAGTCGCGATTCATGTGCGTCCAGCGCGTCTGCACCATCCCGATCGCCGGATCGGAAAAGTGGTGAACCACCTTCATCAGCCAATCCGTGGGAGGAACAAAATCCGCGTCGAAGATGGCCACAAACTCGCCCTTGGCAACCTTCAGCCCCTCATCCAGCGCTCCCGCTTTAAAGCCGTGGCGGTTCGTGCGGTGAATATAAGCGATCGGATGGCCCAGTGCCGCATAACGCTCCACAATGCCTGCGGCCACGGTCTGAGTTTCGTCGGTGGAGTCGTCCAGCACCTGGATCTCCAGTCGGTCACGTGGATAATCCATGGCGCAAATCGCGTCGATTAGCCGGTCAATCACGAACTGCTCATTAAAGATGGGCAGTTGGACGGTGACTCTGGGCAGTTCTTCAAAGTGTGCCGGCGGAGCGGGATGATAGTTCTTGCTGTACTTGAAATAGATGTACACCAGCGTGTAGCGATGGACGCCATAGATGGCCAGCAGGATCATCACGGCAAAGTAGGGTAGAAGCAGCGCCGCGTCGAATGAATTCCAATGGTAGAGGTGCTTAAAGGTGATGTCGGTCTGCTGCATCGCCTTCAAATAGTGGCGTAGCCCGTTCTGCGGCGCGAAGGCGACATTCGCAAGCAGCCGCGTGGACAACTCACCCAGATGGACTCTGGCCAGACTTGCAGCGGGTTTCAAGGCGGTCACAAGCGCGGCGAACAGGGGCGAGCCTCCACGTCCGGGATAACGTCTATTGTATGCGATGCGGGCTTATTCTCGATCACCAGGCCGGCGTTCAGATGGGTCAAAAGCATAGGCTTAGAATAGCCTTCACTGAGGAAACTGCCCTGTGAGCCACAGCCATATACGTGTGCATGAAGCACCGCCGAAGCGCAATTTGGGGCTTGAGATCGCCGCCGGCATTGCATTTCTCGCGGCGGTCACCGCCGTCCTGTACTTTGCGATCAGAATGTTGCACCCGTACTACGATTTGGATCATTTGACGACCGAAGGAATCGTATCCGACTCGAGAATTGTGATCGATCATATTCGCAACAACCCATATGGAGGCCTGATCTACTATCGAACCGAAGCGCTCGTCACCTACGAAATCGACGGTCAGGCTCAAAACCGATGGCTGATCGCGTCGGAGATTACAACAGAGCGGGCGCGGCTGGCATCCAAACTTGCGGATTCACCCAAGATTTGCCAGGTCTATTGGCTGCCTGACCACCCCGAAAACGCCAGATGCAGGTTCAGATGAAGGGGAGCCGGTGTCTCGACTGCCAATCGACTCACAGTCTTCGAATCCGCAGTTGCCCTTCACCGCCCCGTTGGCATAATGTTTCCTGTCAGTTGGAGATGTCACGATGACCACTCTTACCGCATCCCCCGTCGTCCCCGCTGCGGGCGGCAGTTTTCTGATCGAGACCCGCACTCCCGCCGAGGTTTTTACTCCCGAGGACTTGAATGAAGAGCAGCGTCAGATTGCCGCTACCGCCATTCAGTTCGCCCGCGAGGAGATTCTCCCCCAGGCTGCTGCCATCGAGGCAAAGGAACCGGGCGTGCTGGCGTCCCTGTTGCGCAAAGCTGCCGAGCTGGGATTTACCTCTGTCGACATCCCCGAGGAATACGGCGGCATGGGCATGGACAAGATAACCTCCGCGCTCATCGCCGACCACCTCTCGATTCTGGCCAGTGCTTCCACCGCTTTCGGCGCTCACACTGGCATCGCCACGCTGCCCCTCGTCTGGTACGGCACGGAAGACCAGAAGCAACGCTATCTGCCCAAGCTGGCGACGGCGGAGTGGATCGGCTCGTATGGGCTCTCGGAAGCCAGTTCCGGTTCTGACGCAATGAACGTCCGCACCCGCGCCACACTCTCGCCGGACGGCGCCCACTACATCCTCAATGGCGAGAAGATGTGGATCACCAACTGCGGAATCGCCAATCTCTATACGGTGTTCGCCAAAATCGACGGCGAGAAATTCTCAGCGTTCCTCATCGAGCGCGACACGCCGGGCCTGACCGTCGGCGCGGAAGAGCACAAGCTGGGCATTCGCGGCTCGTCCACCTGCCCGCTCATTCTTCAGGACTGCAAAGTGCCTGTGGCGAACCTGCTGGGTGAGGCGGGCAAAGGCCACCACATCGCCTTCAATGTGCTCAATGTGGGCCGCTTCAAGCTGGGGGTCGCCTGCATCGGAGGCGCACGACACGCGCTCGCGCACATGGTTCGCTACGCCAAAGAGCGCGTCGCCTTCGGCAAGCCCATCGCCGAGTTCGGCCTGATCCAGCGAAAGATCTCCGAATCTGCAACCCGCCTCTACGCGGCCGAGAGCATGGCCTACCGTTTAGTGGGGATGATCGATGCAAGTCTCGGACAACTGAACTCTGACACCAGCACTGCACGCGAAACCCAGCGGCGCATTGAAGAGTATGCGGTGGAGTGCTCCATCCTGAAGGTCTACGGCTCTGAAATGATGAGCCTCGTGGCCGATGAACTCGTGGCCACCATGGGCGGTTACGGCTACGTCGAAGAGTATCCCGCTGAGCGCTTCTATCGCGACGCCCGCATCAATGAAATCTTTGAAGGGACGAACGAGATCAACCGGCTCATCATCACCGGCTGGCTCATGAAGCGGGCGCTGAACGGCCAGCTTCCCCTGCTCGCGGCCATCAAGAAGCTCATGGACGAAGTGACCCAGCCGCCCTCATTCGATTCCGGCTCCGGTGACGACGAGCCGCTGGCGCGCGAGGCTGAAGTGCTGGCGGCGGCGAAGAAAATCGCGCTGTTTACCTCCGGCGTCGCTAGTCAGCGCTTTATGACATCACTGCAGGATCAACAGGAAGTGATGGCCGACCTGGCCGACATCATCGTGCAGGTCTTCGCTCTGGAATCCGCGCTACTTCGAGCCCGCAAGATGGTTTCAACTAGCTCGGTAGCGGTTTCCGCTGCAATGACAGGACTGCTAGCCGATGAGACTATGGCTGTGTCTGAGCAGGCCGCGCGCCGCGTGCTTGCTGCATGTGGCGAAGGCGATCTGCTTCGTACTCAATTGGCCATTCTGCGCCGGCTGGCCCGTTTCACGCCGGCCGACGCAGTTGCCTTGAGTCGCCTCGTTGCAAAGGAGTGCATCCAACGAGAGCGATATCCGCTTTAAACCGGCCTCACGCGGCCGCGCGCCGCGGTCCCTGTTCCACCGCTTCGATCAGTGCCTTGCTGAATGCCGGGATGTCAGATGGCTTGCGGCTGGTTACGAATTGGCCGTCAATAACCACCTCGCCATCTACCCAGTTCGCGCCGGCATTCTTCAGGTCGGTCTTCAGCGACGGCCATGAGGTAACGGTCCTTCCTCTCAGTGCACCGGTCTCCAGCAGCGTCCACGATCCATGGCAAATTGCGCCCACGGTTCTCCCCGTTGCAATGAACTTCCGCACAAAATTCACTGCGCTCGGATCCATGCGCAGATGGTCGGGATTCATGACACCACCCGGCAAGACCAGGCCATCATAGTCGTTGGGGTTAGCGTCTTCCAGCGTTGTATCCACCTTCACCTCTTCGCCCCAGTTCTTGCTGTCCCATCCCTTGATCTTTCCACTCTTCGGTGCAATCACCTCTGTCTCCGCGCCTGCATCGTCCAGAGCTTTGCGCGGTTCAAGCAGTTCTGCCTGTTCGAATCCGTCCGTCGCCAGTATTGCGATTTTCTTGCCCTTCAAATTTAAAGCCATATTGATCCCTCCTTGGGTCACTCGTACCCTTGCTAGGACGCTCATGCCACACCGCGCGGTTGCCACGCCTGTGTGGGTGTCATCAACGCCGATGCAGAAATAAGGGGGTTTATCCAATCCTACGCACGCAAAAGACCCTCTATCCCGGACGACATTTCATCGCCAGGATAGAGGATCAATTGTGTTAATTAAGGAAAGATGGGTTGGGGGAGGGAAGTCTAGTGCCCCGTCTCTAACGTCCATCACACAAAATGAACTGTCATCCTGAGCAAACCCGGGGTCCCCGCAGACAGGTCTTCGTCTGTGGGGTGGAGTTCGCGGGTGGTGAGTCGAAGGATCTGCATTTGTTCTTCAATGAACTTCTGGGACACCAGACTGGTTGCTGGGGGATGTTAGTGCTTGACCACGATGTTCAGGTCAATGGTGGCGGAGATGGCCTGGTTGTCGAGCGTGGCTGGGGCAAAGCGGAACTTGCTGACAGCAGCAACCACGCGGGCGTCCAGATCGGAGTTCACGGGCTTGATCACCTGGATGTCGCGGGCATTACCCTGTTCATCGATGTCTACCTTCAGCCCAACTTCGGCATTGGGTGGAAGCATCGCATCGAAGGCATCGGTGGGAATATCGACGTTGGTGGACTTGAGCAGTTGGGGAGCAACTACGCCGGTGCTCACGCGGCGAACCTGGGTTGAGGGAGCAGCGTCGGTCGCGGGCTGGCTTGCGACTGCTGATGCGGTAAACAGCACGGGGGAGAGCAGTAAGCTGGCTACAAGAATACGGCGCATGAATTATCTCCAATGGTCATGTGTGACCATCACCACTTTAACCTGAAACAAATACGTTTGTCAAAGTATTTTTATCGATCATTTGTTTTCAAGCACTTAATAAGAAAAACGCCTGCGGTACCGCGTGGATTATAAAAATATGGACAATTCTTCCCGCAACGGATGGTCGAACTGCAGGGATACCCAAAGGGATTCATCTGGATGCGCCCCGCGCAGCACTTTAGGCTCAAATACAAGAACCCGCAGCCCATGGACAACTGTTTGTCCATGGACTGCGGGTTCATCGAAATTGAACTTCCAGATTCTCTGAAGAAAGCGCGAATCAGTTGGCGAGCGAGATGGCAGCTTTCCCCGCAAGTCTCTGACTGATGTGTTGGCCCACGCGGTCGGCAAAGCTGCCGTTGTTGCCGATTGCGGTGTTCAGCAACACCACGGCGGCATAGTCGCCCTTGGGATTGAAGAAGGCGTACGCGCTGTAGCCACCAGTAGCGCCGTTATGCCAGTAATTGCCGGACTCAGTCTCAAACAGCCAGGCTAGGGCAATCCGCATCCCCGGACTCACATCGGCGCGCAACTCGTGCTGCTGCTTTAGAGCGGCAGCGAGCGTGGCGCCTGACTGGCCAGCCATTTTGAGTTCATCAGGTTGAAGGTTGGCCTCAAGGTAGGTGAGTATATCGCCGGCGGTCGATCGGATGGCCCCGGCACCCGCCAGCGCATCCAGATCCCATGCATGAGCCGGATGATGTTCGCTGTCATGACCGGTAAGAAAGCGGGCTTGCTGTTCCGCCGATAGAGAGACAGTGGTGTCTCTGAGGCCAAGCGGACCCGTAACCTCTTCTTTCAATAGATCCGGATACGTCAGGCCGGAGCGATTCGCGAGTGCCTGCCCAAGCAGGCCGAAGCCCAGGTTGCTGTAAACGAATCCTGTCTTGGCAGGCTTGGCCACAGTCTGCTTTGCAAGGAAGGCGTAGAGGTTGGTTGTTGTGTAGTCGGCGTAGGGATTGCTCATGTCGACGGGCTTGAAGTTATCCGGCATGGGCGGAAGCCCGGAGTGTTGCGTAGCCAGATCCAACAGCGTGATCTCGTCTTCGGCCGGTTTGCTCACAGTC
>Ga0302140_10009104_pt1 | contig 12333 bp, 8 predicted proteins | sample I_Bog_E1_1_FD_202095 | JGI IMG/M metagenome (GOLD analysis project Ga0302140, IMG submission 202095) | Peat permafrost microbial communities from Stordalen Mire near Abisko, Sweden - I_Bog_E1_1 | ecosystem: Environmental > Terrestrial > Soil > Wetlands > Peat | place: Sweden: Abisko, Stordalen...
GCGGTTGGACCAAGACGCTCTCATTATCAAATCTGGCGTCCTTTCGGAAGCCCGCGCTTACACTGAGGCCACGCCAGCAGTTGGGATGTTCGGAGTCTACGACCAGGATTACAATCGCCCGCGTTCCTTTGAGAGTCACCGAAATGCGATTGAAGACGAGATGGGCGCCGTAAGGAAACTCGTCGGACTTCAACCAAGCTGGGCAGGACTTTACAGACTGGCGCTGCAGCACGGATACCGTACAGGCGACAACGTCTTCGGCGGTGCCTATTTCCTCACACGCTCGTGTTTGGAGGCGATGGACGCGCAGGGGGCCTTGGTCGTGCCCTACCGGTGGCACAGCAGGCTCATGGAAGACGTTTACTTTTCGATGGCGACGGTTGCGGCAGGTTTTGGGCTTGGCCACTTTGCAGCGCCCTCGGGACCGCTTTGCCTGGAGTGGAGAGGACTTCCCTTTACCGCTAGTAAGTTGGCGGAAAGTCCCTACAAGGTCGTCCATTCGGTCGACAAGGGAAAAAACACGGACCGGGCATCGAACGGAGGCCTGACGGCGAGGGAGTACTTCCGAGCAGTTCGGCGGCAAGAGCACATTGTTGGGTAAGACCGAGGGCCCGGCTTTTGCCGAATCTTCACATTGTCCATTCTCTTAGATTCTGTGCCCACTACACATTCAGCGCGCGTTCGACATCAATTAGCCAATCCGGAATCACAATGAGCGCTCAGCCAATCGCCATCTCGATCATCATCGTGACCTGGAATGGCAGACAGTTCACCCTGGAGTGCCTGGACTCGTTGCGGTTCTATCTGGATGATCGCAAGGTTGAGATCATAGTTGTGGACAATGCTTCTTCCGATGGCACACCTGAACTCGTCGACCAGGACTTTCCATGGGTTCGTCTGATTCGAAACAGCTCCAACCTTGGATTCGCCAAAGCGAATAACATCGGCATCGTCGCTAGCAGGGGCCGATATGTCTGCTTGGTGAATTCCGATGTCAAGGTGCCCCAAGATTGCCTTCGAGCTATGGAGGCCTATATGGAAGCCAATCCTGCTGTGGGTCTCATCGGACCTCGGATGCTCTGTCCGGGCGAGTTGATCGGAAGGTCATATATGCGGTTTCCGACTGTCTGGCGGGCGCTCTGCAATGCGCTTGAGTTACATTGTGTCTTCCGAGATTCCGCACGACTCAGCGGAATCATGATGCCCGACTTCGATAACCGGCAGACGGCTGAGGTAGACGTGTTGAACGGCTGGTTCCTCATGGCTCGAAGGAGAGCCGTCGAAGAAGTCGGGATGCTGGATGAGCAGTTCTTCATGTATGGCGAGGACATTGACTGGTCGCTCCGATTTCACAAGGCTGGCTGGAAGCGAGTCTACTTTGCTGGCGCATCGGCCTTCCACTACGGAGGAGCTAGCTCATCTGTTGAACCAGCGCGCTTTTACATCGAAATGAAGCGAGCAAATCTGCTGCTCTATAGAAAGCATCATGGGGTCCTCCAAAGCGTTGCATATTTCACTATTACCGGATTGCATGAAGTCCTTCGCGTAGCGGGGAACTCACTTCTGAAGGTCGTCTCGACATCGGGAAGATCGGAGGCAGCCTCAAAGGTTAAGCGCAGTCTCGCTTGCATCCAATGGCTTGTGTGCAGTGGCTGGAAAGCCAAGGGGAGAATGGCATGAGCGACATCAATCGTGTGGGCAAACGTTATGTACTCGTGACCGCAGCTTACAACGAAGAGAGATACATTGAAAATGTAATCAAGTCTATCGTTGGCCAGACAATTCGTCCTCTGCGATGGATTATTGTGAGCGACAGCTCAACCGATTCCACAGATCGGATCGTTGAACGTTACGCTGCTGAATACGACTTCATCAAGCTCCATCGACTCGAAGATGACCATCCCCGGAATTTTGCTGCTCAAGTAGTCGCAATCAACGCAGGCATGGCGCGGCTCAAGGCCGACAACTATGACTTTATTGGGAATTTGGATGCGGATGTTTCCTTTGAGTCGACGTATTTCGCTGAACTGTTGGAACTATTTGCAGCCGATCCGGGCCTTGGTTTGGCCGGCGGCTGCATTTGCGAGTGCCAAGAGGGCGATTTCAGACCGCGTCCGCTGAATCGGGAGTCTTCCGTTGCTCATGCGGTCCAGCTCTTCCGTCGGGAATGCTTCCAAGATATTGGAGGCGCGTACCTTGCATTACCCCACGGTGGCCCCGATTGGCATGCAGTTGTGCACAGTCGAATGAATGGATGGCGCGTTCGGTCATTTGAAGAATTAACAGTGCTGCACCACCGGCCGTCAAATGGGGCCACTGGATGGGGTCGTGCGGCATTTCGTCAGGGACGGATGGACCACTCCCTCGGGACTCATCCTCTCTTCGAAATTCCCCGCCTCATTCGGAGACTCAAGTCTAGCCCCGTGCTCCTTTACGCGGGTGTGAGGCTGGCTGGATTTCTCTTCTCATACCTCAAGAGAGACAGGAGGATTGTGCCCAACGAGTTTGTTCGCTTCTTGCGGAAAGAGGAGATCGAGAGACTCACACGGCCATTCCGAAAGGGTCAGAGCATTTAGGCTCGGCCCATGCCCGACCACAGCACTCCTACGGAGCCTTAGTACAGATAATCAATTGGAGCGCCCTGCTGCATTGGCATTGTCGCGAAGGTAAGCATGGGTTCAGCTCGAGCTTGAGACTGGCGGAATAGTTCTCATCGGAGAAGCTGGATGCGCGGTAAATGGAAATTGTTTAGTGCCGCGGAGCCGATTCTCGACGAGTCTTTGCACTTATCAAACGAAATCCCAATGACGACAACTCTAGAATCAGTCGCAGAGGAAGCATCGGTGGCAAGTTGTCGCCGTCGCGTGCTCATCATTGTTGAGAATCTGCCTGTGCCGTTCGACCGGCGGGTGTGGTCTGAGGCGAAGGCGCTGTCAAGCAACGGCTACGAAGTCTCGGTCATTTGCCCTAAGGGAAAAAATGCCTCTCGCTCGTTCGAGATTATCGATGGAATCCACATTTATCGCCACTGGTTGCCGAAGGAGACAAAGGGCAAGGCGGGGTATCTCGTTGAATACAGCGTGGCGCTGTTCTGGGAGTTGGCGCTGAGCCTGCCGATACTGTTCACGCGCGGTTTCGATGTGATTCAAGGGTGCAATCCTCCGGACCTGATATTTGTTCTCGGTGGCTTCTACAAACTGATCTGCGGGAAGCGGTTTGTCTTTGATCACCATGACCTCGGGCCGGAACTCTACGAAGCTAAGTTCCATCGCCGAGATTGGCTCTGGCGTCTCCAGGTTCGTCTCGAGCGTTGGACGTTTCAGACCGCGGATGCCGCGATTGCGACGAATGAGTCGTATCGTCGCATCGCTATCCATCGCGGAGGGATCAATGAGGACCGTTCTTTTGTAGTTCGCACCGGACCGAATCTCAGTCGCATCCGCCCGTTGCCTCCGAACGACCAGTGGAAGGCTGGCCGCCAGTTCATGGTTGCCTATGTGGGTGTTGTCGGGGAACAGGACGGATTGGATCTACTTGTTGATGCAGTGAGGCATATTTACCTGGAAGTGAAGCGGGACGACATTCAATTCGTAATTATCGGCGATGGACCCGCTTTGAATTCAGTCATCAACGCTGCGGCAGTTGCGGGTGTCAGCGACGCAATTACGTTCGTCGGCAGAGTCGATGACGACTCAAGGCTTTGCACAATTCTTTCTACCGCAGATGTCTGTGTAAATCCCGACCGGCCTAATCCACTGAATGACATGTCGACAACCATCAAGATCATGGAGTACATGGCCCTCGGGAAGCCCATCGTGCAATTTGATCTCACAGAGGGGCGGAATTCGGCTCAAGACGCCTCTCTCTACGCCATGAATGCTGATCCCGCCGACTTTGGCAACAAGATCCTTGAATTACTTGGCGATCCGAAGCGTTCAAGAGAAATGGGCGCCTTAGGTTTGAAAAGAGTTGAGGAAGTTCTTTCGTGGGAGCATGAGGAGAAGAAGCTTCTCGATGTCTATAAGGCGGTCTTTTCGACTCTGGGTCGTACTCGCAAAACCTAGTATACAAAAATAAGACGAAATAAACGTTTGACTCGTTCCGAGCCGCAACCGACAGCCGTATTGGTCTTGTTCAGGTCATGCGGGCTTCGGTCTTGCCGCAGTGTAAAGAAAGTGTTCGGTCCGCGCTTGATCGTTCCACAACAAAAGGCGAATACATCTGGATGGCGGGTCAGTCATCCAGGTTTCCTATGCTCTGGAATGTTTCGAGAGGTTATCATGCTCGGCTATCGTGAAGGGCAGCGGTCATGAGAGCGTGCATGCTGGCATATACGTTCTACGAGACAGACAACAGAGTCCGCCGCTATGCAGAAGCTCTCGTGAAACGAGGCGACGAAGTAGACGCAATTTGCCTGGCTCGTGACGGTCAGCCAGCGTTCGAGGTTATGCACGGTGTCAATGTGTTTCGGATTCAGAAGCGCGTGATCGACGAGAAAGGGCCTGTAAGCTATCTGATCAAGCTGTTGATGTTCTTTTTCAGATCCGCATGGCTCGTGACGAGCAAGCACCTGAGCCGCCCATACAAGATCATTCATGTCCACTCTGTGCCGGATTTCGAAGTATTTGCGGCGCTTGTTCCTCGCGTCATGGGAGCGCGAGTGATGCTTGACATCCACGACATCGTCCCAGAGTTGTACGCGAGCAAGTTCAGAGTCGGAGAGCGGTCATTAGCATTTCGATTACTCTTACTTCTTGAGAGACTGTCGATCGCCTTTTCAAGCTATGTGATTATTGCGAATGATTTGTGGTACGAGAAACTCGTCAAGCGCTCTGTCCATCCTAACAAGTGCATTGCAATAACAAACTATCCGGACCTTTCCATTTTTTGGCGTCGCCCACACTCCAGTCGACCCGCAGGACAATTTGTGATGTGCTACCCCGGTACGCTTAACTCGCATCAGGGGCTCGATGTGGCCATTAATGCAGTAGCATTGTTGCGTGAGCGGGAACCATCGCTGAAGTTTCTTATTATTGGTGACGGGCCGGAGCGTGAAAAGCTGATAAGCATGTCCCGGCAGCTTCAACTCGAAGACCGTGTGTCGTTTCAAGGGCTCGTTCCGATGGAAACGGTAGCGGAGATCATGTCCACCATCGATTTGGGTGTCGTTCCAAAGAGGAAGGATTCATTCGGCAACGAAGCTTTCAGTACGAAGATCATGGAGTTTATGGCAATGAGCGTGCCTGTGGTCGCATCGAGGACCCGGATTGACGAGTACTACTTCAGCGATGAGATCGTGGAGTTCTTTGAGTCAGGCAGCGCACGAGACCTTGCCGATAAGATTGCCATGCTGATGAGGAATTCAGGCCGTCGGGATGCGCTTTGTAAATCAGGCACGGAGTTCATTGCTCAGAATAACTGGGATGTGAAAAAGCGCAGATATCTCGATCTAGTCGATTGCCTGTGTTCTTAGTTCGCGATCGGCAAGCATCCAAGCGTCAATGCCGAACGGCCTGAACTCATCTTTCTAATGCTCACAATTCTTGCAGGGTCGCATAGTTGCATGACGGGCCTGAAGTGTGGTGGGTCGCACGGGGGCGCGAGAGGGGTTCTTCTATGCATCTCTATTCGCTAGACCCGCTGTTAGACAGCCGATGGAAAGACTTTGCTAGTCTCCACTCCCGCGCGTCCGCATTTCATCAAATGGGATGGCTTGAAGCTCTTGCAAAGACTTATCGCTATAGGCCAATTGTGTTGACGAGCACTCCACCTGGTATGCCACTTTCAGATGGGGTGGTCTTTTGCGAAGTCGAAAGTTGGATGACCGGTAAGCGCCTTGTATCCTTGCCCTTCTCCGATCATGCCGAGCTACTCATAGATAGAGAGGATGTTTTGGCGGAACTCACTGGATGGTTACAGGCGGAACAGAGGAAGAATGGCTGGCAATACATCGAACTGCGGCCATTGACCTACAAGGTGCCGACAGGCTGTGAGCTGAATCCAAGTCAGACCTTCTGGATTCACACATTGAGCCTCGCTCCTTCTAGCGAGCAGATTTTCAGCGGATTGCACAAGAGTTGTATTCAACGTCGAATTCGCCGGGCTGAGCACGAGCACCTTTCCTACGAAAGGGGCTCCTCGCAAGCCATCCTCAATGCCTTCTACCGGCTCCTCCAGATTACAAGAAGACGCCATCACCTCTTACCGCAGCCGCGTGCATGGTTTAGCAACCTTCTCAAGTTCATGAGCCCCGGCGCAGAGATTCGGCTGGTACGCAAGGGGCCCATTCCGATTGCTGCGATCCTCACGTTGCGTCACAAAAGCACGGTAACGTACAAGTACGGCTGCTCTGACGAAAGATTCCATCATCTTGCCGGGATGCCCCTCCTGTTTTGGAGACTGATTGAAGAGAGCAAAGCGGAAGGTGCAGCGACCATTGATTTTGGCCGAACAGATTTGGACAATGAAGGCTTGATTGATTTCAAGAATCGCTTCGGGGCGGCGAGAGAACGCTTGACGTACTTTCGGTATCCGGGGAACGCCGTCAACAAGTCATTCGTAACGTCGTATCTTCCCGCTACGCGACGCCTGTTCTCGATATTGCCTGACTCGATGTCTTCGTTGGCAGGCCGCCTGGCATATCGACATATCGGCTGATGGCTCGAAGGCCCGCTGCTTGCTTTGACATCTCATCCGAGCGAACGAGTTACAGGTTACCGAAAGACCTTAAGGTTTACAGTGCAAGACGACTTCCAATCCATCGCGAACGCAACAACAGACTTCCAACCCTCGCCAATGCAGGCAGTTCTTGACTTCTATCGTTGCCCACGGGAATTCCTCGACCTTGGTTTGAGTAGAGAGTTGTCAGCGAACCCAGGATACTTTCAGTTCGGCGCCGGAACCACGTGCTACGGTCGCTCCTTTGAGGGTTTCGGTCAGCCACGATTGACTTCTCTTCCATCTGATATGCTGGCCACGTTTCCTCTCGACGATGAGCATCCTGTGATGCCGTTCAATCCAACTGAAGTGATCGACAATTTGCGATTGGAGCGCTACCCGAGCGTACAGTTTGCCGGATCCGAAGTTGCTCTGAAGAGCATCTATTACTGGCTGCGCCCATTCACAACGCGCCGTCTTCGCAGATACATACAAAAGCTCCGTGCGGTCAATTGGCAGCAGAAGCAGTTTCCGCGCTGGCCTGTTGATACAACAGTTGAGACCATTTGCGAAGACCTGGCATTGGCTTCAATGCAAACGAAGGGGATCGATCGAGTTCCGTTCATTTGGTTCTGGCCCGATGCCGCGCGTGGGTGCGTTTCCATGACGCACGATGTAGAGACGAGCGAGGGACAGGCTTTCTGCAGAGAAGTCATTGACATCGATGACGAGTATGGAATCAAGGGCGCATATCAGATCGTTCCAGAAGGGGGATATCCGGTTACGCTTGAGTTTCTAGCTTCACTGCGCGAGCGCGGATGCGAAGTGTGCATTCAGGACCTGAATCACGATGGCCGCCTGTTCGATGAGCGCAACGAGTTTCTGCGCCGCGCGGCCCGGATCAACGATTATGGCAGAAAGTTTGGCGCCAAGGGCTTTAGATCCGCAGTCCTTTACAGGAAGCCTGACTGGTATAAAGATCTCGACTTTTCCTATGACATGTCGATGCCGAATGTCGCTCATCTAGATCCGCAAAGAGGCGGCTGTTGCACCGTGTTCCCGTATTTCATCGGAGATGTTCTCGAACTTCCCCTGACGACCATCCAGGACTATACGCTGTTTCACGTTCTCAATGAGCGGTCAACCGAGCTCTGGAAAAAGCAGATCGAGATGATTCTTGCCAAGAACGGCCTGGTGAGCTTCATCGTTCATCCTGACTACATCATCGAACCCGATACTCGGGCAGTATATCGCGGTCTGCTTGCGGTCCTTGCTGAATTTCGCAAAGCCGAATCGCTTTGGTTTGCGCTCCCCGGCGCTATCGATGAGTGGTGGCGCGCTCGAAGCCGGATGTCGCTTGTGAAGGACGGTGAAACCTGGCGAATTGTGGGCGAGGGTGCCGGCCGCGCCGTGTTGGCATTTGCCAAGGTGGTTGACGGCAAGCTGGTATACGAGCTGGCGAACTCGTCTGGAGAAGCGGCGACCGGGCAGACACAGTCTTCAAACACAGTTCTTCCTCTCCTGGTGCATGAAGGATGAGTCCGACCGCGACAGCACGCTCTTAACATTCATCCCTCGATTCTGACCCCGGAGTTCAACATAGATGACCAAGCCGATGAAGCGCGTGACAGGCTTTGCCCTTTTTTTAACGATCACTATTTTGCTTGGATGGCGACCCATTGTTGCCACCCTTGGCCTAGCCATCCAGGACGATCAGTTTACCTATATCCTTCTCATTCTCCCTGTTAGCATCGCTCTCATCTTTCTGGAGTGGCGTTCTCTGCAGACGATGCTTGACCGTGGCACTCTTGCTGGTATCGTCCTGTTGTCGCTGGCTGCGTTGACTGCTTGCACTACTTTTGTCTGGTCATCATCGTTGACATCTGACGTACGGCTGTCGGTCAACATGCTTGCCCTGGTTCTCTCGTGGATAGGGGCATTTGTCCTCTACTTCGGCTTCCGGGCCTCACGATCAGTCTCGTTTCCGTTGCTTTTCCTCTTCGGGTTAGTTCCTCTCCCTGCATTTGTCCTGAATTCAATAGTCGCCTTTTTGCAGCAAGCGTCGGCGGGGATGGCGCACATATTCTTCTCGGCATTTGGTGTCCCGGTAGTCCAGGACGGAGTGATCCTGACGATCCCCAAACTCACTCTTCAAGTAGCCGAGGAGTGCAGCAGCATCCGCTCCAGCTCGATGCTGTTGGTTACGACCATGGTCCTGGCTCAGCTTCTGCTTCGCTCCCCCTGGCGAAAGGCATTGTTGATCTGCCTTGCGGTTCCGTTGTCCGTGGCAAAGAATGGTCTTCGCATATTTACCATTGCCATGCTTGGCACCCGCGTGGACCCAAGATTCCTGACCGGCAAGCTGCATCGCGATGGAGGGATTGTTTTCTTCGCTATCGCTTTGCTTGCTACCTTTGCCTTGCTGTGGATACTGCGGAAGGGAGAAGCGGCATTCCCGCCACTCAAAGAAAAGGGCGACTGAGCTTCCGTCAGCGGTGCATTGATAGCGCGGCTTCGTCGGCCCGTACTGACGAGACCAGGTCGGGGCCGGTCGGTATACCTGTTGTATTGCATATCCACAATTCGCACACAAACCAGAGTCCAAGGCCACCTGCGAAATCAATTTCGCACGAGAATGGCAGAATGAGATTCCACAATATTGCTAATTCTGGAGTGATCCGTGACGACAATTTCACTAGATAGAACCGCAGCGACAAAGCGTAAGATTGAAAGCCGCGAAGCACGCATCGGCATCGTTGGAATGGGCTATGTGGGGCTTCCGCTGGCGCTGCTCTTCAGCGAGCAGAGATTTGCGATTACTGGCTTTGATATCGATGGCTTCAAAGTGGAGACACTGAATCATGGCGGGTCTTACATTGTCCGGATTCCCGGCGCCGAAATCCAATTGGCTCAGAAGGGCGGCTTCGTCGCTACGGCGGATTACAGCCGAATTGGCGAGATGGACGTAGTTATCATCTGCGTGCCAACTCCGCTGAACGACTTTCACGAGCCCGACCTCAGCTTCATCGTCGGCACCGTCAACGCCATCGCGCCCCATCTGAGGGAAGGGCAACTGATCATCCTGGAAAGCACAACCTACCCAGGAACAACGGAGGAAGTTGTCGTACCGATTCTGGAGCGCGGCAATTTCTCAGGTCTCAGCGTCGCACGGGATGCATGGACCGCAGGGTTTTACGTAGCGTTCTCCCCCGAGCGGGAAGACCCCGGCAACGACACCGTCGAACGGCGCGACATTCCCAAGGTCGTGGGCGGTTGTGGGCCGGCCGCGCGCGACCTGGCGTGCGCACTTTATGCAACCATCTTCAACCGGACCGTTCCAGTCTCTTCTGCTGCCACAGCAGAGATGACCAAGCTGCTTGAGAACATTTATCGCTGCGTGAACATCGCCCTTGTCAATGAGCTCAAGCAGCTCTGCCTGCGCATGGGCATTGACATCTTCGAAGTGATTGACGCCGCCAAAACGAAGCCTTTCGGCTTTCAGGCTTTTTATCCGGGGCCCGGACTTGGCGGGCACTGTATACCCATCGACCCGTTCTACCTGTCATGGAAGGCCAAAGAGTTTGACTTTAATACGCGGTTTATCGAGCTCGCCGGGCAGGTTAATCTTGGCATGCCCTACTTCGTGGTGGAGAACGTGATCGAAGCAATGAGCCAACAAGGCAAGGCGCTCAATGGGTCGCGTGTGCTCGTTCTTGGGATGGCCTACAAACGCGACATCGATGACCTTCGTGAATCGCCTTCGTTGACCATCATCGAGCTGCTCCGGAAGCGTGGCGCGCATGTCGAATACAATGATCCGTTCTTTGCCTCGGTCGGTCGCGGGCGCAAATACGCACTCAACATGGTCAACACGCCGCTCGAGCGGATCCCGGAATTCGATTGTGTTCTGATTGTGACTGACCACTCTCAGTACGATTTTGCAAAGATCGTGGCGGCCGCGAAGCTCGTAGTGGATACGCGCAACGCAACCAAGGGTATTCAGTCAGCCAATATCGTCAGATGCTAAGCAAACAAAATCGGCAGGCAAGCGATTTGCACCGATCCCAATTCGCCGTCTGCTGAAGCGGCGATTGCTACGGAACTGCCAAAGTGATAAGGTTCGACGGGACGCTCTCAACCCCACCCTGATCGACACTGTCAACGATATAGTCGTATGTCTGGCCGCTTTGGACGGTGTTGTCTGTGTAGGTCGTGTCAGCAACGGCCGATGAATTCACCAGTTGATAGCCTGTCGTTCCGGTCGGTGCTCGGTAGACATTGTACCCGGCAACCGGATCAGTAGAATCGCTCGGTGCATTCCAACTGAGCTCGACCAGTGGCGAAGTCCCAGTACCGCTCAGGATAATCGCCGCAGAGGTTCCTGTCGAAGAGTTGCTGGCGATGGCGACCTGACCGCTTGCCGATCCAGCGACCTTCGGATCGAAATTCAGGTCCAAGGTCGCTGTCTGGCCAGGATTCAACGTCAATGGAAATGTAGCCCCAGCAAGAGTGAAGCCCGCGCCGGTTGTGGCGGCTGCGCTGATCGTTACAGGCGCTGTCCCTGTCGACGTAAGGACCACTGACTGCGTCGCCCCAGTATCCACCTCAATATTACCGAACCCAACGTTCGTCGCACTGACGCTGAGCGTAGGCACTGCCGCGTTCAATTGCAGAGCAAAGGTCTTCGATACGGTGCCGGCACTGGCTGTCAACGTCGCTACCTGGGTCGTGCCCACAGAAGACGCGGTCACTGTGAAGGCTGCATAGTTTGAGCTTGCCGGCACGGTCACCGATGTTGGCACCGCAACCGCCGCGTTGCTGCTGGCAAGGCCAATAACAAAGCCCCCACTCGGAGCAGACGCTGTCAGCGTGGCCGTGCATGTATCCGTTCCCGATCCTGTCAGAGATGAGTTGGTGCAGGAAACTGAAGCTAGACTCGCTGGCACGGGCGTTCCTGTGCCGCTTAATCCAATCGGTGTAGATGCGCCAGTCGAAGAGTTGCTGTTGATCGTTAGCTGTCCGGCAGCGGCACCCGATGCTGTGGGTTCGAACTCCACACTCAGCGTTATCGTCTGACCCGGATTCAAGGAAATGGGGGACGATGCTCCGGATACAGTGAAGCTGGCGCCGGTCAGTGAAACGCTGCTGATCGTCACGGCCGCTGTTCCCGTTGAGGTCACCGTGATCGACTGCGATGTCGCTGCCGTATTCACCTGAATATTGCCGAATGAGAGGCTGCTTACGCTGACGCTGAGCGTAGGCACTGCCGCGTTCAATTGCAGCGCAAAGGTCTTCGATACACTCCCGGCAGTGGAAGTCAATGTCGTCGCTTGGGCTGTTCCGACCGACGATATTGTTGCGGTAAATCCGGCGGTGGTCGCGCCTGCCGGCACCGTGAGCGTGGCAGGCACGGCGACGGCTACATTGCTGCTCGCCACATTGATGACGAAACCTCCACTGGGAGCCAGGGCGCTCAGCGTGGCGGTGCACACATCCGTGCCCGACCCGGTAAACGAGGAGTTCGTGCAGGAGAGGGAAGCGAGCGTCGCCGGCACGGGCGTTCCTGTGCCGCTTAGCCCAATCACCGTGGATGAGGCGGTTGAAGAGTTGCTGTCAATTGTCAGCTGCCCGGAGGCCGCGCCAGTGGCTGCCGGATCAAACTGCACACTGAGCGTT
>Ga0302140_10009111_pt1 | contig 12328 bp, 17 predicted proteins | sample I_Bog_E1_1_FD_202095 | JGI IMG/M metagenome (GOLD analysis project Ga0302140, IMG submission 202095) | Peat permafrost microbial communities from Stordalen Mire near Abisko, Sweden - I_Bog_E1_1 | ecosystem: Environmental > Terrestrial > Soil > Wetlands > Peat | place: Sweden: Abisko, Stordalen...
TGGTACTCAGCAACGACTTCTTCCGAAGCACGACCAAGATCTTGAAGGTGTGTCGGTGACCAGGATCACCACACTTCCAGCAAGCGCGCCTGGGCATCTTGAAGGTGGATTGAATGATAGATTTCTATAGTTGAATGCTGTACACCCACCCGGCCAATATTGATAGTACGGGTAAGGAACGAAATGGAAAAGTGGCCATGAATCAAGGACTCAAGTACTTTGGTGTTTGTTGCACCTAGAGCAGACACCTTTTAAGAACAACCAGTTCTTGAATATTACGACTTACACATATTGCCGATCTGCCCGCGGTCACGTCAATGGCTTTTGTTTTATAATTCCCGCCAAGCTCAACAATAGCGGAGTGTTACGGTATGAGCAGTGATAGAAATCGAGGGGTAGCCTTCCTTGGTACTGTACAAAAGAGAAAGCGATTGTCATGAATAGAGCAATGTCGGAAGCTCGGATGAAGTTTAGAGAATGTCTAGATGATGTCTAGATGATGTTCAGACGAATTTCAGATGACTTAGTGCAGCAACCCTGGCCTAGAAACAGAATAATCAGACAGAAAAGCAGACTACAGGAAAGACCCGAGACTTTTATTGAAAACCCCAACCGCTTCGCCGGACAGCAAGCTAGACAGTGCATTTTATTGATTGGTGTGGTTGGATATTGTGGAAGAAGAAATACTGACAAGCCAGCGGTTCTTATAAGGTCACGAGCCTCCGAATCCACAGAAGAAACTCGCTAAAGGATGCAAATGTTTTTGTAAAGCTAGGCCATTCACAGGACGCAAAGGAGATGGAATGGTGACTCACGGATGACTTGATGGGAGTGAAATGCGCAAATAGTCTGTGAGCATGACTTTGTGCTCGGTATAAAAGATGCTGGCGAGGGTGTCACGTCGGTTCAAAAGCACGTTAGAGTGAAGTTTTTGGATACAGGGAAACAGATCATGTTTGCTTTTGGGTGGAAGATGGAGCACCACAAGAGCAAAGTGTATACGGACCGTGCCTTCAGATTCTCCATCAAGATATGAAGCCATGGTAGGAAGGCTGTGTACCTCGATTCCTTGATTTCAGACTTAGTATTCTTAATGACAGCAAGATGTATCTTGATAATCATCCGAATAATGTTTAACAGCTATCGGAGCATTGACAGATGAAGCAAAGCTGACAGCAACTGAAACGACACCATCAAAGGCTATCGAAGATCTTGGAGTCAAGAGAGTTGCTCGGAAACTTCCTTCCTGCTTGCGTGAAACTCCTCTGGAATATGACACTAATAAACAGACTCTAAGTCTCGTGGTATGAGTCGTGCAGCCTTCTCCGCACTTGTCATTAGCCGAAAATAGTACTCTTTGAGAATAGTAGATGCAAATCATAGCTCTTGCCTCACCTTTATACTCCTGCTGGTGCCTTACTCTTCAGAAAGGCCTGCATGGAGCTTGACTCACACGTTGCACTCTCACTTCACGCTTCAGGGGGACCTTCAGGCAACTAAACTGCCCGACCCGGCCCAACAGATTCCAAGAGAGCCGGAACAATGTCCTGCAGAATAACTGCAGAGCGGGGTACTTTCAGCACGTAATAAATCGCTCGATTCCCGTCCATGCACACTTCACTTTAGTTTAGTACATGCATGGCTTCGTACAACAAGGAAGCTTTTCCGCCACCAAGCATGCCGTCACCTTAGCTTGGAAAACAACGCAAGAAGCCCAACACTTCGAGACTTCGAAGTGAAGATGAAGATAGAAACCCCCACTCTGCGCTGGCCACACGGAACTCCAATGAAGCACTTGCCACCATCGCAACACCTCTTCACACAAGAACCAGCCTCATTCAAGGGTCTGTATCTTGGATCATGGTCTCGGGTTCACAACCATGCCACTTCTTGCATCGTCAAGTACTCGATCAAGTGCAGAAGACCCTTCTCGAACGCAATGATGGCCAGATCCCAACCTCGTGCGTCCTTCCAGAATGCCTCAATCCCTCCTCTCGGGCCTCCGACTCGTCCCTCGTCCTGCAAGTCTGCAGCACCGATCCAAGATTCCATGCGTTTCAAGACGCAAGTCAAGAGTTTGATACTTGCTTCTTGAAGATGCGGGGAGCTGATTGGTGCGTGCAGCCATGCACGAGAAAGATCGGCGCCGTTGGCCGAGTGGCGAATCTACATACACGAGCACTCTATTCATAGCGAGATGCGAGTCGAATCTGAACCATTGGGTGAGAGGCTCAGGGCCGTTGGAGCTCGTTTGTTCCCGTTGCCGTGAGCCGTGACATGTGCGTCTCGCGGGGTTCTGGCGGCTGGTTGGCTGGTTGTTTTCTTCTTTCTCGACGATGATTCGTGCTCTGACCTTTGGAGGGGTTGCGAGTGGTTGAGGAACAGCTTGCGAGTTGAATACTTGGAAGACTGGGAAGAGGCTGCGAGAAATTGTGCGATACGGGCTTGAGAAATATGATAGATGAGCCCATGTGCTGTGCCCATTGCTTGCAGCAATATGGGTGTGGAAAGGATGGTCGGGCCGCGATAAGAGTTTGTGCTGGCCTTGCATTCAGCCTCGAGGACTTAGTGAAGAAAACCGATCACGTGGTTTGACCTCAACATCACGAAAGTCACTAGCTTTCTGAACATACATTCGGGCCTTCAGCCTTATACGGTGGAGACTTCTCGAGATTTTCATGAGCTAGACGCGACGTGATTTGGATATTATTGAGGTCCCCGTCTTTCCAAAGTCTGGTTCCGAAGCATTGGGTCCTGTTGCAGCACAGCCAACTGGGCAGTACTTTCGTTGGGACCGGAAAACATGGCTCTATTGAAGCTAGAGACGGAGGTAGCTAGCTAGTAGAGAAAACGAGTCTGACTGCTGAAAATTTGATAGGGAACATGGTGCTGCACGACTTCGCCCCGCCGCTGCAGCAGTAGTAGTAAACTTGTATCTGCAGGCTCTGCAGTAGTGAGTGGAAATGTGACACCGCGACGTGAAGCCGCAAACCTTCAATATTTCACCGCAGTAGTCGTCTACCTAACTGCATGTACCGTGGACAGTGAACTTGACAGATGCCGTGTCGTCAACTTGTCACGGCTGGCGGTGGATATTGCTGTCTCAATTGACGCCTTGCTTTTTGCAGCGTCTCGCTCTGCTCTGGTGAGATGGAGACCTGAATCAAACTCAAATGAGGCGGTGTTGTCGCAGTCAGCATCGATAGTCTGTAACCTGGTCAGGACGGGCTCTAGATCGACTTTCTTGATGGTCTTTATTAACTTCGGCATGCTTGGTGATAAGATCTGGATATGAGGCCCCACACAATCTCGCACGTCTCGATTTAGGCTGCCAAGGTGCCGATTTGCTTGGCATCTGATGAGTTCTCCGGCCGAAATTGCGGTGACGGTTGTGGAGCGGGGCCGTCAATAAATCGAGGGGCAGGGGCAGAGCGGGGGGTAGGATGTGGCTCACTGGGGCAATCTGAACTGCCCCAGCCGGCCCAGCAAGCTTATTTCCCGTCCGGGACTACGCTGGCGCATCCCTGTTAGCGGCTCGTTGGCTCAGGGGCAGATGCGCCCGTTCGTCGCTTGTATGCAATGCTGCTTTACGACGCAATTAAGGTGTCTTGGCCGTCAGGGGTATGGCTGTGAGTGGGCCGCCCAGCCTCGTTTGGGACCTCCCCTTCTCGACCTGCCGACCCCTGATCTGGTCGAACGCGACAAGTCAGCCAGCACGCTCGCATGTGCGGAAGACGCAGCAGCAGATGCTCGTTGTGCTCAGGTGCTGCTCTGGTCGCTGTTGGCCTGCCCTTTGCGAGCCATCGCGTTCCCAAAGCAGTGAGTGCTGGCCATGTTGTTCTGGTGCGGGGCAGGAGCGAGCAAACGTTGCATATTGTAGCAATGGCCGCACAAAGAATTGGCTCTCAATGGCATTTACCAAGACCCAGAATTGGCTATCGTATTCCAATATTTGCTCTAGCTGCGCCAGATACTGCTGATAGCGGGCTAGCGCTGTCTCCTCTAATCGCCGGGAAGTGTCTCTGGCTGTCGACTTTGACCCTCCGCCACGCCAGCCCACTGATTTCGAGAACAGCGCCAGCAAGCCGTGCAAACTGAAAACAGTGGACATCTCGCTGGAAGCAGCCCCCCGAGACGCTACCAGAGGTGCCCCAAGCAGTCCAAGGCCCTAGAGCAGCCGCTGTACGAAAGACATCTCCAAACAGGCCCCCTCGCCTCATGCGAAGCGTGTTCTCTAGCCCTGCCCGCGGTGCTCAGTCCAGAGCTGCGATCGCCGGCCCGTGTGCAAGCGTTCTAGTTTCCTTGCCGTACCACTCGTCTCCTCCCAATCCCAGAATATCCCAGCAATCTTTGCCCATGGTGGCCCAGCGCTGTTGAGCCACTCTCTGACTGATATACCCTGTCACTCAATCGTCCGTGTCTCTCTTTTCCCAAGACAGCCGTCTCCTTCCACACAACCACATTCATCTCGACCCTCACACTCGTTTTTGAACAACACCACTGCAAGTTGATCACCTGCTTGCAGTCGTCCTGAATACAGCCCTTAATACTTAATATATAGCTTGATCTCTGTGTTCCGCACCCGCTGAGGGGACACAGCATGGACAATCAAGCTCATTATAGGGGGAGTGGCATGTCGGCCATCTCAACAGCAACCACGCCAATGCGACCTGGCACACCCGAGAGCAGGAGTAATCCGTTCGGCGACGACATCTCTCCCGCGCCTGGCAGAGGCAATCCCTTCTCCTCACCCTTCAACTCCAGACCAGCTTCATCATTCGGCTCGTCCTCCGCCGTGCGAGGCCTCCCACAACGATACTTCCACTCGAGAAGAGTACGGAAAGGAGAGGTGGAACAACCATGGAGAGCGAAGGTTGATCCCAAGGAGAAATGGGTCACAATTATTCCCTTGATTGGTTTAGCATTGGGGTTCGGAATTGCTGGTTTCTTGATTTACGATGGTCTGAAGTCGGTGGTGCATCACAAGTACTGCCCAGTCTTCACTGATGATTTCTCCTCTGGAGATCTGAATCCTGCAATCTGGACGAAGGAAGCTGAAGTTGGTGGATTTGGGTAGGACTGATATCTCTCCCATGCCAACCCTATTCTGACTTTTCACAGCAATGGAGAATTCGAGGAGACCACACTCGACGACACGAACATTTTCATTCAAGACGGCAAACTCATCATCAGGCCGTCCCTGCAAGATGCTACTCTCATCGACGCCAACAGTGTGATCAATCTGACAGCCGATGGAACCTGTTCCTCGGAAATCCTCACAAACTGCGTTTCCATCACGAATCTTACTACCAACGAAATCGTACAACCTGTGAAGTCCGGACGTATCAACACCAAGGCTGGAGGAACGATCAAATACGGACGTGTCCAAGTCACTGCAAAGATGCCAGTAGGAGATTGGTTGTGGCCAGCGATCTGGATGTTGCCTGTCAACAACACCTACGGTGCTTGGCCCTTGTCTGGAGAAATCGATATTGCTGAATCCCGTGGAAACAACCACACGTATGCCCAAGGAGGAAACAACATTGTGTCTTCCGCTCTTCACTGGGGTCCAAACGCAGCCAACGACGCATGGTGGCGTACAAACAACAAGAGACAAGCTCTCCACACCACATATGCTCTCAGCGAACACACCTTCGGACTGGAATGGTCTCAAAAATACCTCTTCACCTGGGTCGACAACATTCTCCTCCAAGTCACATACGTCAACTTCAACGAACCTCTCTGGCAACGCGGAGGCTTCCCATCCTTCGACTCCAACGGCACCCGTCTCACCGATCCCTGGGACCAGATCGCCGGCGACGACTCGGCACCATTCGATCAGGAATTCTACCTGATCCTGAACGTGGCCGTCGGCGGCACCAACGGCTGGTTCCAAGACGGCAAGAGCGGAAAGCCATGGGTTGACAGCTCGCCGACCGCCAAGCGGGATTTCTGGGAGGCTCGTGACGTCTGGTATCCCACGTGGACCGCACCCGGTGCAGGCCAGCTGGAAGTCAGCAAGGTCGAGATGTGGCAGCAGTGTGACGGCAACGAGTAGAGTGTCTCGTGCTGCTGATGTAGTTGCGTTGTTGGATGGCATATACGAATTAATCTGGTCCCTGCGCACTTACCGCTCGAGGGAAAATTGTTTGTTGATAACAAAGTCACTTGTTTTCGATGTACCGGCGCTGGGGGGTATTGAACGGAAGGGAAATTTAGACTGGGCTTACTTCCGCCCGCTTGCTTTTTACGTCTTGTCGAACACGCTTTGTATTGGGGGATCCAGCTGTCTGTTAGGGTAGATATTCGAGAGTCATTTCCTTTGTCGTTCTCGTTTCATCATGGCATTTTCAGTAGCTGGTGCCCGCTTTTTTATCATGATGGCTGTGAGTGTGATGCATAAAATAATCAAATCATATGAGGCTTCGAATAATCTTGTCCTATTGTGAAGGTGTGACTTCCAGATCTCATATTTGGACGACTTCAACTTACTCGCTTCCGTGACCACATCACAGCAATCTTCACTCTTTTCTTCACATGTCGTACTACTTGCATCATGCACTTAAAGTCTTCTTTGCTTATTTATTGAACAAGTTCCTCATACTATTCTATCAAAAAGAGGGGTCCTTCAGCCTCAACCCCTCCTCAACTACATATGATATCGAATCCTCCTCCCTCAACTCAACCGCAGCACAATACCACCTCTCGGCCCTAAACCTCTCAATCTCGCCCCGCACCCTATCTCCCAAATTTATCATGCATTCCTCAATGCCCTCTAATTTTGTATAAAGGTTCGATGCTCGAGCACCAAAGATCAGCAGTCGATCTCGGCAGTTATCACTAGCAGCGAACGAGTCTCGGTACTTTGACGCGTTGCATTCACACTCTAGGTCTAGCAAATTTAGTCTGGTTTTGTGTGTTGGCAAGGGGTGAGGAGGGGTTGGGGAATGCATACAATATATGTAGGTGAGGGCGTGTGGTAGTATTTGATAATGCGAGGAGGATCGCTACTTCTTGATTTATTCGGTGTTCGGGAAGGACTGCTGGAATGCAATGTTCCGCCGGGACGTAGATTGATTGTTTGGATTGATTGATTAGATGTAGTGGTGAAAGACTGGGACTCCAACGGCGAGCGATCTTCAGCGAGGGAGAAGGGGTTGCCATCGGTGAAGGACATGCTTCAAGCGACCTTGAAAAAGGGCTTGTGAAGGAGGATCGAATCACAAGGGATGAAAGAACAGAGAGAAGGGCGCAATGAGGATGGGAGTGTAAGGCTAACACTTCCACTTACTCACGGTCATGGTAAAACTGCATTTCAACATGCTCCACTTACCACTTTCTAAAGGCGCCTCGAAGACAATCCTGCAAAAACTCAGAAATCGAGGAGGAAACAAGGGGACACAGCAGTGAAATAAGTGGACTAGGACTCATCACTTGAACGTTACTTGATGCAACACATGTTCTCTATTCTTCCCGTCTTCTTTGTTTGATTGAATCAAGACAGTCTTACTTAGACTCGGAGATCTCTCGGAGGATTCTTGAATCAAACGCTCCCATCCTGTTGTGTTACCCTCCTTGTTTATAATGACTGGTCCTCGATATGCCGGCATAGAAAGCAAGTAAACCTCTGAAGATTGAACAATATCAAAATGGGGAAGCCTCATGTCCACCACTCGTGGCTGGCTGGATCAGGGGCAGCTTCACAGCAACCCCGCATAAAAGTAATATTAAGGAAAAAGGGCACCCATCTGTGGCATCGCAGATGCGTAAAGACCGAAGTCTTGCAGCGAATCGCAGACTCGCAGGATTCAAAACATTGGGAAAGGGGGTGGAAATTACCCACCAGCCATCGCCCGAAAATGGATTTTTGGCGCCCATGTGGCTTGTGAATATCCCGCTGTCAAAGCTGCCATTCACGATTGGGAATCTTCGGTGCCATTGTCTTGAACTGAGGCGTATTGCGTATTGAATTAGACTTTGTAATTTGAATGGCTTTGTTTTGGCTGCCGTGGGCTTTTATGGGAGGAGGATAACCTCGATGACAAAGGAGTGCCGAGGTTGGGTGGCGGCAATGCCTGAACAGTCAGCCGCAGCGCTTGAGGGGGGCTGTTTATAGCCTGTGGCTGACGCGCGCGTCAAGGGAAATGTCTGCGCTTCGAAGTCTCAAGTGAAGCCATCAACCCAGGCCCATCGACGACAACAGGCACTCTGCCTCGGGCAGGGCGAAAGCCTCGTCGCCAGGGCCTCGGTCCTGTTTCGTTTGACTCTCGGATCGATGAAGAACGACCAGACTGGAAGGAGGAAAGCATCAGGCCAGCGTCGCGATGCACTCCCTCGGAGCACTAGGGTGAGGTGAGACGAGACGAGGCTGAAGACCCTCTGTCGGGTTTCGAGAACTCGAGCGTCACGGGCCTTATGCTCGGTCTGTGCAAGTATCAAAATGAGCCTGAGGTGATCGAGGACCTCGAGGGATCAGCTGAGATCTCGTATACTTTTCGCGGGGTGAACGTTCTGATTGGTGGATTCGTGTTTCGATGCAAAGGTCCTCAAGTGGGCACGATGAAGAGAATGTTTCTTTTCGTGTTGAGGTCTTGTTAGATGTGTGTTTGGATGTGCCCAAATGATTCTTGTGGCATTGTGAATACTACTGCTTGGTGCGTTTTTGCGGTCTTCTTCGCAGGTTGAAGGTGTTTGTGGCTGTCGTTGCGAAGGACACCGAGTGGTCTCTCTTCTGAGCGAGCAGATTCATGAACATGGATGCGATGATACGTTTCATGGCTCCGACTTGCAGCTCTCTGCGTTTTGTTGTATCGAAATGGCGAAAGAGCCACTGCAGATGGCATGTACTCTTCCGATACCCAGTGTAGAAAGTCTCCCGGTAGGGTAATGCTTGGCTGTCCACTTACGGTGTATTTGAGGTTGCACAAATATTATGCGGTTGCAGTTGTGACCGAGCTGGCCCAGAACACGTGGCTGGTATGGTAACACAGAAAAGAAGTGCAGACCCAATTTTCTCAGGTTACGGGTCTAGAGAAAAGTTACTGCGAGCTATTGAGGTAGAACGTTCACTCCGGTATGGCGTGGTTGCAACATGGCGGTGTGGAAGGAATGTGGTCTTGTAGGGCTGAGGAGGGTTGTCCGAAGGTCTGTTCGGAATCTTGATCATGTATGTTCGCATGCGCAGGTTGTGTTACTGCTGGTTCAACCACGAGGCCAGGAATAGTATACATGAAGTGACAGAGCGCATCCTACGAGAATGGGCGGCGAATGCTGTACACTGGTGTCTATCGCAAGGTAACTTTCGTCAAGACTGCGTTCTGAAGGTGACCTTCCTTACTGTCACCTGGTATTTTGGTACTTTTGGAACAGGTCCACGATTGGAGTTCTGAGCATTTTCCAACAATTCCGTTTTGTCAGGCAGCTGCAGGTCGTTGTCAAGATGTCCCTTTGGATCTAGTCATCCTCGCCTGGCCTCGCAGTTCACGTGCATATGCTGCTGAAAGCCACAGGGTAGTCGTCATGTTATTCGCCACTCAGGGGAACAAATCCGATCACTCAAGCGAGGTGTGCTGCAAGTCTGGAAGCGAGGCGTTATGTGCCCGTACTTGCATACATGCAATCTGCCCTCGGAACCGGAATAGAAAAGTGACCCTAGGTTCTGCTGCCGCTTTGTGATTGTGACTGCAGCGCGTGTGGTATTTTGAACTAAACAAAAATCCCACGGCTGCTTTGAGCACTAGATGTTGAGCAAACTGTGGCGGTGAACTTCACTCTCAACGTTGAATTCTTATCTACCTTATCTTGCAACCCTACGGGATTCTGTGGTTCTCACGTTCTGTTCCCCGCTTCAGGAATAGTTCCACGATCTACTGATGCAGCGTTCTGGAATAGTTGTTGGGAACACATCTTGCGGCCCGACGCACGTCGGTGATCTGTCCCAAGCAAGAGTCGGCCTACGGAAAGCCCGTCAAAAACTCCCAAGTCCTGGACCCAAAGCTCGGATATCCTTAGGGGTCAAAAGACGTTATCGCAGCCTAGGGTTAATAACCTTGATTTCAAGACTGTGGTTCCGATGTATCCGCTGGACCCATAGAAATTCAGGGCTGACATGTTTTGAGGTCTTGGCCAGAAGTGTTTCGACTTCAAAGGCTTGCAGAGGGTCCTTGCAAAGGCGTTCGTATTTGACAACACAACATGCATGAGGTGCTTGCCCATGTATATGAGGCCTCTCTGGCCGTGCTTGGCCTTGAAGCACTACTACCTTTTCCTGATTTTGTTGCCCATCATGCAGACAAGGTAGAATACGGAGCATAAACTTATCGCGGAAGATCACCAAAAGCCGTTGGGTTCCGAGGAAGATTTGTTCCGAGTCTTGGCCGAGGTGGAGCTTGAAGAACCGGGATGCTGGTCAGCATCCGGAGTCGAGAGCGGCGGATCGAAAGCTCCTCGTGGTGCAGGGGTTCACATTGTGGATTCGCGTTTCTTGGTCCATGGTTCAGCGAAGTTGAGCGAGCTCGATTAGGCCGTGACCGTGCCCCACGAGCCTCCTTGGGAATGAAACCGTCTCTTTTGAGGTTTGGCAGCACAGGCCCGTTGACTCTCAGACGGGGGCCCACGAAGCTGAAACGTGAGGGGATCACAGTGGAAGGCGGGCAGCGAAACTTGTCATGTTGAAGCAGGCCGCGGACTGTGAAGTCCGTCAGCAACCGCAATCCATACGGTTGTTCCGCACTGAGCTCGTTCTCTCACACATGCCGATGTGATACCGGTACTCGTGAGGTCACTGCGCGGTTAGTGTCTATTGGCTAGACGCGGCCCATTTGCCATGCGGCGACAGAAAGAAATTGGAATATTGGACACAATCCGGCCGCTAGAACTTTTCTCCGACGCTTCTATGGACCTTCTGAGTCGGTAAAAACAGCGAGCCTTGGCGCGAATATTGACTCTGAACCCCTGCTCCGCAAATAACGCCGCATGCAGGGGATCGGCAGGGGCCGGGCGTCGATAGTCTTGCATTTCTTGGATGCTCCCCCGTGCCGAGAGAAATCGCACGAATTACGTATGAGTGCAGGCTGACATGGAGAGCTTCGAGAACGTAGCGCTCTGCAAAAGAAAAGCAGGCACTGCTGATCGCTGCCTTCCAGTGATGTTGTGCAAAGAGTTATGACGCTCCGGCTGCACAATTCGAGATCCTGGCCCAAAAACGGTTTTATCGCTTCTTCCCGTCGTGCCTAAATTTAGGAAAGCTTGAGCCAATTCCGAGGCCAGGGGCAGAAAGTTTGCCGTGTAACCTCGCCATGGACATCTGAGAATCTGCGATGTTTCTTCGCCATTATTATTCGCGAAATTGAATGTTCAATGCTTGTTGCGTACGACCCCTCAAGACTGAATCTGGATGCCCCTTTACCGCTGGGTGAGTCGTCGCGAGGGGCGCTGCCAATACGACCCTATCGGGCGGGGACACGGGCTTGCTCATTTCCACATGAGAGCCTCTTGAGCCTCCTCTCGGGAGACCCTGGGTCGGACTTTGCGGATCCTGGACAGGCCCTCGCCGCTCTCCCAGGAATCAGGTATCAGGATGATGCGATTGCGACAAAGATGTCGGCGGCCGGGTTGACAGTTGACAGCTGAGCCATTGCTGTGGCTGCAGAACGCTGAGAGCGGTGCTTGTGAGGCCATGGCCTCCCTCCGTGTTGTCGGACAGTGTTGGCCGCAGATGAGCCGCAAAGCGTGCATCTGTGCAGAAGTCCAGCGTCTCAGACTCGAAGACTGGGTTCTGGGAAGTGTGAAGTGAGCGCTAGCAAACCGGTTTGCAAGTTTCGATGCTGCAGAAGGCGAGGGATGTTGATAAGAAGGCGCTCGCGGACAGCTGAGGTCGCTTTCCAGGGAGGCAAGAAAAGGCGCCGACAGGTTGCATACAACACATCCCCGAAACCTTATCGATCGACCCTGGAACTCTCTGCGAATGGCACAAGGCATTCGAGTGGAGTGTGCGGAGGAAGTTGCGGCAAACAGCTTGGTGCCGCTGCTCGACTGGAGAGCTCTCACGAGGCACGATGCCCCTCCGTGGCTGTGCCGCTTTTAGGGCGGTTCAGCCACAGCTGCCTGATGGGGCAGTCGCGTTGAACCTTGTTCTCCAAGCAAGCGCTAACCGAAGCTATCGCCGTGCCCCTGACCGGCGTGAATATTAGTGAACACGAGCTTCGGAAAGGAGGCAGCCCGTTTTGGCAACTGGCACCTCCATAATTAAATAGACTTGAATTAGCAGGTTATACCAGATCGCTGCCGTGCAGATCGTCGTAGGGCAGTGCTGGATGCTGGGCCTGTT
>Ga0302140_10009113_pt1 | contig 12327 bp, 21 predicted proteins | sample I_Bog_E1_1_FD_202095 | JGI IMG/M metagenome (GOLD analysis project Ga0302140, IMG submission 202095) | Peat permafrost microbial communities from Stordalen Mire near Abisko, Sweden - I_Bog_E1_1 | ecosystem: Environmental > Terrestrial > Soil > Wetlands > Peat | place: Sweden: Abisko, Stordalen...
CGCCTTCCAACCTGTATTTCTAGGCTTGGGGACGGTCTTACGGTAACAGACATCAATGATTTCCTACGTTCGGCAGGACCTCCTCGATCATCGCGCCCCCCAAAGACAGATCGCGCAAGGTGACTCTGACTGATTTGCCTTGCAGCTAGAGCGCGGCCGACCGGCGAATATCGACGCGGGACGAACTCCTACGGTCGACATCGGTCGTCGAGGTGCGAATCACCCGCCCCAGGGTGGCGCGCAGGAGATCGACCTTGCTGGCGATTTCCGCCGTTCCGTCCCGGATTTCGGATGCGCGCCGGCCGGGCCAAGCTTCCGTGGCCGACCGCCCGGCGGCGGCCGCTACCGTCGAGTTGACGCTGATCGCGACTTTCGCCGCTGTTCGAGAAGTCGATCAGGCCTGATCCGCGTAACAAAGCTCCAACCGGTGCCCCAGCCAACTGTCTGATTCATATGTGGTCTGGACCACCGACAGGCAAAGCACCGGTGTGCGACTACTCGCCTCGTTCGTCGAGGAGGCGCGCCATGGATGATTCGGAAAACGATAGCAGAGTCGAGCTCGAGTGCCTGCGCTTGGCTTCGGACCTCAAGCAACTTGCCAATGATACCCTCAACCCCGATTTGAAGGCGCATTGCCTTCGGATGGCGAAGCATTGGTCTGGCGAAGCGGGGACCCCGGCCAAGACTACTGGGATCGAATACATCGGAGCCGATAGGGTTTTGCATTGACGAGCACATCACTCCAGAAATCCTCGCCAGTCGTACTTATTGTGGAGGATGAACCCGTGCTGAGGATGCTTGCCGTCGAAGTCGTCGAGGAGGCGGGGTTCATTGCGATCGAGGCCCGGGATGCGGACGAAGCGGTTATCCTGCTGGAATCGCGTACCGATATCGCTCTGCTTTTCACGGACATCAACATGCCCGGCGGCATGGACGGGCTGAAGCTGGCCCATGCGGTGCGCGACCGCTGGCCCCCGATCAAGATCTTGGTCGTTTCGGGCAAACAGCGGCTCCAGCCATCCGAGCTTCCATCGAACAGTTGCTTCCTCGGAAAGCCTTACCAGGTAACGGCGTTGGTCGAGGAACTTCGTTCGCTCGTCGGTTCCCTTTAAATCCAACATTGGGTGAATGAGCTGTTTTGCTCAGACTCGCCAGCAGAAAGAGTGCGAGGATGATTGTATCGCTGCCACGCGTTCCCATTGGCATGCCCGTTGTTCAGATTACGCCGGAAGCGGAACCGAAACGACATACCGCCATGGACAAGGCGCAGACGGACCACGATCTGCGGAGCAATCGACTGCTGGGCGCGCTGGAGCCCGCCAGCCGCAAGCGAATAGATCCCCATCTCGAGCCCGTCGAATTCAACCTTGGCGATATGGTCTGCGACGCAGGAGGCCTGCTCAAGCACGCCTATTTTCCCCAGGGTTCGGTGTTGTCGCTGCTGACGGTTTTGGAGAATGGCGCGGCGATCGAGACCGCGAATATCGGTCGCGAAGGCGCGTTTGGACTCTTCGCCGCCATGTACAGCCGCGTATCGTTCAATCGGTGCATCGTGCAGCTCGAGGGCCACATGGTCCGGTGCCCCATCCAGCTTTTACAGTATGAATTCCGGAACAGCGAGCACGTGCGCGATCTGTTCGTGAGCTACTCGGAAACGCTGCTTTCCCAGGTACAGCAGACCGTTGCATGCAATTCAATGCACACGACGGAAGAAAGGATGTGCCGGTGGCTGCTGATGATGCACGACCGGGCCGGAGGCGAGGCACTCCCGTATACGCATGAATTTCTCTCCCACATACTCGGTGCCAATCGGAAATCCGTGACGCTTGCAGCGCAGTCGATGCAAACAGCCGGCCTCATCAGTTATCGTCGAGGAACGATTCAGGTCCTTGATCGCCCGGGTTTGGAGACGGCCTCTTGCGAATGCTACGCGATCGTAAAAGAGCGCTTCGATGCGTTCCTGACGCCGCCATCGACCGCGGTACCCGGCGATAACAAAAGCCGAAGCGATCAGACCGACTCAGACTGAGTGCTCGGCCGCCGGCAGGTTCCGAGCGCTCCTTTATTCTGCGAATGCCAGTCTCGACATTCGCATCCGACACAGGAACGCCGCACAAATGGTGCCGTGTTTCTTATCTCAACAGTTTTTGACAGACGCTTACAAAGGAGCAATCCATGCGCATTGGATCGCGGGCAAAGCCCAAGCTTGAACAAGGGCCACAGACAGTGCTTTTTGAGATCGCAAACGGAAATATGCGCCAGGCGTGCAGTCTGAAGACCAAATTTCTTACTCAGAATCAGGCTTCCCGCTATCTCCGTCAGAACTGGAACAGGATCGAACAGATGGCGCGGGATTGTCTGGCAAAGCAATGCTTCGAAGACGGACGGATCAATCTAGTGATGATCTGAACCATGAGAGCCTCCACCGATATCCGCGCCAGGCCAACGCCCTGCTGATGACGTTCCATCATAGCATCGCTGCTAACTCATAACCCAACACACCCGCCCCGAGGCACCGCCGCCACGGGTCGACGCCGCGCCAGATCTCATCGATCGCCCAGACAAAAGTGGTGGTTCTGACAACAATTTCCAAAGCGGCGCCCAAGTGGCCTGCTGGACGCCAAGCCCAGATCAGGACGCTCCCAACGATCACAATCCACAGAACGAGGTTCGGCGCTTGAGCAATTGTAATCGCGCCAGTCTGGCGATTTCGGAAGAACCAATGCAAGAACCTACGCATCCGGAAAATCATACGCCGCTTGGTCCGAGGATGTCGATGAGAATGGCTTGCCGAGAAAGTGCACGGCGCTCTCAAGCATTCCATAGTGGACCGTCGCGTTGCGCGAGCGGCGGCCATGACAAACCGGTCCGAGAACCGCCCCTGCCAACCACTAGTTTTCAGCAGGGCAGATCTTGCGGCTGGCTGCTTTGTCTGAGAGACCGCCGGCCGTCAGCGCTGAGCGACGGCCGTCGGAAAAATGCGTGAGCGCTAGATTTTTCGCGCCAGATCGGCGCGATCGAAGACTGGTGTTTTCTCGATCCTTCCGGGACCGTCTCCAGATGGCGTATCCTCGGTAGCGTGCCGGAGCTCCTCTGTCGTAGCGTCCAATCCATCAGCCGTCTCATTGGCCCCGCTGCCCGCATCGTGGCGACGCGGGAGAACCTGCTCGCCTGCTTCGGGCACGGCCGGGTCGCGATCTTTGTCTGACATTGTCTACTCCTTAGGTTGGGCCAATCCGTTGGCGAGCCTTCCGTTCCCTCGCCATTGTTTACCAAGGAACGAAACCTGATCCGTCGGATTGACTCACAGGTGCGCCGGGCACCCGATGAGATACAGAAAAATGGCAAAGCAAGAACACGGACACATAGTCGAGACGGCAATCGAAGCGCGCGGCGCGGAGCGCGGACCTACGGTGCGCAACGTGCTTGTCTCGAGTATTGGCTTGGTGGTAGCAGCGTTCGCGGTGATCTATTTCTTGTATTTCAAAACCTGATCAACTTGATCTGACATCATGCTGGTCGCATCAGAAATGATCGCTCGACCGGCAAGTGGCTCACCGCACACAAGCGGGCGGACTAACATGGGAGGTCAGCCCGAGACCGAGTCGACGAACATCAGCAGCCGCTGCCGTACCCCCGTCTTCCGATCGGGCGCGGTAGCTCTACGTTTAAAAATAGTGAAGGCGACGGATATAGGAGTTGGCTGAGGCTTCATCCGTCTGCCTTCAACTCAGAGCCCGGCCCGGGGGGAACGGGAGGGCTCTAAGCTCGCGGTGTGTTGAATTTCTGCGCCAGCGCGGCGATCATGCCGCCCGTCACTATGCGCGCATTACCTTGATCAATCTCGTCATCGGTGGCATCGAATTCGCCGGCATCGACGCGCCACAGCAGAGCGTCGGCGAGCGGGGAATGCGCGTCCAAGAGGTCGCGGCGCAGCACCGTCTCGGGCAGTGCATGCAACGACAGCCCGTTGCTGTAGACGCCCTCGGCGGCCTTCTTCGCCATTACCGGCAGGCCGGCCTTGCGCAACTCGTCGGCCAAAATGTCTTTGGTGTGCATAAGACCCTCCTAAATCGGAAAGCATGATCTGAGCTAAACAGCTCACGCGGCACTGTACAAAATTGCTCATCATCACAGGATTTTTGATGCCTGTGGATATCGCGAATGATGACGCGCTATCAATTTGTTCGATGCTGTAGTTACCTTGGCGGCCGCAAACCTCCGGAATTAATCCAGGTCATCATTTTTTTTCCTGTCGCGACCGTCTCGACGAAATCGCACGCTATGCACTCGAACGTGCGTATGTCAAAACCCGGCGGCCCCGATATCATGCCGGTGAATATCATTTGCCCGTCGCACTTCGTGCAAGGCGGACGCTCTATTGCAGTAAGGCTGGGATCGAGTGAGATGTTAGCGTGTGGCATGGCGCTTCCCCTGGCGTTAAGTGGGAACGCGACACTCTCGGTCACCGGTGTCGTGATTCGACCGGTGATTGGTCCACAAGAATCTTTAAACGACTGAATCGCTGCCCAAAATTGATCAGGTTTCAAAATAAATTGAGCCGTCGAACTACCCAAAGAAATCGGCCTGCGAAGAACCGGCTGACATTGTGGCGGCTTGATCCGCCATCGAATGCCACTGCGCCGCGAGTTGCCGCCATTCCTGTTCCGTGGTTTGGTCGGTTGCGTGTTCGGCCTGTTGCTCGTACCCAACTGCTTTCAGGTGATATTTCGCAGACAAGTCAAACTCGGGGATGCTCTGAAATGCGGGCATCTGTCACTCCCTTTCAGGCCGGGAGCACAACACTCTCTGTCGCCGTAAGAGCCGAGGACGGGCGCGGCGATAATACAGCTTATCTCTTTCGATAACCGGTCGCTGTTCAGATTTGCTCGATACCACCGGTTTTTGGGCGAACACGCTAGGAGCCGCTCTCATCCAGTTTTAGCTGTGGCTTGTCATGCAACACAGCGCTCAACAGCGAATTGTGAACCTCGATGTGTCCATTGTAGTCGATAAGTCCAAGTTTGCGAAACTTGTTCATGAAAAAGCTGACCCGGGACCGGGTGGTGCCGATCATCTCCGCCAGCGTTTCCTGACTGATGCCTGGACTGATTTGTTGCGGGCTGCCTTCCTTCCCGAAATTTGCCAGCAACAACAGCAGACGCGCAAGCCGCCTCTCGCTCGAGTTGAATAGCTGGTCGATCAGATCCTCCTCGATCCGGCTGTTGCGGGTCAGGAGATAGGCCATGAACATCTCGGAAAATTGCGGTTCGTCGTGCAGCGCGGCGATCATCGCGGTCTTTGTAATCGCAGTGATGACGCAATTTTCCATGGCCGTCGTCGTGGAGATGCGCAGTTTATGGCCGTTCATGCAGCTTTCGCCAAAAAACTGGCCAGGTCCCAGCATTCCGACCACGGCTTCCTTGCCGTGATCGGAAAGGACGGTGAGTTTGATCTTGCCCTTCTGGATGTAAAACACCGTATCGGCAGGGTCGCCTTGCACGAAGACGTTTTGCCCTTTTTTGAATTGAAGAATGCTTTTGCCTTCGCCCACCTTGGCCAGAAAGACCTGAGCGTCAAATGCACTTTTGGCTGACTTCCCCATTAGAGCCTCCTCTGGCTCGTAGTGCCAACATCATGAGTACAACCTCGGGGGACCGGCAGCCGAGGGAGGCGCGCATGGGTTGTTTTACACGGAACCTGGTGCAATTCTAGGTAAGTTCGCGAGCAACCCGTCGACAAGTGAGCAATATTGCTCACTAAACCCGGCATAGGGCTCGGTATTTTGGCATGAGTAACAGGCCGGTTTGCATGATCTGCAAAGGGCAGATCATGAACGTCACCCGGCGCTCTCCGCATCCGTTCTTCGGCAACGCGTACGAACTGCAGACGTTCGAATGCCAAATTTGCGGTGGCGAGATCAAGCGAAGTTCCGACGGGAGCGGCCTACCGCACGCGAGCGAAGCCGCCCCGAGCGGTTGAGGTGCCAAATGGACGAACTCAACAACCGAGAAATTATAGCAGTCTTGTAGTGTTCGAAGGACTTGCGGCTTTGATCATCAGCTTGAGGTCGGCTGGTCATAATGGCGCGTCGTGCTATGGAGCTTTCGACTGCGTGGTGTCATTTCACCTTCTGCGCGGCGCGGCATCGCGCGCCAAACGCTCGGCCTTCAATCGCTCGCGATTGTCATGGAAGGCCTTCTGCGCCGTCTCGTGATCTTTCGTGGCCTTTTCAGCCTCTACTTGTCTAAAAGCCTTTCGAGCTTCGCGCTCAGCGGGAGTTGTTACTTTCCTCTCAAATGTCTCGCCGCTCATTCCACCACCCCGTGGCCTTCTCCCGCCGTTGCCTGGCGCGCTGAAGCATCCCGGTCATGTTTTTTGGGTTCACGCACAGCCTTTCGGCCAGTTGAGCGCGGGTGACTCCTTGCTCGTACAGCTTCAACGCCCGATCAGCTTTGGCAGACGCGTCTTTATCCGGCATCCCGACCATCACGTCCTCGCCAGTTCTTCGTTGAGGTCGGCCACCGCGGCTGCGAGTTCGTCAGCTTCGCGGTCGAGGTCGGTTTTCCGACTTCGGTCGACAGAAGCCATAGGATGGTCGGTCGTGCTTCCCGGGCTATCTGGTGATGTTGCCCAACCGGCCGCCACAACACGAAAGAGGCCGCTAACCGAGGTGGCGTTACTCTGCGACAATCGGGTCATCCTGTCTGATCTCGGGCTTGGCATGCAGAATGGAGTCGAGCAGCGATTGGTGAACATCTATTTTGCCGTTGTATTCGATGAAGCCCACATTGTAATCGATGAAGCCCAGCTTGCGGAATTTGTTCATGAAGAAGCTGACGCGGGATCGCGTCGTCTCAATCATTTCCGCAAGCGTCTCTTGGCTGAGAGCAACGGGAACGATAGGCGGGTTGCCTTCCTTCCCATAGTTCGCGAGCAGCAGTAGCAAGCGGGCAAGCCGCTTCTCACTCGAATTGAAAAGCTGATCGATGACGTCTTCTTCGATCCGACTATTCCGGCTCAGCAAATGTTCCATGAATACGTTGGAGAATTTCGGCTGGTCGCGGATAGCAGAGCGCATTGCGGCTTTTGTAATTGAGGTGATGCGGCAGTCGTCTAGCGCTATCGCCGTAGCACTCCGTGCCGGGTGACCCTGGAGGCATCCCTCACCAAAAAACTGTCCTTCGTTCAATATCCCGACGACGGCTTCCTTACCATGTTCGGACATGACGGTGATTTTTACGCGACCCTTTTGTATGAAGTAGACAGAGTCCGCGACTTCGCCTTGGAGAAAGACATTCTGATGGTTCCGATAATCCTCGATGGTTCTGCCAGTCCCAGTTTTAGCGATCAGCTTGTAGGGATCGGTCCGGTGGGGAGAAATTGCCCGCTGAGCTTTTTGCATGGCGCTACCCTCTAAGGCGGGAGCGCAACACTCTCAGTCACCGGTAACGGCCAACAATGCGGTGATGGATTGAGCCGATCAGTTTAAACGCCGGCTGTCTGCTCAAGATTATACAACTTGACGCTAAATGTGGGCTGCCTTGGGATTTATCAACAAATTAGCCCGCTGCGACTTGCGAAACAGGCCACTGACGATTGAAACAGCCAGCGGAGGAGGAACACTTCTCCTGGCGGAAAGTTGCCCCATTCCCTGAGGACACATAATGACCCGGCCAGAGCAAGTAATTATGAAACGCCCTGTACAGATTTCAGACGACGGCGAGCGAATGAAGATCGCTCTTGAATCTCTAAAGCAAGAGAACGGTCGGCTGAACGACCTAATCATTCTGCTCTCGGAAAGGGTCATACGACCTTTCCCGCGAACGAGTAGTGCCGTTGCGGCAGCCAAAGAGTTGCGCAGGAGGAGGAAAAGTCCGCTGCGGCACCACTTAGTTTTGGCCATGCAGGGACGCGGCGCCATGCTCACCAAAGCGATTTACGGCGCCGTCAAGGAGAGCTGCGACGCCCTTAGCCGCCCACTACCTTCCAATTGGCAATCCGATATTAGGCAGATACTCCAGGCTCAATGCGCCTCCAGACCGCAATACAAAGGCGGCGCGGACATCTTCATCTATCACAGTAAAGGTCATTGGTCCTGCACCGCCAAGTCCATGTCGATCTGACCATCAGGTATGAAGCGCTGAGGTGAGCCGAGACCTCTCTTCCACAATCCTCCGCCTGCCAAGTACAATCGGAGCGAGCAATATTGACCTACGAATCAGAAATCCTGGGCGCAAGCTGTTTTCATCGCCGGGAGTCTCCACAGGCAATTCAGGCGACTGAGAGTGTTGCGCTCCCGCCTCAACGATGAGGAAGTGTCAATCGGCGTTCAAAGAATGACAGAGGAAGAACCCGATATGCCGCGCTTGGTCTCTTCAAAGTCATGCGCGAGCGTGATCTATTTCTTTGCCACGCTCGCCCATTGTCCGACCTGTGACGTCCTTCAGCCAATGCATATCAACGGAGTTCAACCTGCGCTCTACTGCGGGAAAGACACGGTTTTCTATCAGTGCACGAAGTGCGGCAGCGAAACGACAGAGCGGGTACCGACCCAGTAAGGACCGTGGCGGCGGATTGAAATTCCCACATGCAGCGCCAGTGGTTACACCTGATACCTGACGAAAAGAGCAGCCCCAGCGCGGCGCTAACGCACTGAGGCTGTGAAGGTAGGGAAGGAGTCTAAGGGAACTTCTATATGGTCCATCGCCAGACAAACATATGCCAGAGCAAACCGCTGTTCAGTTTCAGCCGCTTTCCAAAGTTATTTGGGTTCCTGCGCGCGCCCGATCCTGCAATCGCGTCTGAACTGCGCTGAGCTGCTTTGCTGCGGTTGCATGAGTCTCTTGTTGGGATTTAACTCGGACATCGGGCAGCTTCTCGGTGTCACCACGAGTGAGGACGCCGGGGCGTCATTGAAAGTGACGAGTGGCCGGCGATCTCGCTGATCAGGGTGGGTTACCGCCCCAACCATCGTCTCCACCCAAGACCGGATGATCAATTCCGACTTGGACGCTCGATGTACAAGCGTGCAAAGGCCTATGTGACCGAAATCAAGGCCAGCGACGCCGTCTTCCTGTCTCAGCCCGCGCAGTGGGGAACGCTCGCGCATTTGACACACTAGGCGCGCTAGGCTTGGCGATATGGCGGACCTTCCTCGCCTGCAACCGACCTTGCAGCAGTACCGGCCATGCCGTCCTTCGACATGCCGTCCTTCTTCATGCCGGTGTTGGACATGTCGTTGGTCTTCATTCCGTCCTGGGCGGCAGGACCGGTCGTCTGGGCCGACGCGCCGAATGCCGTGAAGGCGGAAAGTGCGGCAACGCACGCGGTAACGAGGATGGTTTTCTTCATTTCAGGCTCCTGTGTAAAAGAAAAGCCTGGGTTGAAGTAAAGCCGATAACTATCGTTCGGGATTATGTGTCGGTAAGTCGACATATATTTTGAAATCGATCCGGATGAGTCGCCACACGAACATTACCGACCTTCGCCAATGCCAACTACCGCTTCGGGCATTCTTTGCTGTGCGGATCCATTATCGGAACCGCGCACTGTCTCAGGAAACATCATCGGGGCCCGCCTAGATCCGGTCATTAGCTCATCGATGAATTTGGCGAGCTCGTCGCGGACAAGGGCGGCCTGGTTGGGTTTGAGATCGTGTTTGCTGGCATAGGCCCGCATGACCCGGTCAATTGCCGACATCTGATGCTCCGTTGGCTTTGGTTGCGGCGTTCGGCCCGCTCCGTACCAGCATCCTTTTCATGGCGGCGTAGGACCGTAACTGCGCGGCATTCTTGAGAGCATGCTGCCGTGCTTCGCCGGGCGGCAATTGCTCGGCCTGCTTGATCCGCGCAACCGCCCGTTCTTCCAATTGGTCGGCCGAAAGGTAAATCGGCGTCTCCTTAGTGCGCATCGAACTAACCTTTCGCTTGCCGGGCCTTCATTTCAAAGGCCTCCCGCGTGTCGCAAAGATCACGCCAAAAACATCGGCGGCATTTCTCAGCATACCCGCCGCCTTCAACACTTCGATGCGTTCCGGTCCCGGAGGCATGTCGCGCGCGGCCGCCAGCGCCTCATCAGCCGTCGCTTCGAAATCATGCGACCGCCGCGGAGTTTGTTTTACATTCATCGATTCCACCTACGTCGGTGCGTGGAGATCACCGGAAAGCCATCTGTTCGCTTCGGACGTCATCGGGTCGGTCTGAACCTGAGCTTCATGGATGTGGCCACACCCGGTGCATCTCAGCGTCCAGTGCTCGAATCCCGCCCGTCCGGCAGTCGATCGTTGAACGCGTGCGGCGGCCTGGCATTGCGGACAGCGCGGTCGCGCCACCGTGCGGGCAGTCGGTGTAGATGTCTGGAATTCGGTCATGTTTGCACCCTGCGGATCAGGCGGGAGCACGACACTCTCAGTCACCGATAAAAGCCGAGAAGCGAACGGTGATGAACCATTAAACCCCACGTATGTCGTGGAGTCGACTTACAAATCGACTGAATGAAAGAATGTTTTTGTTCCAAATCTGGAACCAAGCGCGGCGGGTCATTGTCCCTTCAACGTCTGATAGCACTCGCAAGCCAAGCTCTCCAAAGCTTTGCGATCGACGATCTTGATGACCCCACGCGTGTAGGTGATGCACCCCAGCTTTTGGATATGGCTCGCGACATCGGTGACGGAGGTGCGGCGTACGCCAAGCATCTCCGCCAGGAATTCCTGCGTCAGATGCACCGTATCGCTCTCCGCGCGGTCCGCCGAGTGCAGCAGCCAGCGAGAAAATCTCGCTTCGACGGGATGCACTGCGTTACATGCCGCGGTAACCCTAGCCTGCAGCAGCAGAACCTCGTTATATCGGGTACAGAGGTCCCGGAGGACGACATGTTTGTCGACAACCTTGCGGAACAGGCTCGCGGCTATCTCCGTCACAGCCACCGGCATCTGAACGACTACTCTGACCGAGGACTTGTATAGGCCCAATCCTGCCATCGCACCGACGACGCCTTCGCGTCCTACCGTGGCAACCTCAATGGCCTTTCCGTCCTTCAGTACCACAAGAAGGGACAGCATCCCGCTGTGGGGGAAATACACATGATCAAATTCCTCGCCAGCTTCGAGCAGCATCATGCCTTGCGGGAGTTGTTTTGTCGTCATGTGCGGTGCGAGCAGATCAATCTGGTCGCGGGGCAGCGAGGACAGCAATTTGTTGTCAAGAGGAGTGCCGGGATTTGGTGACAGCATCTGCGTTTCCTGCCCGATCGGTCGGGCCGTGATCCGCGGAGGTGAATGAGGCGCTCCGAGAGGACGCCGCCACGGGTACGGGATCTAACTACCTAAACGCGAAGTGTTAGTCCGACGGCCGGCATTCAGGGTCGACGTCAACCTGGACTTCCGGATTGCCCAACGATTACAGAGCTTCCACCTTACTTAATTATTGTCGGGAACCTTACATTATTGGTGCAGCCGCACTGCGGTTGTCATTCGGCCCTTTAATTGCGATTTGTTGTCAAGCTTAGAGTTTTGAACTCTCCAACGGCAAGCGGTAGCGCTCGCGCCGTCGCAGCTGGGTCAGGTTGCGGAGACGGCGCGAGCGCGTTGATGATGGTGTGCCGGGCCAGACCTGGGATCCCCTACTAGACCGGTTGATGTCTTCGCTGGGGTCATGGTCTTTCCGAGGTCGCGCAGCGCCTCATGATGATGTCCGGGTCGGGCGCCTCAACGTCTGCAGCGGAGTACGGTCAGGCCGCCACCAGCCGAATGAACGAGGTCGCCACAACTCCGTCCCAGCGGGACATCGCCAGTCCGGCGGCCAGGACCAGGAACTACAAAATTGTCAGGCTTCTTTCACCAGACCCCAGTCGAATGATGTGCCGTCAACCCAAATACAGTGAAGAACTACGGCGATCTTTCGGGCGATGGCGACCTTCGCCTTCCTCATGCCGATCCTCTTGGCGAGCTTCATGCCCCACGCCTTGAGAGAAGACCACTTCTTTGTTCGATAAAGCAGGACGGTCGCGGCCTCAAACAGGTAAGTTCGGAGAAGACGGTCGCCCCATCGTGATATTTTGCCGTTGATGTCGGTTTCGCCAGATTGGTTACGCCGAGGTGTGAGACCAAGATAGGCGCCGACGCTTGATGCCGATTTGAAGCGCGACGGGTCATCGATCGTATGGCGGAAGGTCAAGGCGGTCACCACGCCGACACCGGGAACCGTCATCAAGCGGCGCGTCGTCTCATCCGCCTTCGCCAGCTGGCGAACTTCGTCGTCGAATTTGTTCTGCTGCTGACAGATATGCTCATGGATCAACAGGAGCGGCGATATCACGCTGAGGAGC
>Ga0302140_10009114_pt1 | contig 12326 bp, 9 predicted proteins | sample I_Bog_E1_1_FD_202095 | JGI IMG/M metagenome (GOLD analysis project Ga0302140, IMG submission 202095) | Peat permafrost microbial communities from Stordalen Mire near Abisko, Sweden - I_Bog_E1_1 | ecosystem: Environmental > Terrestrial > Soil > Wetlands > Peat | place: Sweden: Abisko, Stordalen...
TGTACAAGTTATTATTTTTTGAAAATATATTATTAAGAAAAAATTAAAAAAAAATATAAGATTAAAAATGCATACAACAAAAACTATTAAAAACTTTACCGAAACCGAATTAAAAAAGGGCATTAATGTCTCAGGCTCATGGCACGAGGACTATCGAGATAGTGCTTATATTTTCGTTGGTAATCTTAACTATGCAATGAACGAAGGCGATATTGCAGTTGTTTTTTCCCAATATGGTGAAATAGTTGACATCCATCTAATTCGAGACAAAGCGACTGGCAAATCCAAAGGCTTTGCTTTCGTAGCTTATGAGGATCAAAGGAGCACAGCTTTGGCGGTAGATAATTTCAATAATTCTGAGGTTTGCGGTCGAACTATGAGAATAGATCATGTGAAAAAATTCAGACCCCCTAAGGAATTTTTAGAATTAAAGGAAGACGATCCTGATTTTATGAATAAATTATATAAGCCTTCAGGACCTGATGGAAAAGGATGGGGAGATTATAGAGAATATGATGATGAGGAAATGAGAGAACTTAAGAAAGTGAAAAAAAATATGGAGAAAAAAGAAAAAGGACATGAGAAAATGCTAAATGATATGAGTGAGTTTCAGAAGAAAATAGTAGCGGATGAGGATGAAAGGGTTGAATAAAAAATTATTAAAAAATAAAAATGTTTTGTTTTTAGTGGGAAAGAGTCTTAATGAAAGGGATTGATGGCGAAAGTGGAGAAAAGAAACTGAAACATAAAGAAAAAAAAGAGAAAAAGGAAAAAAAAGAAAAAAAGGAGAAAAAAGAAAAACATAAACATAAAGAAAAAGAAAAAGATAAATATAATGATAAAGCGAAAGAAAAAGATAAAGATAAAGAAAAAGATAGGGAAAAAGAAAAGGATAAGGATAAAAATGATAGAAAAGAAGGAACAAGTAAGAAAACAGAAACGAACAACAAAAGAGAAAGATCTCTAGAAAAAAATTGAAAAATCGATCTCGTTCTCGATCCCGTTAATTTCTCTTATAAAAAAGAAAGAAAAAGTTCAATATTTTAAAAAAAAAAAAAAAAAAAAAGTACTAAAAGCCATAACATCCTATAATTTTCATTTTAATTACTTATAATTTGCGATTCCTTGCAGTCACATGAATCCCTTCCGCCGGTACCTTCACATACACTTCCTTCTCATTGTTACAACAGCCTCCACAATCTCCACAACACCCCCCAGAACACATCCCGCAACATCCCCCACAACATCGCCCACAAAAACCCTCACTTTTAATAACTTTTCTTCTCATGATAAAATCTTGTTTTTTCTTGGGCAATTCGATTCTGAGTGGCTTGGGATCCTCAGGATTCGTTCTTAAAAGAATGATGATTTTTCGTGATGCTAATTGAATGACCCTATCACATAAAACTTTAAAAACATTAGAGTTTTTATTTTTGAGCGTTGGGAGATTGTTGATGAGAATATCGAGGTCAATGAGACTTTCCTTCAGTCTTTTGCCTGACTTATTGTTAGATAAAATTTCATCTATTATCACAATTCCAAGGTTCATCAATTCCTCCAATTCCACATAAGATTGCTTATTTGCAGGTTCTACATTTTTAAAGTTAATAATAAGTAGATACTTCATTTTTTCGATCTTCTGGTTCAATCTCTTCAAATCCATGTCTTCTATTTTCCGATTGCATCCTTTTGAATGTTGATCCAAGTCATCCGAAGCGATAAATTCCTCGCAATTAGCACATAAAATGTCCCCGATCTTCATATCAGTGAAAGCTGATAATTCCGTTGATCTTAGATTCATCTTCAAAAGAGTGCCAGATCTTTTCAAAGCATAACTATTGGCATATTTTTCCCTCAAATCTTCCAATTCCTCATTATCCTCAAATACTGCAACATCCCTTGTTTCAGATAATCTCACTCCACTGCTTCTAGGATTTTCTAATCCAATGGAACTTTTTTCAATAGGTGGCTCTTCGAATACATAGCTTTTAGGCTTATACTCGAAATAATCATCTTGAGGTCGTGGATGTTTTTTGAGACTTTCAGATAAAATGCCATCTAAATTCCTTAAATATTGCTTCACTTCCTCGTTTGACATATGGTTGCGAACCGTAGGTTGGTAGTTAAAATTGTTATATTTGTTAAAAGTATAGCTGGAATATGATGAAGGTTTGTAAATTTCATTATTGGGTAACATAGGTGTCAAAGAACTAGCAAGTGGTGGCCTATAAACGTCATACATGGGTTGTGTTGGATTTTTCTCATAAAAGCTGTGACTCAGAATCGGTTGTTGGATAGCGTCGAGTTGGGGATTATTCATCTGAATCATTGAATTTCTGTTTTTCAGAAAATGATCCAAGTCAGAATTGCCATTCGGTTTTTTTCCTTGATCAGGTTCCATAATATCGTTTAAATTTGCCAAAAGACGACTAGAGGCTAGTTTACCTTTATCTTTATCTTTATCTTTATCGAAAAGAGGCTTTTGGAGATCATCAGTGTAAATCTCACGTAAGATTTCACTTTGTTCAATTTGGGTCCGGGTTAAAATCCCTGGGGTTGGTTGTTCGCCTTGTTTCTTCGATTTAAATTTTGCGAAGAAATTGGAAAAAATGCCTTCATCTTCTTTTTTCTCTGTATGAACCCCTGACACATTAATTCCCTGTTCACTTTCATTTGCCGGGTTTTTATTTATAGCTATATCATTGAGAAATTTATGTTTTCTAGGACTGATTTGATCCTCCCTGACTTCCTTTACTTCTGAGAGTTGATTTGGAAGGGGGATGTTGTTTTTAGAGGTTGTTTTAGAAGTACCGGAACGCTTTTCAACGAAATGGGCATGTTTATCATCTTTAAATGAGGCGCTTAATTTCTCTTGACTAGTAGGATTTCTATCAAGATTCGCCGTTGGTTTTCTTTCTAACATGATTGTAGGCTTCTTTTCTAGAACCATTAAAGAGGCGCTCAATTTCTCTTGACTAGGGAGATTTCTATCAAGATTCACTGTTGGTTTTTTTTCTAACATCATTGTAGGCTTCTTTTCTAGAACCATCGTAGGCTTCTTTTCTAAAATATATGTGGGTTTCTTTTCTAAAACATATGTGGGTTTTTTTTCCAAAACTGGAGTGGGTCTAACTGTTGGTTTTCTTTCTAAGGTTAATGTAGGCTTCTTTTCGAATTTCTGGAGTTGGGAAGACCAATCGTTATTCAAAGGGAAATTAGTTGTAGACATTATCAGATAGGCAACTGATTGATTTTAGTTTGATTTTAAGAAAATAAAATATAATATATTGTTTTTCAGAAAATTTAACTTTGAAAAAATAACTATATTTTCTTTTTAGTTAAGATTAAAAGGGCTTATTGGCAAAGTGGAATTGGAACTCGTTAGTGTTTTATTTATTTCAAACAGAATCGAATTGGCTTCATCTCTTTCCGGCCCATTAAAGTCATAAAGTCTTCTCGCATAAATCAATGCTTTCTCTATATTCCCATTATTTTTATGATATCTCGCCAAATATAATAGACATTCACCCAACTCTTTATCTATCATTCCTTCTTCATCCTTCCTTCGCAGGTTTTCTTCAAAGCAATTCACAGCCTTCGATTCAAACCCCATCGCATCATATAACTGAGCCAATCTATGCAGAGCAATGCATTCTTTGTCTTTGCTATTTTCTGCCCTTTCATAACATTTCGCAGCCTCATTTTTCTTATCCATTTTATCATAACAACTCCCCATCGCATTCCACATTCTAGAATCCTTTGGTCTTGATAGCACTGCCCTTGAAAAGTAATATAACGCATAATGGTTCATGCTTTGGAGCTCATAAGTCTGGCCTAATCCATACCAAGCTCTGAAATCTTTTGGGTCTATATCCACTGCATTCCGATATGCCTCTATGGCTCCTCCTATGTTTTTCATTTCGAGGTATTCATGACCCATCAGAGTCCATGCTGCCAGACAATTTCTGTCTAATTTGAGTGCTTTACGGAAATAATTCACTGCCTTTACATGCTCACCCATTAAACTGTAATAATTACCAATCACACAACAAGTCTCTGGAGTGTATTTGTTGTTGTAAAAGCAACGAAGGGCCAAATTAGCAAGTTCGCCTTGATTTTCTTTGATATAAAGAATGTTAGAATAAGTGTCCATGTTCTCAAAACGATAGGGGTCTAACTCCACAATTTTTTCGAACCATTCCAATGATATATCAAACTCTTAAAAACATCATTATTTAATGGCATTTTATAAGTTTTTTAGAATGAAAAAGACCTTGATTATTGTAAAATGCATGGGCTATTTGGTTGATGAGATAATTGGAAGTCTTAAAGAAACAAAGAAGTCCATAATTGATTTCTATGCAAATCGGATTCAGATTTTTCTCCAAGCAAAAACTACTGAAGAAGAAATTTTTCATCCAATGTTCATTCAATTCATTTATTATCGTTTTCTTTTTAAAACAAATTTAAAATTGATCCTTTGCTTAAAATTTTACCAAATCCTCTCCATCAATCAAACGACAAAGTTCAAGCCAACATGACCAAAAACATGGGAATTTGTTAAGAACATTAATGAAAATGTCACGAGCCTCTTTTTTCCTTTCCTGATCTTTCAGCACTAATCCATATAGGTATAGATTAAATTCATTCAATTTGTTCTGTCTATAAAGCTTCTCATATTCCCTCTCAATCACCACCAATTCCCCATTCACAACCATTTTAGCATTCGCTTCTCCATTTTCTAACATTTCCTCCTCTTTTCTTATTTCCCCTGCCAAATATAACGAATAATAATATAGAAAAATAGCTGCTTGATAATCTGCATTCGTTATAAAATCCTTTAATAAGAAGGCACATTTCTTATATTCTCTCAAGTCAAAAAGCCCCCTAGCCACTAATAACACATCAGAGGTTTTATCATATTTTTCGATAAAAATTTTGTCAAATTGATAGACTGAATCCAAATTGTTAGAAACGAAATTCTTCAACAAATAACTTGTATCGATTTCTGATTGCTTCGTGATCCCGAGAAGCAATTCCCCAGACCATTTGGAACTTTGGTATAATCGATAATGGCTCAATTGTTGAGTCACATAACGCAATTCCGCTTTGAGAGAGAGAAGACTGGGGATTTTCACAAGCAGCTTATCGTTGGAAATGTAGTTGGAAATCTCGAAATTTATAGGGTTAGGACTGAAATTCAATGATTGATTCATTATGACTTTCTGAAATTTGATGTTTTTTTATTTAATTTTCAAATTAAAAAAAATGTATTTTTAAATTTTGCAAACATTTCACCTCTTTTTATTTAAAAGCAGGTCATCCGAAAAAATTAACATTAAATGGTTTTTTGTTTTTTGAATTTGTTTTAAAAATAAATTTTTTTTCAAGGTAAACTATAAAAAATTACATTGGGAAGTAATTCAAGAAATTCATTAAAAAAAAAAGACTTTCTTAATCGGGGTTTCTTAATTTCTAATGAAAATCACTCTCCATTTAGATTCCGAACCCTCCAAGCTAAAAACTATTTCTTATTTCCTGGATTTGTCTGAGACAGTTGAACATGTAAAAAGCCAACTTCATTCCGACATTCCAAACCAATTTAAGACTCTTTATTTCAAAAATGCTGAACTGATTGATAAAAGATCTTTAATATCATACAATATTGGTAAAGACTCTCTCTTGGACCTCTTTATTGAGGATGAAATAACAATAAATTTTCACAGTCGGATCCACAAACCCATAGAAATGCTAGTGGAAACCCATAAGCCTCACACATATAAGTCTCTCATCAAGGAGTTTAAGACCAAGAATAAGATTCAAGGCAAAATAGCTTTACAAGGAAACCTTTCTGTTGCAGAAGAAGAAGAAGAATTGATTTGGGATAAAGGAATTATGAATGGAACTGTGTTGAATTTTGAACTTATCGAGACAAATGTTAATGCAAAAGAAAAAATTAATAGCGAGAGCAATTTAAGAAAAAAGAAGACACCTAAAAGAAAATGTTCCATAGAAAATCAAGAAGAAGAGAAAAAAATAAAACCTCAACATGAAGAGATGAAATATGAGCATCCTCAAGCAGAGATAAAGAAAAAATGCTTTTCAAATTTTAAAGCAAATGATGCGGTCCTCAACAAATTTATTAGCTTGATAAACAAAACAATTGAACCTTTGGTCTCACAGAAAAAAAAGCCGCGCTATTTAAAACTAATCGAGAAATTAAGGGAAGAAAAAGTCACCATTCTTGTCACGGGTTTTGTTTCTGCTGGCAAAACGACTTTTATCAATCAATTGATTTCCTATTTGAAAAAGAACGGGGAAGGTTCTCATGAGGAATTTTTACCGACTGATTGGATGGAAAACACTGGATTCTTTTGGATTTTGACGAAATCCCAAAATGATAAAATCATAGTTTCAGTTCAAAATGAGACCTACACTTTTGATCCTGCAGAAAATTTGAAATTCCAGCAAAAACTTTCCGAATTAAATCAACAACAAAAACAATTTTTTTCTCCGATTCACCAATCATTAGACTCAATTAAAGAATTTCCGATCATTACAGTGAAATTTCCTTTCTTCTTAGAAGGCCTGACCATAATTGATTGCCCTGGTTATTCGAGAAAGGAAATTTTTGAGAACATCAAGCAATTCATAGATTCTAGAATATTGCACATTTTTATTATTAAGAGCCTTGAAAATTCAGTCCATAATGATGAATATTTTGAACCGTTCATCAAAGAAGTCAAAAGAATCTATAATAAGATAAATGTGTTTTTGTGCTTCACTCAAAAAGATGTTTTTCGAGAAAAAAGCGCAATTGTGGAAAAAGAAATCACTGAAATAATCAAATTGGCTAGTGAACATATTTTCATCTTGGGAAAATATGACGTTTCTCCAAAAAGAATTTACTTATTAAATTCGAAGGATCGACTGGAAAATTATTCAATGGGAAGAATGATGGATGATTTAAAGGGATTGCTTAAAAATTATTTGGCTTATAATATAAGATACTCATTATCTGATTGTGCCAATTTGTTCGAAGATGAAGAAGCGAAAAAAAATCCAGGAAATATGAAAAAAAATAATCCAGAAAATTATCCTAGGATCTCTGAGATTAGAGAAAAAATTGTCAAGAAATTTAAAAAGGATCTAAACAAATTCTTTTCTCCTCTTCTAAATGAAGAAGGTGAAGAATGGAGATATTGGAAAAGGAAAGTGGGAAAATATAAAAAATTGCAGAATAAAACAAAATTTATGAATAAGATCATAAAAAAAATGCACAAAAAACTAACCGATTATTTAATGAGCCACGTTAAAGAGATGTGTGCAGCTTCAATTAAACAATTTCTCCAAGAAATGGTCACACTGTTAGGGAGAAACCAAGTTTCAGATAATCTATGCTTGAGTTCAGATCATTTGGAAAGGATTCTTACGAAAAACTATGAATATGACAGGAAGGTTTTCATGTGTCTATCCTTAGACTTGGATTATTCAAATTTGGAGAGATTCCAAAGACTCGAAAATTTTTATCATAAGATTGTGTCGATTGGATTTTGGTTTGAAGAGAAAGGGCTATGGTTATCCAAAAGTGCGTACAACGATTTAGTGCTGCATTTTTGTAAAATTTTCGGTTTGCAACAGAAAATGATGCAGAATGATACTGCGACTTTGCTCGATATAACTTTACTGGACCACAGCGAGAAAATTGCAACTTCAAAGATTTTCGAAGAGAATTATCAATTTGCAAAAAAAAACATCAATGATTTAGAGACGGAATTGGAAAAGGACTTGCCTATTCACGCTAAAAATAAAAGAAAAGAGTTGGATTTGGATTTGTTGGATTTCAAAGATTTGGACTTGAGAAATGGTGAGGACTATCTTGAGAATTTTCAAGAAGAGAAAAATAATTGGGTTAAAAAAATGCTTGATGTAGGACAAACATGAGTCTTGATTGTTTTTTTATTTGCAAAGGAATTTAATTTGACAACTATTATTATAAATGACTTCCATAATTAATGAAATATAATTATAAACCTTCAAGAAGTTTGATTTTTTTTTATATATCTATTTATATGAATAGTTGTTTAAGAATTTGGATGAATTTTTTTTATAAAAATCGAAATTAATTTAAATAAAAAAAAAAGCAATCTCAACTCACTTTAAATTAAATTTTATTGTATTTTCTACACTTAAATAAAAAATATGTCCTATATATTGTCTAAAGCTTCATTAAAAAAAAAATCGTTCAAAAAACAAATAAAAATAATAAATTCATTTTATTTTCTCCACTTAAATAAAATATATTTGTCATATATATTCGTTCAAAAAAACAAAATAAAAATAATAAATTTCCTGAAAATGTCCCGTCTCCTAATCATCTCATTGATCTTTTATTTCTTTTTGTCATTCACCCAGGCTCAAAATTGCACGAAGCAACTCACCCCAGCCCAAAGAGATGCCATTTTGAAAGCTCACAACCAGTTTAGAAACACCGTGGCTAGTGGCAAACAAAAAGCCGCCAATGGTCTTCTCCCTCAAGCTTCGAATATGAATCAAATGATTTGGGACTTTGAACTCGAAGCTCTAGCTCAAGGTTGGGCAAATACTAATCCTACTGATCACAACCCAAATCGACAAGTTCCATCAGCTCCAAATGACTATATTGGAGAGAACATGTATTGGTCGAGTAAAGGAACTTCATCTAAATTGACCCCAGGGAACTTCAATGCCACAGGTGGTGTCGCTTCTTGGTTTAATGAGGTGATATATTATAATGGAAATGTAACTAATTTCGGAAGCGAGCAAACCAGTCAGGTCATTGGACATTTCACTCAAATAATTTGGGGGAACACTTTGAGAGTTGGGTGCGGAATCTTGGATTGTGTGACTTCTACAACATCGTCGAGAATGACGATGTATAACGAAGCGGTCACTTTTGTTTGCGATTATAGGCTTGGAGGCAATTGGGAAGAGGAACCAATTTATAACGCTGGAACTCCTTGCTCTCAATGCAGTGGCAGTTGTTCTCAGAATTATACATCATTATGTGCCCCATCAAATTAAGAAATTTTAAAGAAAACATTAAAAATTTTTTAAAGAAAATATCAAAAAACCATCTTTTTTATTAATTTTGAATTGCCCAATAACGAAAATATTATCAATGTAATTATTATATTTTTATTTATCACTTTATAACATTTTAGATAATAAATTTCAAATTAAATACTTAAGCGAATAAAACTCCAAAAATAAAATAAATATATTTGCTATTTTTTTTTTTATCATGTTGTCGAAATTTATTCATTTTTCTAAAAAATAAATTCGAATTTTACTTAACATTTAAAAATTATTTCAACAATACAAGAAGACCATATTTGGATAAGCTCTATTCAACTTGTAATTATTTTTTTTTCCAATATTCCAACTATGCATATCAGCATATAATTTGACCCCTTCATGATGTCCACTAACAAGCATCCTAACTTTTTCTTCAATAAAAAGAGCTTTTCCTTCACACAATGCAGCATGAAAATCTCTGATCCTTCCTGATCCAATTCGTGTGCCCATCAATGCTCCTGCAGCTTCAAACAAATTATCTGAGTAAGCGAAAATGTTGGCCTTTTCACTACCATCCATCTTGGCACTCACTGATTTATAAGTTTCAATCTGAGTGTTAATTTCATCTTTTATTGATTTGGTATGCCAAAATTCAATGAACTCCTTAGCTTGAGTCCATGGGTTCATGTGTTTATTTTCTGCGAAGGATTCTCTTCTCTTAGAATTTTTGGTTTCAAGTTTATTTTGGATGTATAACGTAAAAAGTTTAGCTTCACAATTAATCCCCCATTCTTTAAATTTATCAGGGTGTTCCAACTTTTTTTTCATCATCAGAGCAATTAAAGGATAAAGATAGCCAGCAACTTTTGTAAGAGAGGAGACTGCATCATTGATTGCTTTTTCTTGAGTCTTGTTATATTCTCCATTTCTTTTGAAATTATAGTGTATCACTTTGGATTCAGAGTTCTTTGGTTCAGGTTTTTCACATTTGATTTCTTCTTCCTTCTCCTTGGGATTTGATTTGATTTCTTCTGCCATTAGTTTCGATTTTTCTTCACATTTTATTTCTGTTTCTGAAACTCCTCCTTCTCCTTTGACTTTGATTTCTTCTAAATTTACTTCTTCTCTTTTGATTTCTTCTTCTTTTTTCTTTGGTTCAGAGCCTTCGGCTTTGATTTCTTCTTCCTTTTTCTTTGGCTTGGAAGCTTCAACTTTGATTTCTTCTTCTTCTTTTGGTTTTAGTATTGATTCCTCTTTAAATTCTTCAGTGGTTTCTTTTTCTTTCTGCTTTTTCCTTTCTAAAATCTCTTTTTCTGCCTTTATCTGAGCCTGCCTTTCCCTAAAGTTTTTCAGTTCATCCAAAAAAAAGTCTTCATAAATCGGATTTATCTTTTTGGCATGGATATTTTTGTATGCTTCAACTGGCTCTGTGACCAACTTCTCAACATCGACGTTCAGAAGCTCCAGAATCCATTGATTTACATTAATCGTTTCATCCAAAGGATAAAGTCTTCTTCTGGTTTCTTCCTCAAGCAAGCCTTTCAAAAATTGATCAAAATATTCGTTTTCTGTTGAAAACAACATCCCACATTCCTTAGCAATATATAACTGAGCCAAAAAGGCTGTGTTATTAGCAATAGAATCAATAGTTCTAACGCTTGTTTTTTCCACATATTGCTGATACAATCCAATGACATCCTCATCAAATTTCCTTTCAGAACCTTTATGGCTACCATCTTTCATGATTTGCATACAGGTTTGTTTGACAAGCTCGAATTGGAATTGAAGGAATTGAGACTCAGGCTTCTCATGCAACATTTGAGCCAATTTCGCCAAGATCATAAAAGGAACAATTTTTAATTGTTCATACATATACCCTGCAGGTTCCAATGTCACAGCCCATCCCATTGTAAGCTTCATGAGCAATTTGGCAACCTGCCAATTTTCCTCACAAAAGTATAAAGGCATCACTCCTGTTATATCTTCTTGAGCAGCTCCCTTAATGATCAATCCTTCAGCATTTTTTTCATAACCACCATGAGCTAACTTGTTTTTCTTTAAGGCGAATTCTGTGGAATAGAAGAAAGAACCAGCCGTCAAAAAGCTTGGATATACATCCTTGATGATGATTTGTGAAGGGTCGACTATGGCTGCCTGAGATCTTCCGATATTAAATGTTAAACACAAACAATCTTCATCCTTTAGAGCCTCGATAAAATTATTCGACGATAGAATACATTCTCCAACCTTAGCGGACAAATCATTGTATTTCGACTTAAGTTGCTCGAAATCGAATTTCTGGACAATCGAAGCCACGGATTTTTTAACACCTTCCACAAGTTCTGCATTACCAGTCGTTCTCTTTTCCAATTTCCGTTCAAATCCCTTCTTCAACTCCTTTCCCACACAGGATTTCACCTTATCTGCAATAGTTTTAGCGAAATGATCTTCGTGGGAAACTGCTGGTCTACCTCCATCTGCTCCACCCACCTTTTTACCCTTAGCTTGAGAATTGGCTGATTCTTGCTCAAAACTCAGTTCATTCTCCTCCGAACCTTGTTTAATGGCCATTTTTTTGAATTTCGTAAACATTTGATCGGTCATATCGAGAATCTTAAGAAACAAATAATCTAGACGCAATTCAACAAGAGATTTAAAGATTTTATCCCATGATGCATCACTTTGGTGACCTTTTGGGTGATTGTCATAGCAATTATGAAACTCTTTACCATGACAAGGGGCATCTGCTATATGAACAAGGAGTCTCACAGGATTTTGCCAAGTAATTTTATATAGAGCTATTTGAAAGGCTCCGTTTACATCCTCTGGGGCATCACCACCACCCTCAGCTCTCAAACCTTTAAGAAAAGTTTTTGCTTTCTCTGAAGATTCAGTAAAAGGAAGCATTTCATGTCTATTCTTGTCTTCGATATCTCGGTAAGCCACTATAGCAACTCGAATCTCTGATTTGGGGTATGATTCTTTCACATTTGCCATGATATCCTGGATTTTGTCCTTTGACATTTGAATGTAGGTAGACATTGAACCTGTACAATCCAACATTATACATAAATCAACCCCTGGACTCTCACTTGTTGGGGGTTTCGCGTTTTCTAATTTGGCACTTTCCATTGGAATCTTTGATGTTAAAAATAAGACGTTTATTCTTAATTTTTATAAAAATGCTTGCACTATTTATTGAAAATATTTCTTTTATAGAAATCTGTAAAAAATATAAAAGAAAAAATTATAAATCAAAAAAACTTTTT
>Ga0302140_10009122_pt1 | contig 12318 bp, 11 predicted proteins | sample I_Bog_E1_1_FD_202095 | JGI IMG/M metagenome (GOLD analysis project Ga0302140, IMG submission 202095) | Peat permafrost microbial communities from Stordalen Mire near Abisko, Sweden - I_Bog_E1_1 | ecosystem: Environmental > Terrestrial > Soil > Wetlands > Peat | place: Sweden: Abisko, Stordalen...
TCCCAGCACTCTCCTCTCCCGATTAGACAGATACCAAACCTCTTCCTACTGTCTTCTTTGTTTTGATTATCTATACCATCGGTTGCGTGTTCACGTCGATGCTTTGATCTTCATATACTGGATTTCATACAACGTTGTCATACATCCAATATGTCTCCACCTGTCTTCACCAGCGGAACTACCTCAAGTGAAGGGTGCACTCTTCACTACACCACTATCCTCCCGGCTGCCGGAGAAGCCGGGAAACCACCATTGATCTTCGTCCCCGGAGGCTCAGGCCACAGCTCCCAATTCCTGGACATCATGCCCTTCCTCAACTTGAAGTTCCAACCAGCAACCTACTCCCGTCGTCAACATGGTCTCTCCACGCCGTTACCGGGCACATCATTCCTATACCTCAACCCCGCCCAGCAAGCTCGCGATACCCTCGCTGTTGCCGATGCTCTCGGATTCGGCAACCAAAAGCTCTACCTCTTCTCCAGCAGTGGCGGTGGCATCATCTCCTTGCAGCTCGCCGCCACGCACCCCGATCTCATCGCGCACCTGCTCGCCCATGAAACGCCATGCGCTTCCCTCCTCCCAGACTCCGAGAAAGTCAACGACTTCCTGTTCTCTGTGTATACAGCATACATCACCGATGGGGCGGACGCAGCGTACAAAATCTTTCTTCCTCAGATTCCTGGGTATGAAGGCCTGCCCCGCTTAGGAGGTGCAGCCGAAGGCGACGAAGAAAGGTTCCTGAAGTATGAATTTTTGCCTCTTTCCATTTATACGCCCGATATCCGACGAGTGAGGGAGAGTGGAGTGAGTGTTGCTTTTAGTTATGGGAAATTGAGTCGTGATGCGTCATTTGTAAGGTCCACGATTGAATTGGCATCCATCTTAGGGTGTCACAGATACATGGTTCCTGGGAACCATACGGGGTTTAGATACGAGCCGGAAGCTTTCGCCACCGAGATCTTGAAGATTTTCTCGGAAATGGAGGAGAAGGAGAGAACGAGGAGTGTGCAATTTGGGTTTTAATTGGCCTTACTGGGCTGTGGCATTCGTTTGTCGGAATCGACTCTCACTTCCGATATATACACCCGTTTGATTCATTCTTCCCACTTTGTCCTTCTAAGTGCTCTCCCCTTCAGCTCCCAGTAACGCCAGCAGTGAACGCCCCAAATGTACTCGAACCCATCTCCATCACGCCCGTCTGCACATTGGTCGGCATGTACATCCCGTCCGTCAACATCTCATCTTGATCCTTCCCCTCCCCAACCTCCAACTCCTTCGTCAAATTCCCTCTCAACTCCTCCAACACCCAACAACTCCACCTCCTGGAGCCAGGACCCGTAAATTTATGTCCCCCAATACAGTCCCAATCCAGAACACCATCACACGCACCCATCCTCCCTGCCTCCGGCGTGATCCAGCAGTTCGCAAATCGTTTCCCTTCTCTAGTAATGTATGCCTCTTCTTCGAAGTAGTCGTGGATTTGTAGAGCGTCGACCCCACCAAGGGAGAAGAGCATGTGATTCGAGGCGTCGGTGGCTCGGTTGCACCATTCTGTTAGCCCGCCTTCTTCCGAGGGCAGCCAGGCTATGAAGGTCATTGTAGGTGGCCAGAATACATCGCCGAGGTAGATGGGCCGGGTTGGGTCGAAGGTTGTTGCGGTCTTGGGGTGTGAGAAGACGGTGAGGGGAAGAAGGGCAGAGAGAAGGAGAAGGGACTTCATTCTGACAGTCTTGGAAACTAAAGAGTATACCAATGAACGAGTAAAATTGACACTACTGAAAAGAATTTGTACTGATGGGTTGAAAAGAAGACGATTGAGGGCATAAGAGCTTCATATCTCCTCGTCGCGATCGTGAAACGTGTACTTAAGCTTTCACCTCAATCAATCCCACGGAGTTCGGAAGAGAAATCTTGAGCCTAATGAAGCTAGGTATCACCTCTCGATATCACTGGATGAGATGCTTTTTATCCGCAGCTGGTGGAAGCATATAAATTGAGCTTCCCCTGCATGCCCTGGCAATAGCGGGGTTTCCCCGCGATTTCGAGGAGCCACCGGAACTACTGCTTCGTTGACGTTCTGTGCTTCACGTGAACGAGATGAAATATTGCTCTCCGTGGCGATGTGTTTCCATCTTTCTTCGATGTAGAAAGATGGGTGGTTATTGTGAAGGATTAGTAGAGGTTGTTGAGTCACTCCGGCGACGAAGTTCTAAAAGGGGTAAAAAACCCCCCTGTAAGATGACAAACGAGGCTGCATTAGGGGCTCCACGCGCTACAGTATTAGTGAACGAGCTACTCAACGCCCCCTTAAAATAACCTCACCTCATCCACTCCTCAAAACTTGAAAAAAGAAATTCTATATAAGTGCACAATTCCAACACTTATCTCTTTCAAAGGGTCAAACTTCAGCCAAGACAGCTTACTATCTCAAATTTCAGACACCACGCCTCGTCCGCGGCCCTCAGATTCGTAATGCCTCTCACCCTTCGCCCCGCCACAGTAGAAGACGCAGATCAACTCACAGAAATCTACTTCTCCGCCTTCCAACACGACGCCATCTCCCTCCTCGTCTTCTCTCGCTCCTCTCCCCACGCCCGAGAATGGTGGCATGAGTCCATCCTTGCCGAGGCCACTGACCCACACGCACAATTTCTCTGCATAGTGGACCCCTCCTCCTCCACCCCGGAAAAGATCCTCTCATACTGCAAATGGAACTCTCCCTCCGCACTTATCGACCTTAATCTTCCTACCTGGCCACAAGGAGCCGATATTGAGATCGCGAACCACTTTTTCGGGAATTTGGTTAGGAGACATGAGCGTATTATGAGGGGCAGGAAACATTGGTATCTTGAGTTTGTAGCTACGAGGCCTGAAGAGCAGGGGAGAGGGGCTGCGGGCATGTTAATGAGGTGGGGACTACAGAAAGCGGATGAGGAGGGGACGGAGGCATATCTTGAGGCTAGTCCGGACGCGAAACCGGTTTATGAACATTATGGTTTTCGGGAGGTAGAAAGGTTGGTTGTGAGTTTAGAGGGGAAAGAGGAGGTGGTAGGCGAGGAGAAAGAGTTTGTGGAGTGTTTCATGGTTAGGCCTGTTATGGAGAAGAAAGCTTAATTGTGACGATCAATGAGACAACTGCTTCCGTTTTCTCCAAAGGTCCCTGAATATATTATCATTTGTATACTGCCTTGTATTTCGGAGGTCTATTAATGATTTCTTTTGCTAACAACCTGATAGGCGGACAGTTTGGCGAATCACGGAAGAACACTTTCTCATTAGTAATCAGGGTAGATGTTGTTGGTGTCGCATCGCATGAAGCCAACGACCTTACCGTTCTTGCAGCCCGACACATACATTTTCTTCTTGAGTCTAGATCATTCTGGAGAGCATTCCATTCACGATCTCAAACTCTCCGAAATGGACCCTATAACAGCAGTTGGGTTCGCCGCCAGTATCCTTAACTTTGTCGACTTCGCTCACAAAGTTGTCACCGGGACCATTGAGGTGTTCAAGTCTGGAAGGACTTCAAAGAACGCTCATGTATCCGAAGTTATTAATGACTTGAAAGATGCCACCAATGATTTGACAAGAGTGCCTCCTGGCAGGTCAGAACAACAGAAAGCTTTGTACCAGCTCTCAGCCTCGTGTCAAGAACTAGGAAAAGAGCTCACGACCCTCCTCGAGAGACTGAGCACTACCCCCGGGCAGTCTAAATGGACAAGTATTAGAGTAGCACTTCGCAGCATGAGGAAAGAAGGGAAGGTTGCAGAGATGGAAAGCACACTCGACAGGTATCGATCGCAAACCCTTCTGCGATTGACTCAGATTGTTAGGTACAACCCTATTACAACAACTATCATCCGATAGAGATTTACTGACTTGATTTAATTAGTGACCAACAGCTGCAGCTTCAAGTTGAGCTTTGCGAGTTCCGCACTCAAGCCCGAGATCAAGGCACCAAGACCCTGGACGAGCTGAGGTCTCTTCGTACAGATCTGCTAGACGCCATCGAAACCAGCCTACAGGACAGCAAACAGCTGAACGAGGCAGTTCCTGAAACTGGTCATAGTCATGACATCTCACCTCCCAGCTCTTATTCTATCTCGACAAGCTTGGATGATCAGCTGGCTCGGATTAGCGAGCTCCGTGAAACTCTTGACCAAATACTGGAAAAGAAAGACACTCTCACACCTGAAATGCGCATCTTGCAACAGCTTTGGTTTGATGATATGTATGTGCGAGAAGATAACATCTATGATGCGGAAGGGAACACGTTCGAGTGGATTCTCGATGATGTCCGAAGCGACGAAGAGGAGGATCAAGATGAGGATACTGAGAGCAACCCAGGAAGTCTTAATATCGGCGAAGAGTCCTATAAAATTGACGGCGACCGAGACGCGGATAGCACGAGCGATAAAGGAGATGCTTCAGATAACTCGTCTTTTTCCAGTTCTCAGACCAGCTGGTCCTTGAACACTGAAGAGATTGACCTGAGAGCCCACACGCAATCGAACTTTCAAGAATGGTTAAGACAAGCCAACAGCGTTTTTCACATCTCAGGAAAAGCTGGCTCGGGGAAGTCGACACTTGTGAAGCTGATCGTAAATGATCCACGTACCTACGAATTACTCGAAAGATGGGCCGGGGAGAAGGAGCTTGTGACAGCCCAATTCTACTTCTGGAGAGGTGGGAGTGACACCCAACGCTCTCGGCAGGGTCTATATCGGTCTTTGCTCTTCGAAACCCTGAAGCAATGTCCCCATCTAATTCAAGACGTGTTTCCGGAGGCGCACAGGGCATTCAAGAAAAAAAGCCGAGAAAACTCCATTGACCGGTTATTCTTCCGAGCTGAGCAGATCGAAGCTGCATTTCGAAAGCTTGTGTGCTTGCCTGCATCTTTAGGCTGCCGTATGTGTCTTTTCATCGATGGATTGGACGAATACGGCGACGATGATGTCGACAGCTACGAATATGAGAAACTGGCGAAGAATCTCATAACCTGGACTAAGAACGACGATATCAAGATATTGGCAAGTTCTCGCCCATATCGAGAGTTTCTGGACGCATTTTCAGAAGACTTTCGGATTCATCTTCACGAGGTTAATGCACATGATATTCAATCATTTTCTCGCCACATGTTTGAAGCAGACGATCAGTTCTCACTTGTAAAGGATCACTACCGGGACTTGGTGCAGAGTATCGTCTGCTATTCTGCCGGCGTCTTCCTTTGGGCGCGCATTGTGACACGGTCTCTAATTGTTTCCATTCATCGGGGTGACCCTGTTGAGTGTCTGGAGCGTCTGCTCGAGGTCACGCCCAAAGACATCACCAAGCTGTACCAGTTCTTTTTCAACTCTATCAATAAGTCTGATCAAGAAAGAGCTTTCAAAATGCTTCTCGCATTGGCGCGTTGGAAACCCAGATCCCATAACCGATTCAACGCACTGTTTTTCTCGTGGCTGGACCAGCTGCAAGACCCCCAGTTCCCTATGGCATATGATATGAAGCCATACACAGACCAAGAGATCCTAGACAGACTAATTATGGTAAAGCGTCAAATAGCTGGTCTTACGCACGGCATGTTAGAAATCACGACCGCCTCAAGGTTTTTGTTTCCGGAGTCCTTGTTCTTTGGCCGATGCATCCAGTTCTTCCATCGTACGGCTCGCGACTTCGTTCTTGAAAACCCACAGCTACAAAAGTTTCATGCAGATCATCCAGACATCACCGACCACGATACGTATCTCCGTCTCGATATGGCAGAGTTGTGGTTTTCTAGGCCTGGGACTATTCATCCCGATCAGTCTCACGGCTACAGGGACTACTACAACACTTATTACAGAGGACGACTCAGGCCTGGGCGTCTAGAAGCATTAGTCAAAGCCCGTATGTATCATAACCCAACATCCAATACTTGGACTTTTCGGGGCCAGAAATTTACCTTTCACAGCTCCTATTCAGGGGTTGTACATCAATACTTGCATCAACCGGAATCAGTCCTTCATTATATCCTAACTAAATTCGACGCTTCAACTTACCTTGAGAACGTGGCCCAGCAAAGGATTCAGCTATTGCCTGAACGAGATGAACTATCTTACCTCCTGTCAGCCTGCATTTTAAATTACAACTCGAACATTGGAATCCAAAACATAAGATATTTTCTGAGCCTTGGAGTATCTCCAATGGATCGCGTACTTGTTCACTATGCGGCCAAGGAAGACAGAGGCCCAAGGGAACCAGCTAAGACTAAGTCTTACGCCCCCGTATGGTCTCTTATCATAGCACGCTTACTGAATCTGTGCAGATTCGACATCGGCCACAAAAGAGGAGGTTCTCCGGAAATGGCAACATACAAGATTTGGGAGTGGTTGGAACTGCTCTTGGAGAATGGAGCTCCTGGAAACACCTTCTATCTTGTATGCAAACAAGCTATGGGTTTCTCGATCCCAACTCATGCCATATCATTGCAAGAGCTCATTCAACAAGTCAGGCCGCAGAACGAAGAAGTTCTGCTTCGGCTCATAAATAAAGAGGATACGAGCACTCTTCGATCCGGTACAAAGGAAACTTTCCGCAATATTCGCTCAGGAGAATTGGAAAATACCCTTGATCCAGCACAATATAAGCCGTTTCATATAAATATGTGGGGGCCTGGAGACTCTTCGAAAAGTTTTTCTGGATACTTTCTTTACTCCGTCTGGGCAGGAGGTCGTGAAACCATGATCGACGGTCTGACAGTCAGGATCTGGTAGACATCTTCATTATTATTTGTGGGCCGAATAGCAATGGTCAAGTTTCAGTCAAGCTAGTAGGACAGGAGAAGTCGAGATTCATCATTCTGAAGTGTAGAGCGCCATTGCTAGAAGATATGCCGGGACCTCAACTGGTCGGAATGTGAAGCCACGCAACACGATACTGTCAACAATCATGGAATCCCAATAAATTTCGGTGAATATTGACCTCAAGCTTTATTAATCCCATGGAGTGTGGCTAAATTTAAGTGAGGTATGAAAAGGGGTTGCATTCTCCCTAGCCGAGCCCCATACAACAGCTCTGGTTAATACTGGTTCCAAACCGCATTACTGAAATACAAACTAAATCTGGAGTCCATCGGGGGAAAACGCCCCGAACACATCCCGACAATAGAGAGGAAATCATTAAACCACAACGCTCCTAACATCAAGAACTAGACATCCCACTTAGACCTTCAACGTGCGTCACCGAGCCCTTTCCATCCTCTCCACTCCCCTCATTCAATCCATTTTCATCTCCCAGTTCTCCCTTCCTCATCTTCCGCATGGCCCTCGCTCGTCTAACAACTTTCCACTGCGACTTGTTAAGAAACGGCACCTTCTCACCAGCAACGACCGCCTCATCCTCCCACTCCCCAACAAATAGCCGATCAACGCTCTCCAAAGTCTGACCCGCTGTCTCAGGATAGAAAGCCCAGACAATGATAGCGTTTGCAACATTCAGCACAGCAAAGATGATATACGTCTTATATCCAATATTCCGCAGTGCGGGCGGAGTGATCTCGACGACAAGGAAGTTTCCGAGGAAGTCCGCTGCTGCTGCGAGGGAAGCGCCTTTTGCACGAGTTTTCAGTGGCAGAATCTCGGGTGGGTAGATCCAGACTGTTGCCATCCAGCCCCATGTAAAGCAGGCTTCGAATAAGAAGACAAAGACGACTGCTGCGATGCTGGCGGAGGGAGTGTTGATCGAGACGCAGATGGCTTCTAGGACTAGGACTAGACACATTCCGATGGCGTTGGAAATGAAGAGCTTTCGGCGGCCTACGCGGTCGATTGTCCACCACTGCAAGAATGTCAGTCTGTAATGACTTGATGCGAAAAGGGGTGGCTTACTGTTACGAAAGAAGCAATGATATAGAATAGTTGGAGGAAGCAGCCCAGGAGAAGTGATCTTTCTTGACTCATCCCCAAGCTGTCTTGGAATAAAGTTGGTGCGTAGTAAGTGACAATATTGATCCCTGCAAAGGATGAGCTCAAGTGCTTGGGAATCAGAGGAGTTTGGAAATGAACTTACCACTCATCTGCTGCATGAACTGAATACCCAAAGCTAGATAAAATCTCTTGTTGGCCCCAATTCCATTGTTCCTGAACAAATCGCCCCATGTTCCCTCTTCCTTTGACTCAATAGCAATAGCTTGCAGGATATCATCCTTCTCTCTCTGCACCACCCTGTTCTCCTGATCCATGCCTCTCAATCTCGCAAGAACCAACAACCCCCTCTCCTCATTCCCATCGTGTTTTATCAACCACCTCGGCGTATCTGGTAACCACACCGCAACAACCAGAATATACACCGCAAACACGCACTGAAACAGCAACGGGAAGCGCCACTGGAAATCGCTGTTCCTGAAATACACACCATAGTTGATCCAATACGCCAGCATCAGACCGAATAGCATAGTCGTCAACTGACAACAGACTTGCCATCCTCTCTGGGCAGCAGCGGAGATCTCGCTTTGATAGACAGGTGTGACGGACGTGATGTACCCGATGCCCACACCTGTGATGATTCTCGCAACCATAAATTGAATCCGCTCGTAGGAAGACCCCATCAAAACTGCACCGATGATCACGATCGCAGCACCGAGGAGCAAACTTCGTTTACGGCCAAGTGACTCTGCTGTGAAGGCTGCGGATATGGCACCGAAGAAAGCGCCGACGTCGTACAGGGCTGTGATGGTTCCAATCATGAGTGTGCTGGGTGAGCCCATTGCGCGCAGCCAATAGTGGGAGATCACGATGCCGGACATGACGCCTTGATCGTAGCCGAAGAGGAGGAAGCCCGACGAGCAGACGGAGGTGATGGCTGCGATGAGGATGGAGCCATGGAGGAAGGGGACGCCTGTTTTCGACAACATATTGAAGATAGTTTTCCGTTTGACACGGATCACAAGGAAAACTTCTTTCTGGATTGTGAGAGAACTAAAGACAGAGAACTAAAGACAAGAAGGAAAGAAAGAAGGTTTGCGCGACAGAGAAATAAGAGGGCTGTCAATTGGGATCTGCATTGTCGGGTCTTTACTAGCTATGGTGTTGATCTCCTCCCCGCCATTTTGTTATCGGCGGTCTTCCTGCTAAGGAAAACCGCCGATTACATTCTCCACTCGGAGGGAATGACAGAATGTCAAACTGAACATTTGATAGGTATAAGGAGCCCATGACAGCTGAGGATCTTCATCCATGCCCTGCCGCAAACAATCGGATAACTACATTTGGGGTGGAGTTACTGAGTATGACGAAGAAGGCGCGGGGACGCTGACGTCGGTTTTTGAAGCCCCCTGGTGCGGGGTATTTTCCTACCGAGCTTCGGGGTGGAAACCACCGGGAATAATATCACGACTCACGAGTGGAGCTGTCAATGAAATCTATTAAACCTTTTCATGAAAAATAGAAACAAAATCACACTCGCCCAAATAAACCTATCTAGACTCTTCTACATATTCCTCGTCGATGTTCATGCAAATAACGCCGGACCGTCACTAGAACTCCCCTTCAACCCAATTAATCGAGCTCGGGTCTCGACTTCTGGAATAAAGATATTGCAAACTCGGCAATAGATTCTCAACACTTCCCTGCGCAATGAATCTCCGTTGCTCGAGATCGTTTATTATTGTATAACTATATATTTAATCAGACGATTGTTGTTGAAGTGTTGACATTATGTACTTACCACCAATATCTGCAACCAGAACCTCCTCCTGAAAATCGATACCGATCACGGCCGTAGGAGAGCACCAAGTCGCGGACATCTTTAAATGTTAAACCTTAAGACATCCCATAATCCCAGTGTTGCAAAGCACTAGTCGTGAGTTGGCAGTTGTAAACACTAAATTCCAGTCTACCTTCCGGAACGCCATAGACGGGTGCCGTCATGTTCATTCGAACTGCTCTGCCTCCCTGGAGAAGGCAGTATACAGACCAATGATTCCCACTGTTTCCACCGCCAAAGTCTTGTGAAAGGTGTGCATCTACTCGGACATGCGTCACTATTGAATCGTCCGCGCTGTTGGCTGAAGCGCTCATTGTCGTGACGAATTTGTGCTGGGTTTTGTCTATGTTCTTTCTTTTATAGTAGGTCTTGAGCTTGAACAGAAAAGGATGCGAGTGCAAGAAGAATCACTGATATGCCCGAGTTTTTCAAGAAATAGGAGAATATTTTATATTTCAATGCCAGATTCTACGGGGCTGATGCTCAACCTGCTCTACATAAGTAGATCGTACAGAATTTCAACTTGCGAGCGCTCTCGCACGGCGCAGTATTTCGTCCTCTTCGATGATATCCTATCGAATGCCACCTTATGAGGTAGTCTTTGGCGCTAAGGGCTCACAGGCGCGGCCATCAGCAACAACGGGCAAACTGCGCCTAAAAACCAGACTTGGGGTCGCTGCATTGAGGCCCTGAACGACTGAAACATGCTAGACCTGTTAGCCTTGGGTTATCAGTAAGACCAACAGGCAGACTTACTAGAGTCCAGACCTAGAAATAGGCAGATTTCCAGCAGGAATATCTGACCAACGATGCCGTCTTTGAAATGTGAAACAGTCGTTGTGACATGATAATGATATACTCCATCTCGACTCTCAAAATAATTGGTCTAATACATTGTCTCAAAGACAGTGCTATGAACTTGCTGAGTTTCAGGGGGTTTTTGCTCGACCACTTAGAACTCCAGACGCCCAAATTATTTTTAGAATCTCACCAATATGAGTTCCCCTTTTCGATTGAAGGGAGAATATGAGTAAAATTCATGAATGATATATCGGGTCAGGTGACCACACCCCGATATTGGGACCACTGGTGGACCTGTTGGGCTGCCATTGTTGATGACTAATACAGGCGCGATGGCTTCACTATCTTTCATCCTCAGCGTCTCCCTCCCTACCCCCGTCCGGGCTCTACCTCAGCACGGGGCACCCCCGCCAGCAGACAGAAGATGACGGTGACAAAGTATGATTCACACGAGGATCTGACTGACTCGCAAATTGTCCAGCTCTGCGCAGATCCGCATCGCCAAGTTGTGGGTATAACTGGAAATCAGAGTGCGTAGTAAGTCAGTCAGTCAGTCATCAGTTGAGGTCATCCGCAACTGACTGGCTTACAAAATCGAGGCTTCCTGGCTGACTGACTTACGTAGCTTATAAGTTACTAATAAGTTAAGATTTATATGTAGAGTATCACGTGGAGGTATAAATCTGGCAAATCCAAAATAGTATCATTTTTATCACGTGTAATAAAGTATATAACTGGTCTTAGAAAACATAGTTCTAGATATTTTAATAGTAGTTTTAAGAGCTCATTAATATCTATTATAAAATACTAGTCTAAATCGTAGTAAGTACTTACTTAATAAAGGAATTCTATATAATTACTATTATCTCACGTGACTTTTCGGGAGAGGTATCAACTGATCAGCTACTTGTAAGCTGACACATTTTGAACTGATTGGCTTAATATAATTGTATATATTCACTGACTGGCTTACTTCCCAGCTAGTCAGTCGAACTGATCAAGGAGTGGCTTATCACGCACTCTGCTGGAAATGTCGTCAAATTGTCTGACGCCGTGGTCGTGAAATTTGGCTTCAGCGTAACAGCTGAGGAGGCCAGCAACCAAAGACGAGCATTCGAGCTGCTCAGTCCAAAGATCATTCGCGTCCCGCAGGTATACCGCTACTTCAACGTATCCAATGAGCAAGGATGGCCTGACACGGGCTACATCGTGATGGAGTATATCGACGGAAAGGTACTTGGGGAAGACGAAGCGCCCAATAGCGAGCAAGTTCGGCGAATTTCACAGGTACTTGATTGTTTTTCGACCATAGAGGGTGGATGCCCTGGGCCTCTGGAAAAGGGTATATCACGTGGGTTGCTGTGGGAGGAGAATGGAAAGCCGGCTTTCAAAACTGTCCAGCAAATGGAGAAATGGCTCAATTACCGACTTCCGGATGTCGAGTCTAAATTGAACATTGCTCAGTATCCATTAGTGCTCTGCCATTTGGACCTTGCTCCGCGGAATTTCGTCTGGCTAGCGGATGGCTCGATATGTTTGCTCGATTGGCCTTCAGGAGGTATGTGGAAGAGATCCTCAAACAAAGAAAGCGTCTGACTAGACTCATTTCATAGGGTTTTATCCGCGATTCTTCGAAGTCTGCATGCTTAAAGTCATGGAGTTTGCTCACGGCACTTACGAGCTTGAATTGATAGAACAGATGACGAAGCTCACTGAAGATGAAGAAGCCCAGATGAAACTTCTCCAGCGGTCTTTTTACAACGGACTCAAATACGG
>Ga0302140_10009125_pt1 | contig 12316 bp, 13 predicted proteins | sample I_Bog_E1_1_FD_202095 | JGI IMG/M metagenome (GOLD analysis project Ga0302140, IMG submission 202095) | Peat permafrost microbial communities from Stordalen Mire near Abisko, Sweden - I_Bog_E1_1 | ecosystem: Environmental > Terrestrial > Soil > Wetlands > Peat | place: Sweden: Abisko, Stordalen...
GACCAGAACGCTTCGGAGAACCTGGCGCTCCTGCTGGCCGCCGCCGGCTGCAATTTCTTCATGGGCGTGCCGTGTGCCGACGATTCCATGCTGAGCTACCAGTCCACCTCCTTCCACGACCTCGCCACCCTGAGGCACATGCTGCGCCTTCGCCCGGCGCCCGAATTCGAGCTCTGGCTCGAGTCCCTGGGCCTGATGCGCGACGGCCGGTTGACCGCCAAGGCCGGCGACCCCAGCTTCTTTCTTTCCCGGTGAGGTGATCATGGAACTCAGCATCGACCTGGACGATCCCACCGTACCGGAGGCCCGGCGCCGGACCGGCCTTCTCCATCCCTTGGACCGCGAAGGCCTGGCCGCACTCATGGAATGCACCAGCGCCCGGATCGGGGTCGGCCGCGCCGGCCCCTGCCTGCGCACCCGGACCTGGAACCTGTTCCAGAGCGACCTGGCCATCACCAAGGACGCCCTGGGCCGGGACGTGGACCCGGACCTGCTGGAGAGCCTGGGCCTGTTTACCGTCCAGACCCTGATCACCGGCGGCAAGGAGCAGTATTTGCTGCGGCCGGACCTGGGCCGGCGGCTGAGTCCCGAAGCGCGTCGGCTGGTGGCCGAGCGCTGCGTCGCCCGGCCGGAGGTCCAGATCTGCGTGGGCGACGGTCTTTCGGCCCAGGCGGTGGAATCCAACCTGGCCAAGATGCTGCCGGTGCTCCAGGCGGGCGGCAAAATCGCCGGGCTGTCCCTGGGCACGCCCTTCTTCATCCAGCACTGCCGGGTGGGGGTGATGAACGACATCGGCGACCTGCTCCGGCCCAGCGTGCTGATCCTGCTGATCGGCGAGCGCCCGGGCCTGGGCCGGGCGGACTCCATGAGCGCCTATATGGCCTTTGAGCCCCGCACCGGGCACACCGATGCTGATCGCGACGTCATCTGCAACATCTTCGACGGGGGCGGCGCCAATCCCATGGAGGCCGGCGCCTATGCCCTGCGCCTGGCCCAGACCATGCGGCAGAAGCAGGCCTCGGGGGTGAAGCTCAAGCTGATGGAGGCGTGATGGGCATCCTGAAGCGGGTTTTGGCGCCGGATCAGATGGCCGCGACATAGACGAATGAAAGCAGGGCCAGGGCGGTCAGGTGGGCGGTGCGCCGGTTGCCGAACAGGTAGACGTAGACAGCCTTCATCAGGTTGTTGCTGGCGGTGGCGATGGCCAGGAACTTGCACAGGGTGACCACCTCCCCGGTTTCCAGCCGGTTGGTGAACTTGCGGATCCGGACCGTGCCGAAGGTGTCGAACTTGCCCTCGCGCTCGTAGTAGTCCCTCAGCCCGATCCCGATCAGGGCGCTGACCGCCAGGGTGAGCAGAAGGGGAATCCCTTGGGGTGGCAGCAATGGAACCTCCCGATCAGGCCCCGCGGGGGGAAGCGAGGAGCGCGGGTTGCACTAAAATAGTTAGTAAATCGAGCTCGCGGGACAAGCGCGCCAGCATGGGGCGGCGCCTACACGCGCAGCCCGATTTACGGTCTTGGACAAGCCCGAAGCGGCAGGGGGCCGGCACGATCGGGCTATGGGTTTTTCGAAGCCGGACGGTGGACGAGGTGGAACCGGACTGCTCCGTTGGTGCCGGTGATGGCCGGTAATCTTTGCTTTTGAAGCTGGACCCGAGGCTGGTCGTTCTGGTGGAGACAGACCCCGGTCCACCGACCAGGGATAGGCAGGTAGGGTTCGAACAGTCTGGGCGTTGTGGGGACGGTCAGCATGGTTCGTCCCCAGGCGGTGCGCGGATGGAGGCCGGCAGGGGCGTCCTGCGAAGCGCACCGCCGCATACCGGACAGGTCCGGGATGCCTGTTCCAGCCGTTCGAGGTCGTAGGGTTCCGTCCTTGGCTTCTTGCAGACCCCGACGAAGGCCCTGGCCCGCTGCAGGAGTCCGCCGGAGCGGACCGAACCATAGAGCCCCGCGTGGCGGATCTTGTGGAACCCCGGAGGCAGGACGTGCTGGACCAGGCGGTGGAGGAATTCCACCGGGTGGACCGTGGTGGACTTGCCATTCTTGGTGGAGAACGTGACGCGGTCGTCGGTGACGTCCAGGAGTCGGGAGTTGGCGATGCCGACCCGGTGGGTGTAGCGGGACAAGTATTGAGTCACATGACTGGAGTGCCGGAATGGCTTCTTGGCGTAGACCACCCAGGACATCTCGCTGACCGTGGCCATCCGGACAGCGTAGAGATCCTTGGGGAGGCCCGGGAAGGCACCCTTCTTTTGGAGCGCGCTGAGCGCGTGGAGCATCTTGGCGCGGAACACCTTGCCCATCATGTGGACGGGGAACAGGTATTTCTTCCCGCTGGGTACCATGCCGCTGCCGTCCAAAGCCAGGCCTCCGGCGGTGGCCAGCACGTGGAGGTGGGGGTGGAAGCCCAACTCCCGGGTCCAGGTGTGCAGCACCAGCATCAGGCCCGGGGTGGCCTTCAGCCTGGTCCGGAACAGTTTCAGAAGGGTCTTGGTCACGGCGCGGAAGAAGGCGCCGTAGAACTTGGCCGGATACTGCTTGGCCAGGAACCTCAGTTCCGCCGGGAGGGTGAACACTAGGTGGAAGTGCGGCAGGTCCAGGAGGCGCTCGGTCTCCTTGGCGAGCCAACGCTCCTGGGCCAGGGCCTGGCACTTGGGGCAGTGCCGGTCCCGGCAGGAGTTGTAGCTGATCTGTTCGAAATCACCGTGCTCGCAAACCTCCTTGTGTCCGCCGAGGGCGGCGGTACGGCACTGGCCGATCGCCGTGAGGACGCGGCGCTGCTGCCGGTTCAATGGATACCGGGCTTCCAGGGCGGTGCGATGGAGGCGGACGAGGTCGGCGATGTCGAAGCGGGGTCTGGTGAACCCCACCGGTTCAGTCCGGCAGATCCTCAAGTGGGCTGCGCACGGCGGCGATCTGGCTCGGGACCACCTGGGTATATATCTGCGTGGACCGGATGCTGCCGTGCCCCAGGACCACCTGGATCTTGCGCAGGTCGGTGCCGCTCTCTAGAAGGTGGGTGGCGAAGGCGTGGCGCAGCAGATGAGGGTTCACGACCTTGCCGATGGCCGAAACAGCCGAGGCGCACAACAGAGCCCGCCGGGCGGTCTCCAGGGTGATGGGCTTGCCCGACTTGGAGGCGAACAACCAGGGCTTCGGCGGCTGCTCGTGCTTGTAGTAGGCCCGGAGCAGACCGTAGAGCTTGCCGCTCATGGGCACCAACCGGTCCTTGCCGCCCTTGCCGTTGCGGACATGGATCACCTGCTGGATGGCGTCGATGTCACAGGTCTCCAGCAGGCTGGCCTCTGTGATCCGCAGGCCGGTCGCGTAGATCAGAGTGAAGAACATGCGGTACTTGGCATTGGTGAAGCCGTCCAGGAGCCGCTGGATCTCAACCCGGGCCAGGATCGAGGGGAGTGGCACCTTGGCCTTGGGAATGGTGATCCAGGCGACCTTCTCCGGCTGGCCCAGGGTCCGGGCATACAGGAATTTCAGGGCGGCGTAATGCTGCCCAAGCCGGGATGCGCCTATGGCCTGCTGGCGGAGGACATCCACCCAGCGGCGGACGTGCTCCTGACTGGCTTCGCCAAGGTCGCAGCCCAGGAACTCCTCGAATCGCCGGGCCGAAGCGACGTAGGACTGGATGGTGCCGGTGGCGCGATTCGCCATCCGGAGATCGCCGGCAAACCGGGATAGAGCTACACTGACTGCCATTGCAGTCCTCCTTGAATGTGGGGCAGGTGCTCGTTACACCGCCACTTTCAAGGAGACTGCAAGCCGTAGATTCCGCAAGAATTATTGGGCGATCAGGCTGGACGGGCGCAGGTCACCCCTGCCGCGAAAGCGGCTTCGTCCAAGACCATTTTCAAGGGCACAATGCCCAATGTAGATGCGAATATCCATGCGATCTCGCCGTGCGTGAAGATACCGGCCAAGACCGAACCTCACCAAGGAGGTGGGTCCGCAGGCTCCGCTGCTTCAGGTTCAGCCTCTGGGGGGGCATCCACCAAGCCGAAGGTGACCAACGCAAGGAATACTGAAGGCCACCCGGTGGCGGTTGTGAAGGGTTTTCCAAACGACCGTAAGATGAGCGATATTATTGAAAAGGGCATAAACCTCGAACTTACCACCAATTCCGTCACCATGGGCTTTTACTGGGGATATCGGTTGTTGCAATGGGCCAAGTCTGGCCCCAAGGAAGAAATCAAGGTGCCGGAGCCAACCAAGGATGATGGCAAGAGCATCCCCGTGGAGATGACGGAAGCTGATCAGAAGCAATTGGAAACGCTGATGGATTTCGGGAGAAGGCAGGTCGAATGGAAATACATCAAAGAAGGCACTACCGGGGCTCTCGACAACTTAATGGACAAGAAGTGGAAGCCGAAGGACAACCCAAAAGAAGCTGGCAAATCTATGGGTAAATGCTACACCTATGTAAAAGTAGCCCTAAACATGGCTAAAATTACATCTATTACCTCAACTTCAAATAGTGCAGCAAAGCTCGCTGCGAAGGAGTTTTTGATTCCTGAACATTTCAAATCCGTCATGGAGGAATGTCAGTCTGATCCCTATCTGGCATTTCCTGGCGATGTGATCGTGTATAAAAAATATGAATTTACAAATAAAGAAAAGGCATTGATCAAATCAATCGATGATGACGTCAAAAAAGGAAAGCCTGCAAAAAAGAAACCAGACAATCCAGAGGACCAACCTGGACACATTGAAATTATGACTATTAGTGGATTTGTAAGTGATTTTTATAGTCGAGATCCAGTAGGGGCCCATTCATACAAGGTGATCGGTATATATAGAAAGATTTATGATGAGCAGGCAGAAAAACGACAAATTGCATTTCTTAAAATGCTGAGAGTCCTTGAAACCGGCGATAAATGGAATAAGCTTAATTCACCAATTGACGGTAGTAAAACCTTTAGTGACACATCAAGACATCCATGGGCTCAAAGAGGAATTCCCGCATCAGGGACTACTGCAGCAGGAGCTTATCAAATTGTAATTAATACGTATGATGGCTTCAGAAAGGGCAACTACTATATGAACGGGCCTTCCTTTGACCCGTTGGCACAAGAACATTTGGCGATTAGGATTTTGGAAGAGCAAGGACATACGAAGGAATCCGCTTTGTCGCTTATCCGTCAAGGGAAAATTCAGGAAGCAATAACGGACACTAAACTCTTCCTTGTCTGGTCCTGTCTTCCAGGTGGAGTTTCGCCACAGGTAAAAGACATGGACGAATTCATTTCACGGTGGAGAGAACTTCTCTAAAAACGGAAGGAAGAAGCGCAATGAAAAAGCTAAAAATTACACTATTGATGATTATTTTTGCGTGCATTGGGGTCACGGGCCTGTTTGGCAGTGACCAGGAAAATGCAAAATCTATCAATACATTAATTAAGCAGGTTTATAAGGAAAAAATGCAAAATTTTGTGAAATTTAATTGTAAAGAAAAACGAGGACAAATTTTAAATTATTATAATAGATATTTTACTAATGAAACAGCGTTATCTTTGACAAACTTAGTCGAATATGGCATGTATGGCAAAGATAAATTTAATGAAGGCGCTTTTGCTGGGGACCCTCGTTATTCTGATAAAGTAAGAACTGGCGATCCAGATGACCCATGGATGCATGATGAGTATAGAGTTGTTAAAAAAATCGTATTTCTTGTTCCAGTCGTTACAGGAAACGAAGCCGTGGTAAAGGTCGATTCTTTGGTTGAATCGAATGATAATCTCACAATGCGCTCTGAGTTTCATTTGGTTAAGATTACTAATTACTGGAGAATTGATAATATCATATGGGGGCCCGAAGGAACATTTGAAGAGAAGTCAACACAGGGATTGTCAAGGATTAAATAAGACGCCGGCACGTGTTTGGTGGCCTCGCCGATCAACTCGAGATTCCGAAGAACAGCATCGTAGGTTCGTTCGTCCGCCAGGAAGGAATCGAAGTCCATGCCTTGGGTCTAGGCAATGACCTTGGCCGCACAAGTGGCGATGTCCTGGAGGTAGAGCGCAACATCACGCGACACGGACGGCATCCCGTTCGATTTCGGAGCCCAGAACCTTTTTCAGGGCTCGGCGGGTGACCAGATCCACCGGGATTCCAAGGGTGTCTTCGAGAAAGAACTTGAGATCCATGAACCGGTCAAAGGAGGGGGGACCTGTGAACTCCACCAGGAGATCCACATCGCTGTCGTCCCGTGCCTCGTCCCGAACCATGCTGCCAAACAGATACAACTCACCGACCCCAAGGGCCAGCAAGGATTCTTTCTGGGATTGGAGCCGGGCAATCACATCAGATCGTCGCATACCAACAAGGATACGCCTGATTCGGCCCTCCGCAGGCCGCAACACGGCGGGGGGATGGCTTCCACCCGCCACACCGGTCGACGGGAGCCAGGATCGACCAAAGCAAGTTCCATACGAGACCGTTGAAGCACGGTGGAAGTCGGGACCTGGTGCCATCGCGTTCCCCGTCCCCACTGAGCGGCTGGGTTTGAACCGGCAGCCGCCCTGGTCCCCGGGTGGATCAAACCGGCACGAATCCACTCTAAGGTCTGGCCAGACCCACCCCGCCTGCGGCATCATCAGAGTATCGAATTTCCGAACATGAACACGATCGCCTCTGCGGGGGAATGGCGCGGGCTTTGACCCTGCCCTTCCCCGCCCTGAACAAGGATCTCGCATGAAGACCAGCCTCAAGGCCTTGATCGGCAAGCTCAATCCCCTCTCCCGCCGGGCGATGGAATTGGCGGTGAATGTGGCGCTTTCCCGCACCCACCACGAGGCCGATGTGGAACATGTGCTGGTGGAGCTGCTGGGCATGCCGGATTCGGACTGCGTGGCGATCCTCAAGGCGTTCGGGGTGGATCCGGCCCGGCTGGAGCAGGACCTGCTGGCCGGCCTGGCCCGGCTCAAGACCGGCAACTCCCGCCGGCCGGTGCTCTCGGTCAACATTCCCCGCTGGCTGGAATCGGCCTGGCTGCTGGCCAGCGTCGACCATGGGGCGAGCCGCCTGCGCAGCGGCTTCCTGCTGGAAGCGCTGGTGGTGGACGAGGACCTGCGGCGCTCCCTGGGCAGTTCCTGCGAGCTGCTGGGGCGGATTCCCGCCGAGGAGCTGAAACAGAGCCTGGCCCAGATCTTGCGGACCACCAAGGAGGGGGCGGAAACCGACGAGGCTCCGGTCGAAGCCGGCGGGATGCCGGATCCCGGGCTCGCCGCGAGCGGGGCGCCGGCGCCGGCCCTGGACCGGTTCACCACCGACCTCACCGCCCAGGCCCGGGAAGGCCGGCTGGACCCGGTGCTGGGCCGGGACGGGGAGATCCGCCAGATGGTCGACATCCTCCTGCGGCGGCGCCAGAACAACCCGATCCTCACCGGCGAGCCGGGGGTCGGCAAGACCGCCGTGGTGGAGGGCCTGGCGGCCCGCATTGTCAAGGGCGACGTGCCCGACTCCTTGAAGAACGTGGCCCTGCGCACCCTGGACCTGGGCCTGCTCCAGGCCGGCGCCTCGGTCAAGGGCGAGTTCGAGAACCGGCTGCGCTCGGTGATCGACGCGGTGAAGGCGAGCCTCACCCCCATCATCCTGTTCATCGACGAGGCCCACACCATCATCGGCGCCGGCGGCCAGGCGGGACAGAACGACGCGGCCAACCTGCTCAAGCCGGCCCTGGCCCGGGGCGAACTGCGCACCATCGCCGCCACCACCTGGTCGGAGTACAAGAAGTATTTCGAGAAGGACGCGGCCCTGGCCCGGCGCTTCCAGGTGGTGAAGGTGGAGGAGCCGGACGAGGATTCGGCGATCCAGATGCTGCGCGGGGTGGCGGTGGCCATGGAAACCCACCACAAGGTGCGGATCCTGGACGAGGCGGTGGTGGAGGCGGTGCGCCTCTCCAGCCGCTACATCTCCGGCCGCCAGCTGCCGGACAAGGCGGTGGGGGTGCTGGACACCGCCTGCGCCCGGGTCGGCCTGTCCCAGGCCAGCACTCCGGCCGCGCCGGAAGACCTGACCCGGCTCATCGAGAACGTCGACCGGGAGCTGGCGGCCCTGGCCAAGGAACCGGAGGATCTCCGGCACGGGCCCCGGGTGGTGGAGCTCAAGGTCCGGCGCGGGGAACTGGAGCAGGACCTGGGCCTTTTCCTTTCCGGTGGGCCGTGGACGACCACCATGGAAGAGATCCACATCCCAACCCAGTCATCAGCCTCGGACACGCCCAGTCCTTCGGATAAGGGAAATAACCCATGACTCAGGATGACCCTGCTCTGGACAATGGAGCGACGCCCCAAGGTTCCGGCACCCCCAATCCTCCGAATGGAACAGCTGATTCGGCTATGGGCAATGGCGCGCCGAGCCAAGGTCCCAACACCTCCAACCTTCAAGCTGGAACAACTGTCTCTGGTCCGGGCAATGGAGACACGACCAAAGGTCCTGACGACTCAGCCCCTCCGAGTGGATCAGACGGCTCTGCTTCGGGGCGGAGCCCCGTGCTCAATTTGGCATTTCAAGATCCTACTGGGGAGGCCATTCCCGGTCTGTCCTTTCGGATCGCAACCTCCAAGGGCAACCAGGATGGGGTCACAGATGGGGATGGGAAAGGCCAGGTGGAAATTGCTGGGAAGACGCCCTTTGAGGTTCAGGTACTGCGGGATCAGGGGACGCAAAATAGTTAGTAAATCGAGCTCGCGGGACACGCGCGTCGGCATGGGGAGGCGCCTTCACGCGCAGCCCGATTTACGGTCTTGGACAAGCCCGAAGCGGCAGGGGGCCGGCGCGATCGGGCTATGGGTTTTTCGAAGCCGGACGGTGGATGGGATGGAACCGGACTACTCCGTTGGTGCCGGTGATGGCCGCTAATCTTTGCTTTTGAAGCTGGACCCGAGGCTGGTCATTCTGGTGGAGACAGACCCCGGTCCACCGACCAGGGATAGGCAGGCAGGGGTCGAACAGTCTGGGCGTTGTGGGGACGATCAGCATGGTCCGTCCCCAGGCGGTGCGCGGATGGAGGCCGGCAGGGGCGTCCTGCGGAGCGCACCGCCGCACACCGGACAGGTCCGGGATGCCTGTTCCAGCCGTTCGAGGTCGGAGGGTTCCGTCCTTGGCTTCTTGCAGACCCCGACGAAGGCCCTGGCCCGCTGCAGGAGTCCGCCGGAGCGGACCGAACCATAGAGCCCCGCGTGGCGGATCTTGTGGAACCCCGGAGGCAGGACGTGCTGGACCAGGCGGTGGAGGAATTCCACCGGGTGGACCGTGGTGGACTTGCCATTCTTGGTGGAGAACGTGACGCGGTCGTCGGTGACGTCCAGGAGTCGGGAGTTGGCGATGCCGACCCGGTGGGTGTAGCGGGACAAGTATTGAGTCACATGACTGGAGTGCCGGAATGGCTTCTTGGCGTAGACCACCCAGGACATCTCGCTGACCGTGGCCATCCGGACAGCGTAGAGATCCTTGGGGAGGCCCGGGAAGGCACCCTTCTTTTGGAGCGCGCTGAGCGCGTGGAGCATCTTGGCGCGGAACACCTTGCCCATCATGTGGACGGGGAACAGGTATTTCTTCCCGCTGGGTACCATGCCGCTGCCGTCCAAAGCCAGGCCTCCGGCGGTGGCCAGCACGTGGAGGTGGGGGTGGAAGCCCAACTCCCGGGTCCAGGTGTGCAGCACCAGCATCAGGCCCGGGGTGGCCTTCAGCCTGGTCCGGAACAGTTTCAGAAGGGTCTTGGTCACGGCGCGGAAGAAGGCGCCGTAGAACTTGGCCGGATACTGCTTGGCCAGGAACCTCAGTTCCGCCGGGAGGGTGAACACTAGGTGGAAGTGCGGCAGGTCCAGGAGGCGCTCGGTCTCCTTGGCGAGCCAACGCTCCTGGGCCAGGGCCTGGCACTTGGGGCAGTGCCGGTCCCGGCAGGAGTTGTAGCTGATCTGTTCGAAATCACCGTGCTCGCAAACCTCCTTGTGTCCGCCGAGGGCGGCGGTACGGCACTGGCCGATCGCCGTGAGGACGCGGCGCTGCTGCCGGTTCAATGGATACCGGGCTTCCAGGGCGGTGCGATGGAGGCGGACGAGGTCGGCGATGTCGAAGCGGGGTCTGGTGAACCCCACCGGTTCAGTCCGGCAGATCCTCAAGTGGGCTGCGCACGGCGGCGATCTGGCTCGGGACCACCTGGGTATATATCTGCGTGGACCGGATGCTGCCGTGCCCCAGGACCACCTGGATCTTGCGCAGGTCGGTGCCGCTCTCTAGAAGGTGGGTGGCGAAGGCGTGGCGCAGCAGATGAGGGTTCACGACCTTGCCGATGGCCGAAACAGCCGAGGCGCACAACAGAGCCCGCCGGGCGGTCTCCAGGGTGATGGGCTTGCCCGACTTGGAGGCGAACAACCAGGGCTTCGGCGGCTGCTCGTGCTTGTAGTAGGCCCGGAGCAGACCGTAGAGCTTGCCGCTCATGGGCACCAACCGGTCCTTGCCGCCCTTGCCGTTGCGGACATGGATCACCTGCTGGATGGCGTCGATGTCACAGGTCTCCAGCAGGCTGGCCTCTGTGATCCGCAGGCCGGTCGCGTAGATCAGAGTGAAGAACATGCGGTACTTGGCATTGGTGAAGCCGTCCAGGAGCCGCTGGATCTCAACCCGGGCCAGGATCGAGGGGAGTGGCACCTTGGCCTTGGGAATGGTGATCCAGGCGACCTTCTCCGGCTGGCCCAGGGTCCGGGCATACAGGAATTTCAGGGCGGCGTAATGCTGCCCAAGCCGGGATGCGCCTATGGCCTGCTGGCGGAGGACATCCACCCAGCGGCGGACGTGCTCCTGACTGGCTTCGCCAAGGTCGCAGCCCAGGAACTCCTCGAATCGCCGGGCCGAAGCGACGTAGGACTGGATGGTGCCGGTGGCGCGATTCGCCATCCGGAGATCGCCGGCAAACCGGGATAGAGCTACACTGACTGCCATTGCAGTCCTCCTTGAATGTGGGGCAGGTGCTCGTTACACCGCCACTTTCAAGGAGACTGCAAGCCGTAGATTCCGCAAGAATTATTGGGCGATCAGGCTGGACGGGCGCAGGTCACCCCTGCCGCGAAAGCGGCTTCGTCCAACACCCCGTTCAAGGGGTGGAACCTGCCGAGCCAGGTGGTTGGCACCTGGGTGGAGGGGAAGTGGGTTTGGGGCTGAGGATTTAGTAGCGGTACCAACCCCATCATGGCGTGGCGGTCGTTGGTGTGAATGGAGACGAAACCGTGGTCAGACTGGACCGCTTGAAGAACCGGCGGCGGACCGACCTGGAATAGCTCCGGGCGGTGTTTGAACAGGGCCAGGCGTTCCATTTGGACCTGCATCTGCTGGACATGCTGGAGGAGAATTTTCCGGAAGGTTACCGGGACGTGCTGCGCCGTCTGTAGCGGGCCGGCGCCGAGAAGGACATAAGGACGGCATGGACGTGGACGACGACGTGGTGGCCGCCTTCCATGAACAGGCCCGGCAGGCCGGCCAGGCCTTCGAGGAAAAGGATCGGGTCATCAAAGCGGAAGACAAGGCCCTCGGGCAGAAGGATCGGATCATTGCCGACCTGAAGCTGCAGTTGGGGAACCTCTGATCGCGATTTACCCTTTCTTTCGCATCGCCCGGCAAGGGGCTCGCTTTCGGATCGTTCAGCAGATTGGGCACTGGGACTGACCAGCCCACCTATGCCCGCCTGGGTGTCCATAGGGGCGCCGCAAGGATTTGGGTGCTACCGCTGGAACCAAGTCATGGGCTCCCTTGCTTCCCATCCTTCGGCGCCGCCGGGATCTCAGTCCTTCCGGCCTTCGCCCCGGCCGGGGTGAAGTTCAGCGAGATTTGCAGGGCGCCGCCGAGCGGATCCGCCCGGAAGGCTTCGCTGCCGTCGACCGGCTTGGGACTCGACCCCACAACCACCAACGGTGCCATCAAGATTTGCCTTGATGTAGGTACATGGGGTTGACTTCACATTTATGTGCTTACATATTGAGACGGGAGGGCCCGATGAACGTAAATGTAAGAACCTTTTCAAGCAATCCTTCAAAGTACCTACAACAAGCCCGGCTTGGCCTGGAAGTCATTATTACTCACAGGGATGGCACGGCGGTTCGACTGGTTCCCATTGAAATGAAAGTTTCCGCAGAAGAACAACGGCGTCGGCTGGCTCAGATACCTGGGGTCAAATTGGGGAAGGGGAAGCCGGACATGCCTGTGAGAGTCAAGCTCACAGGCGAAGGTCCAAACGCAGCCGAAATGGTGCTGGAGGATCGTAGATGAGCCTGATTTACATGGATTCGTCAGCCATCGCTAAATTGT
>Ga0302140_10009126_pt1 | contig 12316 bp, 12 predicted proteins | sample I_Bog_E1_1_FD_202095 | JGI IMG/M metagenome (GOLD analysis project Ga0302140, IMG submission 202095) | Peat permafrost microbial communities from Stordalen Mire near Abisko, Sweden - I_Bog_E1_1 | ecosystem: Environmental > Terrestrial > Soil > Wetlands > Peat | place: Sweden: Abisko, Stordalen...
ACATTACTGAACATGTTGTATCAGTGAGATCATCTATAACCTTTCTTATAAGAAGATTTTCAGTCATAGGCATGGAGATAAAAACTCTGTCAATTTTACCGCATTTGGCATGCTCAATTAAAGTATAAAAATTACCTCCATAGTTAATTTTTCCTAAAGAAGATAGTATCTTATTATCGTAAATTCCTACTACTCTAAAACCCAACCATGGCTGGTTGATAAAATCATTCGCTAAATTTATTCCTGCTTGCATGTTGCCTGCAAAAGCGATATTTCGTGTATTGTAACCGATTTTTCTCATCAACCCAATAATCACGCGAATCGAGAATCGAGCCGCTATCAATCCAATGGTAACCATTCCATACCATTTAATATTCAAATCAATATCATACTTTTGAATCAATAAGGATATGATGCCAGAGATTAAAATCAAGCTAAGCGTCCAGTTCTGTAATAACAGCTGCAGTTCTGCACTGAACTTAACGCCACGCCAAGAACGATAAAAATCAGTAATCCCCCCTAACATTTGAAAAACAGCAAGTGCCCCGAGAAGAGTAAGCCATTGCATATAATAAAAATACACACCATCAATTTTACAGGCAATATATAATCCCAATAGCATTATACTTATATCGGAGAACCTCTGAACAACCGATATAATAGATGCATTTGATTTCATTCGAATATTATGAAACTCTGCCATAGTTCGACCTATATTATATACATGTCATGTACAATAAATGAGAACTGACACTAAATAAAAAAAGCAGATATCTCAATAAAGACTAGTTATTAGTTTTTATTCATTAACCTGGAAACCAACCAGCTAAAATTTAGATTGAGTAAATATTATGATATATCTGTGCAGAACGTGAAGTTGAATCGCTTTTTTTATACATTTTCTAAAAAATATGAAAATAATTATTTTACCATATTAGTTTATATCTCGTTTATCTCATTCCATCCTCTCAGCATGATAAGGCCTCAATGAAAGAGCTGATTATGACATTTTTATCTAAATTATTTTTTGCATATGATAGCGCAATTTCATTTACGGAATTAAGCTCCAAGACCTTCAGAATCCCAACGGCCAGATCTTCTACCGATTCAGGATGAACTAACACAGCAATGCCAGGAAATGACATACATAATTGCCCTAGCTCAGTTTGGAGTTCTGCCGTTATAACCGTATTGCCCCCGACTGCTAAAATATTGGTTAATTTGGAGGGCAGAACCATGTCTGCAGCACCCTTTCGCTGAATAATTAAGTGACAGTTTGCAACTTTTAATAATGCAGGTAATAAATCATAGGGCTGGAGTTTTTCAAATCTTATATTCGTAATATTTTTTTCCTTGACCATATTAATTAATCTGTCCTTAGCCCCTCCGTCGCCGACAACTAAAAAAAGAGAATCTTTGAATATTTCCTTACCAGCAACCTCCACCAATATTTCCAGTCCTTGCTTCTCATTTATGTTACCCGAATATAATATAATTTTCTTATCAGACGGCAATTTCAATTTTTCTTTAATAAAGTCAATTTCATTCTGGTTAACGTGTTCAAAACGTTCTATTTCAGACCAGTTTGGAAAAAAAATTACATTCTCCTTTTTAACACCTTTTTCAAGGGCTCGGTTAATCATACTTTTAGAAATAGATGAGACTTTGTCACAACGTGTCAGGCACCATTTTTCGAAAGAATAAGCACATTTTGATAATAACCCACTTTTTATCATTCCAAGACCCAAGCTGGCATCAACCTCATAATCTTGTATATGTAATAATGTTTTAGCTTTTGTTAATTTACCAATCAAAAGCATCGTCGGTGTACAAAAAAGGGTTGGCGCTATATTTATAATTATGTCTGGCCTCCAGAATATCTGAGAAACCATCGGGAAAAATGAGGTAACAGCAAAGCTTATAAGATGTAAAAAACGTTTTATAGTCGAAATTCTCTTGGGAACATATAAGGGGCAACGAATAACCTGAACGTTCCCAATGTTTTCTTTTTTATATTTATAACTTGTATAATTCACATCAACCTTCCACTCAGGATAGTATGGAGGGGCAGTGATCACTCGGATATCATGGCCTTTCTCTGCGAGCCAAAAAGCAAGCTCACCTGTGTATTTACCAATCCCTGTTAACTCGGGAGAAAAATTAATACCATAAATCAATACTTTCATTTTTATACCTAACCCATAATCAAATATCTTTAAAATAGTCAAGTGTATATTTATGGACATCTTTCTTATTCAAGATCGAATCTTTCGTTAGCCAACAGTAATCATCATGCTGGTCGAGGGGAAGATTTATATCGTCATTTCCAAATGAAAGCCGAAAGCTTAATACTATGTAATGCGTCGTAAATTCGTCATCAAAAAAATTATTTTGATAAAAGTGTTGATAGTAACCATTAAATGAAGCCTCCGCCAAGTCATACGCCCGACCAAGCTCGTTTATGCAGATACGACGAAATGCCTCCTCTAAAGTTTCATCCTTCAAAACTCTTCCCCCTGGAACGAACCAAAACCCTTTAGCTGGTTGATTTTTACGTTTACCTAATAAGTACTCTTTTCGGTAATTAGAAAACAAGATATCAATTGAAATCAGAGGCGTATTTTTTATAACACTTTTAAATAGATCCGGAGGCAATAGCATAATTAAGTCCTAACAGAAGCTATATTACAAACAAACCAGTTATACGTTTCTTTCAATCCTGCTTCAAGCTCAATATTGTATTTCCATCCAAGGGAAGTGAGCCTAGCCACGTTTAATAATTTTCTAGGAGTTCCATCAGGCTTACTAGCATCAAATGAAATGTCTCCCTGATATCCTACGACGCGCGCAATACTGAGCGCAACCTCTCCAATTGTGCAATCTTTACCTGTACCAATATTGATATGTGACAACATGGGCTCCGTTGCCGAATCATATATTTCTTTATCTAATCCCATGACATAAATACACGCATCAGCCATATCTGTAACATACAAGAACTCTCTTTTGGGATTACCACTCCCCCATACAGTGACAATGGGTGCGGAATTGATTTTAGCTTCATGAAACCTTCTAATCAGGCCAGGTATAACATGCGAATTATTTTCATGGAAATTATCATTCGGACCATAAAGATTGGTGGGCATAACCGAACGATAATCGCGTCCATATTGGCGATTATAAGATTCACAGAGTTTAATAGCTGCAATCTTAGCGATGGCATAAGGTTCGTTAGTTTCCTCTAAGGAGCCCTGCATAAGTTCATTTTCACTGATTGGCTGATGAGCAAGTTTAGGATATATACAGGAAGACCCCAGGTTTAAAAGCTGAACTACATTATTTTTGTGTGCAGCATGGATTACATTACATGCCATAACCAAGTTTTCATAGATAAAATCTGCTGGATAGGTACTATTCGCAATAATTCCACCAACTTTTGCAGCAGCGAAATATACAACATCAATATTTTGTTTCTCAAAAAAGAGTTCAACATCTTCTTTATCAAGTAAATTGAGATCTTTTTTAGTCGCAGTGATAATTATGCAATCATTCTTTTTTTCGAGAGCACGCATTATCGCTCCACCGACCATACCATTATGACCAGCAATATAGACGCGTTTTTTTGACATAAATCTTACTCCAAAGAGATTTGGATGTTATATCCATGTTTTTTAAGCAAAGAATGCTTTTTAGCAGCAATTAAATCAGCCTGGACCATCTCTTTAACTAATTCTTCAAAGCTTGTCTCTGGAGTCCAGCCAAGAATATTTTTTGCTTTGGAAGGGTCACCTAATAAAGTCTCAACTTCTGTAGGTCTAAAATATCTTGAGTCCACAGCAACAATAACATCACCCACTTTTAGGGAAGAAACACAATCCCCAGAAATTTTTTCTATTATACCTTTTTCTTCAAGTCCCTTCCCTTCAAAACGAAGTGTCACGCCGAGCTCTAAAGCTGCAAATTTAACAAAATCTCGAACAGAATATTGATGACCCGTTGCAATAACAAAATCTTCAGGCTCCTCCTGCTGTAACATCAACCATTGCATTTTAACATAATCTCGGGCATGCCCCCAATCTCTTAAGGAGTCTAAATTGCCTAGATATAAGCAATGCTCTATACCCTGTGAGATATTCGCAAGGGCTCGTGTGATTTTTCGAGTCACGAAGGTTTCACCTCGCCGTGGTGATTCATGATTAAATAGAATACCATTACAAGCAAACATGTTGTAAGCTTCTCGATAATTCACGGTTATCCAATATGCATACATTTTTGCAACGGCATAAGGCGATCTTGGATAAAAAGGAGTTGTCTCCTTTTGTGGAATTTCTTGTACAAGACCAAATAACTCAGAAGTAGATGCTTGGTAAAATTTAGTTTTCTTTTCTAATTTTAGAAACCTGATTGCCTCTAATAATCGTAAGGTTCCGATAGCATCAACATCAGCAGTGTATTCAGGGGATTCGAAAGACACTGCGACATGGCTCATTGCTCCCAAATTATATATTTCGTCCGGTTTTATCTCAGAAATAAGCCGAGTTAAATTTGAACTATCGGTTAAGTCACCATAATGCAAGAAAAATTTGCTATCCGCAACATGCGGATCTTGATAAATATGATCGACACGTTCTGTATTAAAAAGTGACGAACGGCGCTTTATACCATGCACCTCATAACCCTTGGCAAGGAGAAACTCAGCAAGATAAGAACCGTCTTGTCCGGTTATCCCAGTAATGAATGCAACTTTAGACATACACTTACCCTTATATGAGATGGAAACGAATTAATTAATAAGACTAAAAAATATCTCTTTTTTTCATCATAATTTCAGAATGAGATCTATATAATGAATTTGCAGCCAGCGATTTAAAAATTGAGCTTCTTGCACCAATTACGCAATTATCAGATATGTTAACACCTGGTGCGACAAATACATCCGTAGCAAGCCAACATGAGTTACCAATACTGATTGATTTTTCATATATATCAAATGTTGGTGAGTTATAATCATGACTTCCTGTGCATAAATAGCACTTTTGGGAAATAACAGTATTAGATCCTATAGTTATAAGGCCTAAAGTGTAAAGTTCCACATTGTCACCAATCCAGGAATTGTCACCAATTTCTAATTTCCATGGATAAGTTATCTTTGCAGATGGTCTAATGATTACATTTTTCCCTATTTTTGCGCCAAAAAGCCTAAGCAAAAACACTCGCCAACCATACATAATTTGTGGAGAAGATCGGAAAAGCAATGACTGAACGAGCCACCACAATTGAACAACAACCCCATTTCTACCTCTGAAATTTTTTGGAACAGTAAATTTATCAAGCTCCATGATCATTGCCCAATGCTATAGTATTAAAGTCAGCGGCAGCTTTTACAATATCAAACCTGTTTAAAAAACAGTTCTTAGCGTTGTTTGAAAATTCTTTTTTCTTCGATGCATCTAAATTTACCCAAGACATCAAGCTCAATTCTGTACCTGCAATATCGTCACTACCAACAAAACCAGCATTATCTGAAACAATTTCCCGCCATATGTTCACCTTATTGCTTATAACAACTGGTACGGAGCATGATAATGCCTCAGCTACAACAATTCCGAAATTTTCTTGATGTGACGGCAAACAAAAAAGGGAAGCAGTATTGTATGCAGCCCATTTATTTTCTCCTTGAAGCATACCAGCCCAGGTAACAGATTTATCTATTCCTAATTTTTTCGCAAGTTGTTTAAGAGATTCAGCATATGTATCATTATCCGGTCCTGCTATAAAGAGATGTAAATCTTTTCCTTTACCAAATATTCGTGAAAATGCTTCAATTAAAATATCACATCCTTTTTTGGGATGAATCCGCCCGACAAAAAGTATAATTTCTTTATCTATCAAATCTGGATATTTTTTATAAAATATCTGCTCGCAATGCTGCTTATCATAGACAGAACCCGCAGTCCCATAAGACGTAACAATCCCATGGGCATGATGCAATGGGAATGATTTTTTTGCAGTATCACGCTCTTCAGCTGAAGTAAATATTATCCCTCTGGAAGAATTTATCACATTACGCTCAAAAAGCATCCAATAGATCATTTTCTTAAGATGTTTTAAAGGGAATTGCTCTTTGAACCAAGGATCCAACATACCGTGCGTATAAACGTAATAAGGGATATGGTGCTGTTTGCATGCGTTATATGCAGCCAGACTATGATATTGCCATATGCCATGTATTATAACGAGATTGTATTTTTCAATATTTTCATCAAGCCAAATTTTTAAAGCGGGAGAATACGAATAAGTACTTTTTTTGGAACCAACCGCAAATATTTTTGTGGACGAATTCTCGATCCAAGGACTATTGGCTTCATCCATAGACACAATATCAACCTCTAATTCTTTATAATCTTTTTGCAGAACAACCTGAATCTGCCGAATTCCTTCTGATGGACCTCCTTTCCTTGGATCCATTGATGGTATTACACGTAATATTTTCATGCTCCTCCCATTAGATTTTTATCATAATAAATGTCATGCTATTTTAAATTCATTGCATTTTGATAAAAATCTTGATATGAATCTAATATAGTTTCAATATCGAAAAGTTTTATTTGTTCAAAGCCCATATTTATATTTTTTTCGATTTCTGGAGTTTTTAATTCAATAATTTCTTTAACTTTTGCAGCACTTTCTTTTGCCCATTCCTTTTCATCGCCATTAGTTTTAAATAAAGGAATATAAAAAGCAGCTTTTGCGCCAACCTCATTCATCGGGGGCTCATTTGTAGTCAGTACAGGACATCCACACTTCATTGCTTCAGCAACTGGCCAGCCAAAACCCTCATATTTACTTGGGAATATAAATAATTTCGCTAAAGAATAAAATGATGAAAGGCCTTTATTATCTACTCCACTGATGAAAAATATATTGGATTTAAACTTCGATGAATTATATCTACTAATAATCGATTCAGATGGTTCAATTCCAACCATTATAATAGGCAAAGATTCTCTCGCTGTTAACTGACAATATTCATCATATATCTCGATTAGACCTAATCTATTTTTATACCATTGGTTTCCACCAACATGAAGCAAGAAACCTTGCTTTAAAATATTTAAATCAATATATTTCGCACAGCACATTAATGCTTCTTGTCGTTCAATTGGCTTAATTTCTGGGTCTAATCCATTATATATTGTCTTAGTAACGATTTGTTTTCCCTTCATAATATCTTCCAATTCATGACGTGTATTATTGGATACACATATGAAATTTTTCCCTTTGGAGAATCCCCATTTAATATACCATTGATATATTTTCCCTGTTAATGAAACTTTGTTATCTTCATGAATATTCTCAGCGGACCGCAGCGCGAGGAAATCATGCACATGTATCACTTGCGGATAGTCAATGAACTTAGGTATCCATGGACCTAGTGCTTGATCGACAAATACAAACAAAGTATCCTTATGGACTGTGGCATACTTTTTATATTTATTTAGTCTGAAAGGGAAAATTATAAATTGATCTATATATCCAAACCATTTTTTTACTTTCCTCGGGAAAGGCAAATTATAAAAAAATGGTTTTGGTGAAACCACTATAACATTGTGGCCTCTTCTAAACATTCCATCTTTTATTAATTGTGCGAATTTCGGCATACTTCTACTTCTACTAAAGGTTGGATGTGTAATTAAAATAATGTTCATGAACTTTATTCCGTATCAAATTTACTCATCAAATTGTAATGGTCCTAAATACCTTCGACAACATAAACATCAGTACTAATGGCCCTAAAACATTTGCACTTATTTGCCCGGAAATAGGCCAAATTATTATCGCTATAGCTGCGGAAAGAGCGAATATAAGATATGAACTATCCTTGAACTTTAAGGTTTGTCTTAATGAACGCATTACAATATAAATGGCTATTAGCCATTTTAATAAAATAAATACGATACCTAAAATTCCAGCTTCCAATATGACTCTTCCTGGCTCAGTTTCAGCTAAATTAAAACCTTCAGAGCCGGTTAGAAATACATTAGAAAAATTAGATCCTAATCCGATGCCATACCCAAAAACCTTGAATTTTTCAAATGCACTTTGCTCTCCAAAAAACATTGTTAAAATTCTTTGTACAGCATCTTCGCTCTCAGATGCGGCAAGAAATCGTGCTTGCATAACCTCAATGGCTTTAGCAAATAAAAGCGGTACTAAAAAAATCCCGATAATGATCAATAAAATAAAAAAGAAGCGCACTGTGTCAATCTTTTTTATTGTTAAAAAATATTCAAAAAGCACGTACAATGCCGCCATGATAAGGAAAGTAAGCAATACACTACGAGACCCACTTAACATGACTGAAATAAATATCGCAATAAACGCAAGGATGCGCACCATCGCCGACATTTTTACGAGTCCTTTAGTATTCATTCCATTTAATACCATTGGAGTCATCAACCCAAGGAAATAACTTTGCCCGGCTGTAAATGTAAACGTCCCCGTCGTTCGTACTATTCCTTCAGATACGGTAAAAATACTATCTGAATCATCACTTAATTGCTTATTCACAAAACTCGATACCGGAGAAAAAAACTGAATAATAACGAGTGGGGCGATGAGAATTGCAATATACATGCTAATTTTTGAGAAAAATTGCAATTCATATTCATTCATGGATAGACCACAAAGAATAGCTAATGATAAATAAAGGATCCAGAACCTCAGCCCTATAATGAATAATACAAACGACGTCTGATTTGTAATCAATTGCCATAATGACCAAACGAGGACTATAGAGATCCAGACGAAGAGCAGATATATTATATTTATTCCTATATATCTTGAGTAATTTTTTAAACACAAAATTATAGCTATAAATGCGAACAGGTCTCTTGAGAGCATCAGTATAATGCCAAGCTCAGGGGAAAGCCATTTCCTTACCGCCCCCTCAAATACAGCAATACATAAAATCAGAAAGCACAATTTGGATGTGTTTTTTATTTTCGGCTGTAGGAAGTCATCTATATCATTCATTAGATAGAATCCTCAACGGTTTGTATAACTTCGTTTCTATATCTTTGCCATGAGAAATATTGGCCGGCAATTTTTGCGTCTTCTGCCCGCTCAAAAAGATTCAATTTGTTAATGATGCATTCTTTCATGGCACTATAAATTGATTGGGTATCATTTTGAATAATCCAACCTGCATTTGGAAATTTCTCAATGATTGCTTTTGAACCTGTTGTAGCTGATACGATAGCCGGAGTTCCACAAGCCATTGCTTCAGCAACAACCATCCCAAACGAATCGAATTTTGAGGGCAAAAGTATACAATCGCTCAATTCAAATTGTTCAAAAAGTTTGCTCTGACTGAGTTTTCCCAGATATTCTGTTTTTTGTGTTATTTTTATTTTTTCAATTAATTGGCTATCTCCACCACCAACAAATTTTATTTTGAAATCAAGCCCGTCCTTTATCAACATATTGGTTGCTGAAAGCATTTCAGCAATCGATTTTCTACGGATAATAGAGCCAGCATAAATAAACACCACCGTTTTAAGTGGTGAAAAAGTGGAACTCGATTTCTTAAGCTTTGGTAAATTAGTGCCAAGTAAGACCGATTTGACTTTGTTGGGCTCAACACCGGCGTCTATGTAAGTTTTAGCAGCAAGAGGAGAACAAGTTAAAATTAAGTCGGCCATTCTGATTTCTTCTGATTTCCGAAAATCAATTTTTTTCCTGTAACCGACTGATTTTATATTTAGATCATGGTTCGCTTGCTCAAAATGTATAGAGGGTGCGTCTAAAATACATATCGCTCCAATTCTTTTAGCTGTTTTAAACATATAATAAGCCGAATTTTCATAAGCGACTACAATATCTGGCTTTAATTTTAAAATTTTTCTGCTGATTACTTTATCAAAAAGATGGAATATCCGATGGTCAATATCCTTTATAAATTTATTTAAGTTAAGAAATATTGAAAATTTTAATAAGATCTGTGGCCAATATATATTTTTCTTGTGTTTCTTATCAATAGGAACTATTTTTAATCTTTGAAGGAATTTACTTATGAGTGGTATGTTATAACTTATTTCATTAGAAATTGTGGGTGTGCCAGATAAATAAAAAACAGTGTAGTGTTTTTCATAGAAAGCCAAAGCAAGTTGATGTGAATGTTGCAAACCTGGATGCGCAATAAATACTATCATCTTTTTACCTTCGAAAAGCAGAAATTTAAATAGTCTTGTGCAACTTTTTTAGGATGATGTTTGATTAAGAATTTTTCTTTTTTTTCTTTGACTAAATTTTTTTCGATTATGTTCTCATTGGATTCATCATTAATGTACGCCATCACGGAAAGCATCTTCATCGCCAGGTCATCTTTATCAGGCTTGCTAAGCAATCCTAACCCTCCGAGTGCCTCAGGCAATCCACCTTGATCAGTTGCAATGACATAATCGCAGCAGGCCAAGCCTTCTAGTGCTACTATTCCGAAAGGCTCTTTCCATAACGATGGTACCACCATACATCTACATTCTCTTAACCTATTTCCAAGTTCCTTTCCTTGAAGAATTCCTGCAAAAATTATATTTTTCTGCAAATTTAATTTTTGAGTTAGTTTTTCTAATCTATTTTTTTCTTCACCGTCGCCGATAATAAGTAAAGTAGCACATGGGAATTTTTGCAGTAGTTCTTGAAATGCTTCAATTAATATATTTACACCTTTATCTGATACAATGCGCCCACAAAAAACAAAGTCTACCTTTTTTATGATATTATTTTCTTGGTAAAATATATTACTATCATATGCATTAGGTATTATGCATCCCCGGCCAAACATCTTTTTACTAATGTATGAACTTACATATATATTACTGAAAAAAATCGTGATTGTTCTTTTCACAAAAGATAATATTTTATTCTTAAGTTTTTTATCACTATAATCAATATGATGACTTAGCACTATTGGTTTTCTGCTGGCAATTGCAATTGGCAGTATTTTCAAACTAATATTCATAAATAATATGACATCTGATTCAGAAAAAGTTGATAGCATTGATTTGAAATATTTTGTGCGAACAATTTTCACGTTGTTTTCTTCCGCACGAGCATCTGTATTCAATAGCAAATCATCTGTTAGTACAGTTACATCACACTCTAAGCCTGCACATTCAGTTGCAATTATTTGTGAAATTGTCTCTAATCCACCAATTTTAGGCCAATACGATGGTGTGTAAATAGTTAGTTTCATTGCAAACTCTCAATTCCTGTTTTTCGATTGTGCGTTAGCTTGTGTAAGTAGATAATCCACAGTTTTGCTTATCGAAAAATGGCGATAATATTCCCATGCATTTTTACCAACAGATAAAGAGAGCTCTACTGTACTATGTTCAGGTAGCTGAGTTAGAAAAATGTCTGTTTTATATGCACCCATCGATTTATCAAGAACGACTGGACATAAACCAAAAGCACAGTAGGCTGCAAAAATGCCACTTTTTGTAATATAATTTATGGGATAACTAACCAAACCGTATGATGCATTTTGCAAATGATCAGCAATTTCAACTGTAGACAAACGGCCATATTCTTTCCATAAATGATTATTCTTGATAAAGATTTGCCTTAATGCTTCATTGGAAATTTTTGTGCCAATATCTTCAATCAAAAAATTATTTTTTTGTGCCCAGTCAAATAAATGTTCCCCAATGGCTTGGTAGGTACGTTGTCTAACTTCACTGGTACCAAAAATTATGATCTTTTTTTCTTTTTGAATATTAAATGTGTCAGTCTCCCCAACATTTGAAAAAACAGATAAGCATCCAATATTAATTTTATTATTTTGTTTTTTTAACCACTCTCTGGATTGTTCTCGATTCGTTAATATAAAATCGGATAGCTTTGCTATGCTTGACGCAATAAATTTTTGCAAACCAGATAGCCAAAAAGCCGATGAGTAATATGGCCCGCTAGCATAGAGCTCGTGAAAGACAGTTCCGATCTTGACGCCTTTTCCCTTCATTTTTATCAGATTAGCAATGAGCTGTAAGGGGGCTCCTCGTTTTGCAAATCCATAGCCGCTGTAGTTCAAAAGTACAACATCTGTTGATTTGATTTTTTTTTTTGAAAATCCTTTGAAAAACCTTCAACGAATTCTACCTCGACCTGATTATTTTTCATTGTTTCGAAAAGTAATTTACCATAATCATACACACCCCCTCTTTTTGCTGGCACTATTATGTATATAGTCATATCAAATCCTTTTAACAATTGCTCGTCTTTGATAAATTAATGAAAAAATCTTTTGTATGTT
>Ga0302140_10009133_pt1 | contig 12313 bp, 19 predicted proteins | sample I_Bog_E1_1_FD_202095 | JGI IMG/M metagenome (GOLD analysis project Ga0302140, IMG submission 202095) | Peat permafrost microbial communities from Stordalen Mire near Abisko, Sweden - I_Bog_E1_1 | ecosystem: Environmental > Terrestrial > Soil > Wetlands > Peat | place: Sweden: Abisko, Stordalen...
CCAGCCGCCGTACAGCGGCCAGCTTGAACTCCTTGGTGAACTGCCTGCGTGACAATCCCATGACTCAATTCTCCATTCATTGGATTTTGAGTCTTAACCGGTTGTGTCAAAAATGGGGGCAAGTCCATCTATCCTCTCTTTCTCCTCACGGGCTTTGGTTTGTTCTTGCTTCCCTTGGGCCGTCCGCCCACCTTGCAAAAGTCTCCCCTTCTGTAAAGGCTCATTTGCCTCTCCCCTTTGCTAATCGCTTTGCTCGCATCTCACGTTCCGCCTCTTCGCCCCGATATTTCCTCATGTAGAGGCGGCGCTTCTCTTTGAAATCCTCGCCTTGTTCCGCGTCCCGCTTCCGGCATGGATCGTCACAGTACTTTTGGTGATCTGTCACGGCGAAAAACCATTTGCCGCACTGAAGTCTGCGGCAGCGGCGGACCCGATGTACCTTGCCGATATTTCGCACGATCCACTGCACAGCCCTGTTTTCAACGAAGGCCGCTCCTTCTGAAGTATTAAAGTCAATGGGAGCGAGCGCGCCGCACAGCCTCTCTTCGACTACCGGATTGGGTCCGGCTTCAAATGTGATTTGGAAATAGGAATCAACGGAGACCGAGTTTCGCACAACGGGAGTCCATTTGTACTTCGACAAGTAGGTATTCAGGTCTACGAGAATTTGGTGTCTCTCTTCTTTCAAAGCAACGTTGTGCGCTGTGCCGTTAATTGAAAAATGGGAAATCTGTTCCGTTAATTGAGTCGCCGCTCGGCACAATTCTATGATCCGCGTCACACGCTTCGTGACGCCGTTCGACTTCATATTCAGAAGTGAGATAAGGTATCTATCCGCCAAGCTTGCTATGGTCTTCGTCTGCGATCTGGCGAGGGCTAGGGAGCGCTTGGCGACTTGGGCTGCCGTTGGGGCTTTGGATTTCTGTAACGGACGCGCTTCAATAGTCATACGACTATTACATTACACTCGCTTTCTTTGGTATGCAATAGCATAATTTAGTTGTTCTTTAGAGGAGGTGGGTTATGCCAATGACGATAAATGAAGACCCAATAAGAGATGTACCGGAGACGGCGCGGCTGGTGGGGAACGTGAGTCCGTGGACGGTCTACAAGTGGATGAGCACCGGCAAGCTCAAGAAAACAAAAGTCGGCGGCAGGACGATGATACGCGAATCCGACTTGCAGGCGTTTCTCGCTGATTGCGCTGCAAACCCAGCCAAGATTGGACGGCAGAAGCAGGAGAAGGCCGCCCGCATAGAGGAGACGAGATGACAGATATAGTTACGCCTTACAACGAGCGGCAGGCGGCCAAATACGTTGGAACCTCAGAAACGACCTTGCGCATTTGGCGCTACGAGGGCAAAGGGCCACGATGGTACCGGCCCGGAGCCAAGCTGGTCCGCTACAGAAAGGCAGACCTTGATGAGTGGATCAATGCTCGTCTGATGGGAGCTACTGCGAATGTGGCTCAATGATCGCCCGCGATAGCAAATAAGAAGGCCCGCCTGCACGCGGGCCATGACTTAACTTAATGGGATTTGCTGGACCGTGACGGGAGACACGATCCAGCGATGGAGAAACAACTTGACTAACACCAATGATACAGCAGCCATTGCTCCCATGCTGCTTGAATCCGCATTCGCTAAGTTGAAAATCCCAGCGTCGCTGCTGGCCGAGGCTGGTGTCCAGCGCGTGACCGATGCGCAGGCGCGAACTGAGTACGGCATCAAAGCCTCGCCCTCGCAAAACTTAGACGGCATCATTTTCCCGTATTTCTCCGTAGTGGACAGCCATCGAACCACAGCACGCCTGCGCCGCGATCATCATGAAGTCGATGGTGAGACTGGAAAGTCAAAGAACAAATATCTCGCGCCGTTCGGCGATCCACGGCATTTGTACATCCTCCCCGGTGCAGCGGAAAAGCTGAAAGACCTCTCTATTCCTGTGGTTCTGGTCGAAGCGGAAAAATCGGTCTTGGCCATGACGGCATGGGCAAATCGCACCGCCGCGAACCTCATTCCCATCGGCCTGGGCGGCTGCTGGGGCTGGTCAGGTCGCAGCGGTATCGAGGTTAGTCCCAAAGGCGAGAGACAAGAGACAAAGGGGCCGTTGGCAGACCTGGCTTATTGCCGTGGACGCAAGGTTTACGTGCTTCTAGATACCAACGTTGAAACGAACTTCAAAGTCCAAGCCGCACGGCGCGCCCTGATAACGGTCCTGCGGGAGAAGGGCGCTAGCGATGTGCTGGTGTGCAACCTTCCGCCGCTGGATGGCGTCAACGGCCCAGATGACTACGTTGCCGCTACAGACGACGAAGCGATGCTCGCTGTTTTCGAGTCAGCACATCCACCGGAGAAAGACAGTAATCGTACCGAAGCAGAGACCTCGAAGCCAGCGGCTCGTCGCGGCTACCTGAGAATGCCTCACGCCGTATTGCAACACGGTCCCGCGCTCGGTCCTTACGGCCTTGCCGTTGCGCTCGTGCTCGCTGACCATGCCGACGTGCAGGGAATGTGTTGGCCATCTGTGAAACGCATTATGCAAGTGTCGGGTATCGGCGCACAAGCAACCGTACAAAAGGCTTTGGAAAAGTTAAGTGAACTTGGCGTGATCGAGACCGACAAGAAGCGCCAAGGATTCATTACCAAACACGTATACCGTTTCACCGGGTGGAATGGTGAACCTGCGTCTACCAATTCATCGGATGAATCCGTGCCATTTCACCCCATGAAATCTAACAAGAACCAAGGAACAAGAACCATTTCCCCGAATGGGGGGAAATTTCAATCAAGGACTCTTCCAGCGTCGAGCGATCAACAGCATCAAGTTCAGTCCCATGTGAACATCGAACCTCCCATTTCATCCCATGAAACGGTGATGGGATTCATCGAAGGTGAGTTATGACTGCGGAAACCATTCTCGCATCGGTCCGACAAACTGGCGGCCAAATTTGGGTTGAAGAGGGGAATTTGAAATATCGCCTGCCTGCCGGAAAATCCGATCTCATTCCGTTCATGCGGGAACTGAAGAGCGAAATTCTCGAACTGCTTTCTGCGCGTCCTGCAATGCCTGCCGGAGTCCGGCTTGTTCACTGGGAACCGAAGGCCGCTCCAGTCCGGCTGTCCGAGTGTTCAACCGTGGTAGATGTCGAGAAATTCGTTTTGATGACGCTAAGGCAACTGGAGGCACGACTCACTGGTGACGGCTGGCGTGCTGGAAATTGGCCACTTTCAGCCCTGCTGGAAAGGCTTGCAGCGTGCGGTTGCATCGTGGCCCTCGACGATCCACGGAAGGCTTTGCAGTAGCGAAAGGAAATCCATACATGCTGAGCATCATTCAAATTCCGCAAGAATCGTCCGTCACACTGACAGCCAGCCAGTACGAGAGCCTGTGCGTCGTCCAGCAGCTAAAGCGCTCATTCTCGCCGGGTAATCGTCTTGGCGCTCTCATCGCTTTGTGTATCGGGAGTTTTGTGCCGACGGCTAGCTTTGAGATCGTCCACTTTGAAACCCTCTCGAATCGGTGGATGTGGATTTTAGTTGCTGGAGCATTGCTGTTCAGTGCCACCAGTGTTTTCGGGTTGGCGCAGGCAGCGTTCCATTCGGGTGTCAAAGGCGCTGGCTTTTGCGTCTTGGTTGAGGGTGTGATGGTTCTCAGTCATTGCTACTGGCTGAGCGTGGCAGCGTTAGCGCTCCTCATCACCATCAACGTCGCTTCCGCCAGTTGCGCGTTGCAGGTGCAACCCGACTCCGTCACGAGCGACTCGGGAATGCAATCCCTCGGGAGGACTCAACCCAACGTGACGGTCAATATCGCGCAGCAGAACATCACGACGCCAGAGAGAACCCCGTCACGGTCCAAGGATGGCGCGGAACGACGGGCGGCGGACGCTGCACGGGCACGACGATACAGACAGCGCAAGAAGCAAGCATCCGTCACGTAATAACCACAACGCAAGCCAACCCAAAAGGAGAATGAAATGTCAGAAACATACGTGCCAGTACCAGACCTAACAGCCGGACGCCCGAAGGACAAAGATGAACTCCATTTGTTCCGGTGGCTCGACGCGCACTGTGAATTCCGCGAAGGTCTGAAGGCGGAAGTCGCGCCGATTGTCAAAGGATACAGAGCAGCGTTCCGCGACGAACACGACATGGACCTACCTCCGCGCTCTATTCTTCAAACGCTGGTGTCCTTAGGGCACATCGTCGCAGAGCCTTGGGTTTTCGGGTTGTTTCTGCGGGCGTCGGATGCCATCCCGGAGCCGGAGAAACCCGTGGACGAGCAATCATTGCGCGGCGGGAGCGCGGCCCCGGTGAACCCTAGCCTATGGGCAGCGAACGGCATACCGATGGAGATTCCGAAAAAGCCAGAGGTCACGTTTATCGAGAATGCTCCGCAGCCAAGGCCCAAGTTCACTCAAGACGCGACTGGAAAATGGATCGTTGATAAGGCAGGTGACGCAAAGTGAGCGACGCCGATAACTCCGAGAGTCCGCTGCTCACCCGTGCGAGAAAGCAACTCCGGCGCTGGGATATTGAGTTAGTCGTTACGGGCGAACATCGCTGGGTGCAGACGACAGGAACGCGAAAACGGACCTGGTTGATTATTCCCGACGCGGAAGGAAATTCAAACTTCGAAGAGATTTAGCAAGCATTTTGAAAGGAGAACAAAGAAATGTCTGATTCCCCGGCAACACCTTCTGTAATTTGGCACGGCTGGATGAATACATTGCTTGCGTCAGTGCGCGCTCAGGTAGAGTCCGCAGCCGTTCGACACCGAGCAATGGCAGGTGCAAGCACGATGTCAGCGCTCATTTGGATTCGAACAGCCAACGGAGGGTCAGAGAGCGGCGTTCTCACGACGATGAATGAGGAAGTCAGTCCTGGCGTACCCGAGTTGGTGGATTTTCTCAACAAGCTACCCGAACCAGCGCGAAGCAAGATTATCGCCGCGCTCGCAAGCAAGCAACCGCAAGCATGAAGCATGAGGAGGATGCGTATGGAAAACGAACTGAGTGGTCTGCAAACTCGAATGACAGATGAAGCCTGTGCCAATGCAAAGGACCGTCTTTGCGAGGCCCTAGATAGGGCCGTGGACCTAATCATTCTTGAATTCATGGACGAGCAGACAGTTCCGGTGGAGCGGATGTTTCTTGCCTTCACAGTCGAAGCATGGGCCAACAAGCGGTGCGGCGAGACAAGGCACACCATTCCCCCGCTACTATGCTGGCGGACTACTACCGGACAAAACGTTAGCAACACCGAAACCGACGCATTTAAATTCGGCCAGTTTCTTCAACGGCAGCTAAAGGTCGCTCATCCTGACCTCTACGCGAGAGTGTTAGAAGGGATGACACGCACGCTGGAACCCGCCCCAGAGACGCCCGAGGAACTACAGTGAGCCAACTTTACCCCAAAGGTCTGGGGACGCGCCCAGAGGCTTGTAGCGACTCCGCCCCCCCCAAAAGATGTTACCGAGGGCTTACGCGTCACGCTGCTGGCGCTCTTCGATGTGCTTGTGAATGCTATTTAGTGCCTGCTGGCGACGTTCGGCCTGCGTTAGCCGGAGAGGATCGCGGAGTTCGCCTTTTTCAACCGCTCTGCGCGTATCGGCGTATTTGGCGGAGCCGGACGGCTGACGCAAATCAGGATTAGAACCGGCCTTTTCCGCAAATTCACGGCGGACCTTCGACTCGACTTCTTCTCGAATGCGATTATCGCGAAGCTCTTGCTCTTTCGCTGCGAATTTGAATTTGCGCTCTGCGGCTTCCATCGGAGAAATCCCTAAGCGGTCGGCCTCCTTGATTAGTTCCGACGGGGCAATCGGGAGCGGCTGGCCGTACAACTGTTTGTGTTTCCAGTCGGCGTCACTGAGCTGCGATAGGCCCTGAGATACCCGGCCCACAAAGTCGTTCGGATCACCGCTGAAGGTTGGCGTTCCTGGCGTCGTAAAGCTGTTGTTCGGTTTCACGCTATTGTCTCCAGTTACAATACCCTGCTCGACGAGAACTTGGCGTTCGCGTTCGTATGCGGCGCGCTGGGATTCGCTTGCGGCTAACCTACGGCCGAGATCAGATTTTTCCTGTTCCCATTGTTGAATGCCCGGCGCGTAAGTGTTCGCCCAAAACTGGTCCACGCTGGTTTTCTGCAATTCCGCCTCAGAAAGCACGTTTTGGAGTGCTCCTGTTACGCGTTCGTCGAGGGAATTTATGGTGTACTGATCGACCCCGGATTGCAACAAAATATCTCTGACGGATGCCATGTTCTAGTCTCCTTAGAATTGCGGTTGTGCGCCCTGATCTGTCGGAACACGTTGCCCCTGACCTTGCTGGATGCCGCCACCGACATGCTCACGCGCAAGGATTGTCAATGCCTCCCGTGTCGCCGATGCGATCTTTTGCATCTTGTCGGCAATATTTGGGAAATGCTGACCTACCTCCGCCGAGACACGATGCCAATTGCCAAGCAACTGAATGACAGGTGGAGCCTGTCCCTGCACGCCTTGACCTTGGGGCGCTTGTCCCTGCTGCCCTTCGTTGGGTATCGGTTGAGTCGGCTGTGGGCTTGAAAATCCGGGGGTCGCGGGGGTCGCCATCTTAAAACTCCTCTGTTGTTTCGTCGTTCATTGCTCTCATCGCTGACTTGCTCGGTCCAACGCGCTTTCTAAATTTCTGGCCCAGCTTAGGACCGGGCTTCCCAATCTCATGAATTTCGATTACCAGTCGCGGAGCAGTCGTGAACGCGATTTCCACCTTGCCGCCGAAGAATTTCGGATATTTATCGTGCGTCAAGACGCGGTGAAATTCCTCTTCTACACACGCCAACATATCCTCGATCACTTCAGTTTTTGACGGCATCACTTACCTCGACAGGAAATGCCTCACGGCGTTTGTACTTACGCTTGAATTCGATTGTCAGCGGCTTCGCATTCGCGTTCTTCGATGGCAGGTCAAGGAACGTCACGTGCTTTTCCGGCCCTGGAATTACGTCAATCCTGAAGCTCACGCTGCCTCTGAGAAACTCGGAATATTTCTCGCTGGTCAGCTTCGCATACAGTGCCATCCTCACGTTGGACAGCAATTCGCGAATTATTTGATCTTTCGTGAGCATCAGCAAGCCACCTTTTTCCTGCCGCGCTCGTATCGCCTCATGAGCGAATCAAGCCGCATCAAGGTCAGCGGGTTAGCCCGTGTGCGTTCGGATTCTAACGATTGAATCGTCCTCAAGGACACGCCGCTGAGAATTGCCAACTCAGATTGAGAAAGCTCGTTTTTCGCCCGAAACAGGCGAAGCCCTGCGGCAACGTCTTCCCTATTTCCCAGCAAAAAACCATTCGAATCCATATCGCCGCCTGCGCGCCGTTGCGCGTCTAACTATCTATTAAGCCCCGAAATAGGTTGTAAGTCAAATCTGATGAGTTATCCTGCGCCTTGCCCCTTGATAGCGCTGAGTAACTGAAGAGGAGTAATACAAAGTCCTCACTTCCACGGAGAATTATTCGGTGTAGTTAACTCGTTCAATTTGCTGGCCTGTGGAAAGCCTAGCTACAATTTAATTTGTCATGCCACTTCTTCCAGTCGGGAATATTTCCGTTGCCCTTGGGGAGCGGGCTTTCCAACTGCTTGGCTGGCTTCGGTGGAACAACTACGACGGCTATCGCTGGCAGACCCATGCGGGCTGCGGCTTTTGCCGTGCAAGGTCGTTCTCCCAACTCTGAGAAGCGTCTCATCTTTTTTAATTGCGACGAGGTTAGCAATCTATTTCTCCTTGTGCGGCAAGGGGATTATAAATACGGGGTGTTTCATACCGGGAGGACGAAACACCCCATAAGTAAAACCGGAGCCCGCGCCCTCTTGCAGCAGGCCAGTTCTGATTCAGGATAACTCGAAAGTAATTCCTTGCAAAAGAAAAGGTCCTCAGCCCGATGGCAAGCGAGGACCTAGTGTTGCAACCACAAAGGAGATGGGAGCTAGGTGCCAGCGTCCGGCCCTCTAGCAGAACAGCATGGCACCCGCCCCACAACCTCTACGTTACAGCCAATCATTCTTATCAGAGGAATGATTCTTGTCCTGCCGCGATAAGGTTAGGGGTAGACTCAGAGTGAGGAGTCATTGCCCGATCTGGCCTTCGATCCGGTGAGGGTAGGGCAACCCCTCACCCGTTCTCAGTGACGCATCTTAGTGGCGTAGAAATTCGGTAGTGTCCTAATTTGGATTTCAGGACTCCTTCTTTTTCTCTCTGTTGTCGCCTTCTTCAAACCAAAATCCGCCTGTGGAGTTAGCCATCCTCTCAACGGCCTCATTGCGTGTAGCGTGGTATATCCATCGTTTTCGGATGAGAAGAACCCATCTGTCACCGTAAACATCCGTGTACTCGATGGAGCCAGCACAGAACAAAATAGCGTCTCCGCTTTTCATCCTATCCTCCAAGTCTTCGCCCAGTTGCACTCGACTACTGTCTTGATAGTTAAGTACTATTTTCCCCGAGTATTCCCGCTGAGCTGGAGTCATAATTTCTGGCAAGTTGAGGGTCGAAAAGCCAGCGAAGAGATGAGTGGTGGGTTCACCTATACAGAGAATTACTGGAGATCGAACTTCCCATGCTTCGCTCTGACCGTGCAGCCTAACTCGCCAATCGACTGTCTGTGCCCATGGCGTGCTTCGAAAATAGATATATGGGCTAAATGGCTCCAATTCAAAGGAGAGCTTTGCTCGCTCTTTAGACTTAAGCGCATTGACTTGCGCGAGAGCCGCATCCGCGTTGGCTTTTGCCGCCTCTGCACTCTCTTTGGCGGCGTTGGCGGCGTCTCTGGCAACGATGAGGGATTCCTTCGCAAAGATGATCTGGCGATTCATCAGGTCGGCTTGTCGGCTCATTCGACCGGTCTGCTCTTGCATCCAGCCAGCTTGGGTTTTCATGAGGTCAGCTTGTCGCCAAATAGCAATCAAAGTGACGGCGGCAATTACCACGTAGATTGCCGTGATGTATACGATGACCCATTCAGGTCTAGCGAACCGTGGAAGAGGTTTCTCTTCGGGTGCCTTTGCAGTGTCGCCGGGTTTTGTGGCGCTATGTTCTACGGATGGAAGTTTGTCTACAATCACATGCGTTGGTGGGACTGGAGCATTAACCTTGGCAGCGTCGCCATGTTTTGCATCGGGCTGACCCTGTTGATTTTTGGCCATGCTTGGCCCCCCAAGCAGGAGTGTTCCAAACACAGCGACCATCGCCAGACGTTTCAGCATGATGCCGGAAATGTATCACAAGTACTGTACTGGAAAGGGGTTTTGTTGGCGGCATTTCAAACATGACAATCATGGTGCCTTGCGCAATGATTTTCAGTCCTGCATCGAGACAATACGATTTCGTGTCATAACCCTGCACCTTCCGTAATCTTCAATTTCCGCAAATTCGATTAATTAATGTCGGGTAATTTGCTTTTCTACGTCGATTCACTTCGCTGGATTTTGTTCTAATTCGGCGTTCAGGTGAATTGTTCCGCCGTTCACGGTTATTGATTTACTCCAGTCCGTGAATCCCTTTCGCTTCACCACGACCTGATGACTGCCAGCGGCTAACGGCACGGTAGAGGGCGTATTGCCGACGAATGTACCGTCGATTTCGATGTCAGCACCCGATGGGGTTGAGTCAATCGCTACAGAGGCTTGTGGAGCATTTTCAGCGGCTTTAGCCTTTGCGTCTTTCTCTGTAACTGTTGTTGCAGAGGCGACCACCCAAAACTTCACATCCCGGCAATTCCCATTGTCTTTGGGTTCGCAAATCTCCAGGTCACGCCGTTCCAACTTCGCCTTATACGTTCCAGCGATCAACATGTCTTTTGGATTTTTGGGTTGGAGTTCGTAGCTATTTCCATCGCTGGACTCGATAAAAGCGTGCTCTGCGATCCTGTGTGACCACCCGGCACCACCGGAATTTTGCGAGTAATTCTTGCCACTCGACCCAAACCACGAAAGGTGAAAACTGCCGTGTGGGTCCTCTATGCTCTCGGTGCTCAGAACCTTGACGGTCAAAGGCCAATTTTCTTTGGCGAAGGCCGGGAAAACCGCAATAGCAAATACAAGCAAAAGAGCTAGCCTCTTCATACCGGGTTCATCTCCACTTGTAGCTCGAATCTGGGGGTTCCCATCATATTAGCCTAGAGGGTAACGCAGCCTCAAGGATACCCCCCAACTTAAGGTGCGGCGACCCGGAATTACGCAAAATCATTTTCCTGCGCCTAGTTTCCGCTCTCCGCAATTTTCCGCTGCGCCCAAATTTGAAATGTTGATTTTCGGAACTTACGCAAAGGGGGTTTTTCGTGATCCTGATCCCAAGGGCAAAACGAGCTATAGCCATCCACCAGACCGGGTACCTAGGACAACTCGGAGGCGATGGCCAACTGGAGACGGAGGGCAGACACCTAGATGCCTCTGTGTACCGCCTTGTGTACCGGATTATCCGCCTTCTAGCGTCAGTTCCCGTCAGCGGGTTTTCGTGGCAAAGAAAAAGCCCGTTCATTTGACGGGCTTTAACGGATGCTGACTGGTAGCGCTAACGGGAATCGAACCCGTGTTTTAAGATTGAGAATCTCACGTCCTAACCCCTAGACGATAGCGCCTTTACAATCAATGACTTACCGAAGTTTTCTTGCTTCCTAGCACTCATACTAGCACTAATGCTAAAATCCATTCCATCGAGCACGCCCGCAGAGCTGCTCTTCCTAGCACTCTTACTAGTAAGGGTGGCAGGGCTCAAGGAGAGAACGGAATGGAGACGAAGCGTCATTCGGTAAACCTTAAACAGTATCGCAAGGTGAGCGGGAAATGGCAATTCGTGCCCGTCGCTCGCGACGCCAAGGGCGCACCTGATCCGCGCCTCGTTGTCATCGATGGAGAGCCGATTAGCTCGAAGGGTGGCACCTTCTACCTCGAATTCAAACATCATGGAAAACGCCGGCAGGAGTCGATCGGGACGGTTCCAAGAGAGGCTCTGGAAGCCTGGCGGACGAAGTGCGCCGTCCTCACCGGATTGATCGAGCCTGAGGACGAACCGGAGGAGGTCGAACAAGGCTTGACGATCGAGCAGGCGATCGAACGTTACCTGGTCGAGGTGGAAGCCACCAAGGGCAGGAAAACATATCGCCAGTACCGCAACGAATTGGAGTGGTTCAAGAAGCACTCCAAGAAGCGGTACGTCACGCAACTGAACCGGAGCGATGCGATGGCTCTCTTTGCGCAGGGGCGCAAAGAGTTGGTGGACGGCAGGCCGCTCAACCAGAAGACTATCAATCGCCGTGTAATCATCATGCTCCACGCCATGCGCAGCCAGGGCGCTGTCATCATCATGAATAAGGGCGACTGGCCCAAGACCATCGACAAGAAGGTCGAGATGTACCAGCCAGAAGAGCTGAAGCCGTTCTTCGCCGCCTGCGATCCCGAAGAGCGGTTAATCTTTCAGGTCTTCCTTTGTACCGGTTTCCGTGAGCGGGAGGTGGCTAACCTTGCTTGGAAGGACATCAACTGGAAGGAAGGTAAGCTCGCCGTCTCCGCCAAGCCCGAGCTCGGCTTCACGCCCAAAAGCTACGAGGAACGCAGTGTCCCCATCCCCATGGCGCTGATTGCGGTTCTCCAGGAACGAAAGAGGAACAGCGGTTCGCTTCTGGTCTTCCCTACCGAGCCGCATCCCACGCGGCCAGAATACGGCAAGGGAAACAACCCGCACGGCCATCTACTGGAATTGTGCAAAGAGGTTGCGTTCCGTGCCGGCCTGAATTGTGGCCACTGCGAAGGTGAGTACACCGTCTACGTGCTGAACAAAGGCGTCCGGAGTACGGAGAAGCGGGCTTACAAGTGCGACACCTCACCGCGCTGCGCAAACTGGTACCTGCACAAGTTCCGCCACACCTTCGCCACGAATATCCTCCAGTCCGTTGATATTCGCAGCCTGCAGGTCATGCTCGGCCACAAAAACATCGCGACCACCGAGAAGTATTTGAAGTCCCTTCGCCTCGACCAGCTCAGGGACAAGATCGAATCCTCGGCGCTGGCCGCGTACGTTTAGACCATCCGCTTCTGTTGCGGGACGGCTACGGTAATCCTCTGCAACCGGGGACACATTCACCTTGGGACGTTTGAAACTTGGCGGTTTCGTAGCAAGCGAAAGTCTGTCCCGCCCACTATGGCGTTTGAACTAAGTCGCTGGCGCGACGGACGCTGCGGCGTTGACTTTCCCCGGACATTGTTGGCTGTGTAAGCCTCGGGTCACAGGAGGTTCCCCGTGACCCATCTTCGGCAGTTGATGCTGGATGAACT
>Ga0302140_10009135_pt1 | contig 12313 bp, 9 predicted proteins | sample I_Bog_E1_1_FD_202095 | JGI IMG/M metagenome (GOLD analysis project Ga0302140, IMG submission 202095) | Peat permafrost microbial communities from Stordalen Mire near Abisko, Sweden - I_Bog_E1_1 | ecosystem: Environmental > Terrestrial > Soil > Wetlands > Peat | place: Sweden: Abisko, Stordalen...
GATGCAGATGGAGGGGCACTGAGGAAGGAATTTATTCCTAATTGGACGAGTGGCGAATTTGTGAGTTTCGTAGAGAGGTTGGGGGAGGCTGTTGATTTGTTGTGGGAGAAAGAGGGGGATGAAGAGGGGAAGGAAAGGAGTGAGGAGATTTGGAGGAGGGTATTGGAGGTGGAGAGGGAGTTTTGGCCTGTTGTTTAGTGCTTGGGGTGTGAGAGGGAGGGAGATTTGAAGTTGGAACACGGTTTGCAACCTTTTGTTTATGAAGAGTGAAGTGTGCGTGTTCCTGCGAAAGGAAGGTTGTTTGGGATTGCTTGGCTTGGAAGTTAAGGGGAACACATATGCTAGAGCATGAGTGAGGCCATTTGCTTGAATAGAGACGAAGTAGGACATGGCAAGCCTTGGGGGTTTCTTTTGTTTCCATTAATTTGCCTTTTTTATCATCAGGAATTTGATAATTGTTCATATATTGACAGTACTTTGTCTGATATTGAGACATATTGGGCATCAAACAGAGTTGGCAACTCATGTTTGTCACGATACCTCTGTAAAATATTTGACAAGTCAATCAAGAGCAAATCCTCCTATGCAGCTTCAGCACACCGATTCCCTCGCTCGTAATAACACATTCTCACACACTCAACCACCCACCTCCTTGCTTTGCTCTTCCCTCCATCCCTTCGTCATAATGGACCTCCTGCATCCACCGCCCCGCAACCACCTCAACGACTCCACACTTTCTTCCATCGCTCTTCGCCCTGTTTGGTACGCTTCCATATGTCGTTTTCTAAATTCCTGTATCACCTGCTCACTTGGAGCCGGTAAACGAAGGTATGAGAAGAAAGGCCGGCTCTCCATATTGCCTTTCTGGACGTATGCGATTTTCTTGCGGAGTTAGGTGTTGCAGCTACTGTGCTCGGAATTGGAATGCCCAATCGAGGTGGCTGCGAAACAGAGCTGGATAGAGGTGTTGTCCTTGGCATTTGTAAGACATTAGACTTAAGAGCACCATATGGTGCTTAAGAAGCTGGAAACAATCCACGGACGAGATTGATTTGATCATATGCCAATTTCCAAAGTCCAACCTCTCTCACGTCTGCCGGGGGTGCGTTCTGTAGGTATTCCCTTGCTGATGAAGTCTTTGAATTGTGCATCTGCCTCACTAATAGAATGACGCTGGTATGCTTCGATGACTTGTTCAAATGCTTTCTTTCTTTGACTTCGGTGGCAGCAGCATTGGGAGTTTCGCTAATGAAAGCGCAAAACTGTGGGTCCGAAGTAGAATCAGTGACATTTGCCTTTGGAGACCCTTACATCCGTATGTTTCTCAGGTACTGAAATTCAGTGCTAAAATATTAGCCACGGCGTAGTGATGGTTGTCGTTGGCAAGTCTTGCAGCCTTTCGATATCTCTGGTTCGTTGGAAGGTGATTATCTGCGCCGGCATGGATCAGTATCTGGACCATGTCAAGCCGGTCATATTCTGCAGCCACTTCAAGCGCTGTCCTTCTTTTATCTCCAGACTCTGGCGCATTGACATCTGCTCCATTTCGAATTAATCTGTAAGCAATGCCTGTATGTGCAACGATTGCTGCAACGTGAAGAGCCGTAAAACCATTTGGATCTTCTGCAGGGGAATTGATGTTAACTCCGAGGTCGATCAACTGCAAATTCTGCTTTAAATTGAGTTCCCCCGCTGCTACAGCATTTCGAAGGATCTTCCAGCTAGCATGATCAGATCCGTGGTTGATAATCCTAACCCTCTTGAACAAGCTTATGTTCTCTTCGACATAGGACTGCTCAAATTTTCTCTTCGTAGATAATCGGAGGTGACTATCATTTTCCGTGGTGAGGTAGTCTCCGAGAATTGAATGCCTGGGTACCATAGGCCAAAATGATTGCACAGGCTCCTCTGCAGGCAGTTCTTCAACACGCTGGTACCACATGCCGCAACCTCCACTGGGCTAAATTAGTGGTGTGATTATCAATCGCGAGAAGGGGTTTTACCACGTAACTGCCTTACTGCTGCCTTGGATGCACTCCTTTCCACAGCCTGGGCATGTCGTACCCGCGTTGATCTGTTTGAAAATCATACTCATATCAATTCGACGACCGGGGAGGAAACAGGCCACAAAAGGCCGTGATTTTTCAAGTTCCTGTTGCGAAAGTCTATCTTGAATGGCATACTCCTTGTTCCTGATCTTGTGCTCGCCTGGTACATTCATAAACCTAGCTGTTATTACGGATTCGAACACTTCCCAGGAATTGATTAATTCCAAATGTAGTGGAGCAACGCGACCTAAGGGGTCAGTCCATATGGCAGGCTCCTGGATCCAGCATGGTTCAAATTCCCGAGGCACCCGCCGCTGAAGGTCTACCAAAATATTATAGGTCTGGAAGTTCAGCGTCAGGATTCTAGACATAAATGTCTTTAGCTCGGTACCGAGCGTGAGAAAGTATTTCCTAGATGAAATCAGCATGGGGCATCAGCTTCATTAGGTATGCTTCCGCCTACATTCTCTCTGCAAGCCTACTAACAGTAGTTCCTTGAGCTTTCAGAGTGCTTGTGTTTTCATCCAATTTTTCATTCACTTTCTCGAGGACGGCCAACTGTTGATGCGTTGCTGAGTCAACTTCTTTCCTATCAGTATTCAGGCGTTCGTTTAGTTTCTTGTCGTTCAGTCTTGTAAGAGAGCTTCATCTAAATTAGCATGATTTCAAGACATAATATGCCAATATCTGAGCCACTTACACACTAGCAGTAATGAGCAACATATTGATAGCGGAGCTGTGTCCGTTAATCTCGGTTCTGAACTTCGCCAAATCATCCTTCCGCAACAACGTCCACTTCAACTTCTCCCTAGCATCTTTCCACCTAATGCCAGATCCGCCGAAGCACAAAGTCCGCTGGTGTGTCTTTATTTTCGCTAGGAATGCTTCAATACATGTCTTGCATTGATCCGCAGTCCTTCTCACTGTATGAGCGAGTGCATTCATTTCAATTGTTGTCTCGTAGCCACGTGACAGCATCTCGACCTCGAGGAGAGCTCTGTCTAATGACCACAACTCCCGAATAATCTCTTGGTACTCGGCAGAGGCACCGCGAGTATCGTCGAGGGCCTTGACGGCGTCTTTAATCAAAATGCATACGGCGATGCAGTCGCCAACCGAGAAGCCGAAAGGGGCCGCCATCGTTCAAGGCCGGCAACCTCAGGACACGAGAGAAACGCAAGGACAATAGCCAGGGTAAGAAACGTCCTGCAGTTGCTAGATCTGTGGACAGATGAGAAGGAATGAGAATTTCAGGGTGGACTCGAAGATGCTTATCGTCATGGCCATAGTTCGACAGCCTCGTCGCACATCAGTGCCGAATAGTTGTGGAGGCTGTGCTGCAATCTGCCTGATTTTGACGCCTGCTTGACCTGCTGAACTAAAAATCTGGTGCCTAAGGCACTCGCTCATATTGGGGAGACAGCTGGAGGACCCAGTCCTCTGTCTAGAGACCTCAGAGAGTCCAGCTGAACCGAGGGCTGTAGTTGGGTTTCAGCCTCACCAATCACGTAAGGTAAGCCGGCGACGCACATGACCCTACCTTTGACGTCTCCAAGGGCAAGAAATTTATGGAAATTATACTCAAAGTCAGGCAAACCTCAATGGCATTTAGAAGAAGATCCACCTATACTGGGTTGAGCTTCCGCCAGATTACGGATTGGGATGATTAGATGTATTGATGCAACGGCTCTAGAATTGTCACGTGGCTACTCATAATGAGTCTGTCCAAACCAAAGATCACCATTCTCCCACTCTCAGATTCGAGATCAAGTATAATACTATTGAGGGGGGAGATCAGTTAGCTTGCAATTTCATAATGTATCTCAAAGTAACCCAACTTCAAATTATCACGTGTGTTCCGAAAAGGGAATGCAAGATAATTTGTTGCATATCGTCAGGTTTTGATCTCCATTCAAAACCGTGTAGATGCGGTTTTAGGATGGTTTTGAAACGGTTTGGAGAGGGTGCTGAGATGGCTTGGGGGCTGAGTGGCTGTGAGACACTGAAGCGAGCCCCTGAGCGACCCGCTTCTTCGGTGTCCCAGAGTCAAGCTGGACATTGCAGATACTTCCTGCTGGAGTAAACATATGAGACTCTGCAATGGAAATACATACTCTCCAAACCGCTATGGAATTACGGAATGCCAAGTCTTGCCTTTGGAATCTTTCATCAATGTTGACTTGAGCATTGAGTTGTGACGCCACTTTTTCTGATCGAGGCTTAAGCAAACAATCCCCCTTTTCTATTTAACAGATACTGAACAAGTTCGACACACCTATAACTTCCCGAAAGCGTTAGCGCCGAATTTCTTTCCCATTCACAGAACGGATCATCTCCGTCCATTCCAGCGACTAGATGGCTGCTTGCAGCCATCAGGTTATGATGTGATTTGGTGTTTTGATCTGCACAGCCCAGCTGTGTGATCCTGAAAGATTTCATTAAAGGACTTATATGGTAGGAAAAGTGCAGACCAGAGGGGAGCTGTTATTGTTGTTGTCAAGGTTGTTGTTGTCAGAGTGCAAGTCATGTTTCATGAACCGGCTCGGAGCATTTCCCCGCAAAGCTGTTCGGTCGGTATTTTGGGAAGCAATAACTCAGATAAGCTTGGGTTGGTTCCAAAGCAGAAGCAGCGCGATTTCAACGCATTATACATAGTTTTGTTTTAATAGCAAGCTTCTGCTTCGCCCGCGCATCTCTCCTCTTCAAGTACCTTTTTGGGTGGCGCTTGGGCTTCTGTTTGTTTTGGATTGCTGTAAGTTGGGTAGTGGAGTAGGGCACAATGCTCATTTGGGCTGTACGGCCATTATTCTGGGATTCTAACGAACTCCCAGAAAACATTGACAACAACAGGAACCTTAGTCATTCCTTGACATTCTAGCGACTTCATAGGATAATCTCAACCTCGCATAGGGCAGAGAGTCAAGTCCTTCTCGTAACTCGTATTAAAAGAAAATGCTATTTCATCTTGACAAAACGTAAAGTGAGACCTCCTCGGATCAACGCATTCGTTGGGCTGTTTCGTTTCGCATAGCAGCGAGTACTGAGTGTCACAGTATCGAGCAATATATATAGCGTGACCTTGGCCCTCGCGTTCTACCAAAAAGTGAACTCGAACCCAAGTCACACGTGATCGTAACACACGCTTCTTTTCTGGATACAAACCCTTCCTCCTGCAAACCGTCCTCGTTGTGGATATAAAAGGCTCGGAAGCTTCTTGTTGTGTATCGCTGTAGTGGCTCAAGCGAGTGAATCGAGCAGCTGTATGCCGCCTGGCCTGTAGACTCCTCAGATTTAGAGCATTAGAGACATCTGCTCCTGTAACGAAGACTTCGACGTGTGATCGAGATTGCTGTAACCATAGACATAAAGCTCAGAAATACCTTGTTCGTATCGTTAATACAATGACAACAAGGAAATCAATAACAGCAACTTGATCCCCTCTGTTGGCAAGGGAATGGCTGAGCATCCCTCACATGTACCAAGCAAGAGCAAAGAAAGTTTTTTGGTAATGGGAATTTGATGGAGATGCAAATAACTGCCTCGCCGCAACTCGTTAATGGCAAGTTGAGAAGCCGAAATGGATTAGGGGTCAGTGTGATGTTTTTTTTAGTGGCTTGCATCTTACTGAGTGACCATATCTTATATAATGCTTTGTCTGGGTGCTGGGAAAGGATGTAGAAGTTGTTTTAAGATAAAATGCTACTCTATCCCGCTCGCTGTATTCTTGTAGAATCTGGCTTAGTCAAATGCGAGGACCAGATGATATAGGCTGGGCCATAATTCTCTCTCTGAAGCATGAGGAACTTTTCGCAATGGCCATGTTTCGAAGGTCGCTCGCTGGAAACTGCCGGCAGCGGAAAGAGCGAGGTACTAGTGATTCGCGATCGAAGAATTCAGCAGCTTTCAACAAGCCGGGGAATATATAACCCAGCTTACGGTGCTTGCACCCTGAAGCTTTTCCAAGAACTTGTTTCAGACGAATGGGTCGACGAAACCTTTCTTTTTTCGCAGAAAGTGAGGAAAGCTTGCCGTTGCCGTTGGCAAAGGAAAGCTGACAAACGTGGCTATGGATGAAGTCAAGAGCCTCCTGGTGGGAATCAAAACCTTACGTGAAAGAATGAAAGTCTCAATTTGACGGCAAAAGCTTCCTTGACAACAAGTTTCGGCACTGCTCAGGACTACAAATTCGAACGGCTCACTCGGATCTCCGAGCTGGAGGAACACACTTTGCTCCCAGAGTTTTGGTGCCCACACCTATTGTACTGGAAAGTAACATATCCTCGAAGCTACCCCTGTCATAAGACCTCGAGTCCTCGAGCCCGTGAGTTGTTGTAATGTGTGAATTGTGACTGACGATTGCAAACAGAGAGTGAGCCTTGATATACTCGATTCTAAACACTGAAATATGAAAATATCACATGACCTAACAGCGTGCATGTAGAGCTCTGTTCTATTCACTGTGAGCCATACCTTAAGTCAGTCTCACGTGGATCCTTTCACATTCAGCAGGGTATTCGTCGGCAACATCTCGGCCATTTGTTCAAGATAACGAAGCAGCTCAAACACTGCCACAAACGAATTCGCTTAAAGTCATTCACATTAAGATGCATTTCGTTAAATAGGAGTAGAGAAACCGACACAAGTATAATCTATGGCTCAGCGAAAACAAGCAACAGCCAACCGAGATTACGAGACCTGCCCCTAACGTCTTGGAAATAACAATAGAGGGAGACTAGTAAAGTTTGCGAATAACGAGCTGAGAGGTGGGTTGATATTGGGCATTGAGACTTCGCTGCTATACTTCAAAGATTAAAATTCGTCTGTAATTTTACCTCTTGGGTTTTTCGTTGCCACTTCCCTGACAATGTCGAAGGTAGACCGGATGAAACTTGTTCTTCTCTCACAAAGTGTGCTGACTACACATTATGCTCTGCGCCTGATCTCGCAGTTAGCCCCGAGGATAATGCTGAGTGAGTGACAGGCACCAGCTATAGCCATGCCACAAAGCTTGTCCACCAAATTGAATCTTGGGATATCCTCTCTAGCGGTGTCTATCGATATTTCTATAGAGAGGAATCCGTTTTAACGACGATTTCGGAGCGGGTGCGGCCGAGACCAGCGCTTCGCTTGTGTAAACAGAGAGGTGGAGGACAAAGAAGTGAATGGAAAACGAGGAGGTGCTTGAGGTACTCTACTTAATCTGCGCTGTCCATGAACTTTGTAAATGCCTAGAATTGTAATGCTATAATATTTAAGAAATATACTCAACCTGCTGAATTGAAGAAGCAAGACAAAACTCTCTTTTGAAAAGAGGTTCAAATCTTTGGAGGACGAGTGTCGAGGAGAGCGAGGGCTAGGCTTGAAGCCTTTGAAGAGAATTTGAGGAAGAATAGTAAAACGGAATGATTAGATCGAGTGGTGGGTATAGGTGAGAGAATTTGGATGATAGAGGAGAATGAAAACGAAAGAAGAGTGATAACATAAACATCCTGCTGTTGGGAGGTATATAATTGCTTGCTGGGGGAAGATGGGACACTAGTTATTGTGGAGAGGAATTGGTCTTGAAGGATGACCGCTGGGAATAGAGTAGGCTTGCTGATTTGACCCTGCCACATTACAAGGACATTTCGTTGTTGGGGGGTTTTCGATAGTGTCGAGGCGTGAAGCGCCCTCTTCATTAAATACCTTCGTTACCCTCCGCCCGTCTTAGAAAAGGGCTTCACATCATCCAAGAGATCCCAAGTGGATGGCCAAGTGTTCTGAGTCTTGAATGCTTCTGTATGGTATAATCATCACCACACGAGGATAGTCGACCCAGACTAGTCTACATCTCATTCATCATCATCACTGTCATCCCCAAAAATAGCCTTAAACACCGCCTCCCCAGCCCTCTGCCCCTCCAAAGCTTCATTCCTCTCCACATCAACAACAACCTCTTCCTCTTTCTCAAAAGCAACGGGCGCCGGCTCAGCAGGCCGACTCTCCATCGGCCGCTCATTCCAATTCGGATTGAAGCCGCCAGATTGCCGCATCATATCATCAATCGCCGTCTTAGACACCAAATCCGGCGCTGTGTTCCTTGGCCTAGCCGTCTCATCATGCTCAGTGGCGCGAGGCTGCACGTGAGCTGGTGGTAGGACGTTGAAGCGCTTGCAGAGGAGGCGCGTGGGGTACCAAGCTTGAGAGCTGCGAGTCATGGGGCCATACATGCCTAGTTTCGCCGCTTGCTCCGCGGGATCTTCCGGCTTTGGCGTTGGTTTGCTGATGAGTGATTCTGGCGCTGAAGAGTCGGGTGCATCGGATGCGAGTTTTGGTGCTGTGGTCGAGGATGTGAAGCGTGTGGCCATCATGCCAGACATTGGTTTGAAGATCTGGGCGCAGGTGGCAAACTCTCGGAGTTCTTTTAGCCAGTCATCTCGTGTGACCCCTGGTGGCTTGTCTGGTAGAACTGGGTAGAGACCAGCTTGGTATTCGAGGTAGGTTCGGTATCGGGTGCGTTTGGCTTCATCTTCGCCGTATGGCATGAAGCCGCTGGCACCCCGACTGAGTGCTGCATCCGCCGTGTATTTGTCGACTTTGGGGATTTGAGCGAGCAAGTCTCTTTGCCGCTGTTCCTCCGTCATGCTATATCCTTCTGGTATTTCGCCAAGTGCTGCAGGAAGATTACTCTTCCCGGATGCAGCGGCAAGCCTATCTCGTGCTGCTGTGGAGAGGAAATCGAATACTGACTTTCCAGGTAGCGCTGCTTCTCCAAGTATTGAAGCCCTGGCTTTGGGATCCAGCTTTGACGCTTTGGCTGCTTCTGCCGTTGAGAGATATGCTGCATTTTGATAGCCCGGCTTGGGCTGTTTTGCGGACTTCCACCCTTCTGGTATTTTTGGGGGCTCGTACTTTCCTGCAGACTGAATCACTGATGAGAACTCATCACTGCTACTTAGGATAAAACCGTCCAAGGGTAATCTGCCATCATAACATTTCCTTAGCCCAGCCGAAGTTTTTGCCATAGCCACCTTCTTCGAAATGAAGACAGGTTTCGACTTCAGCAACGGATTTACAGCTCCGTTTGCTGGCTTCTTTTTCTTCTTGTCCCCACCAATCACCTTATTGTAGGATATTCGAGGTCCAATTTCGTAGGGATCTTCATCGTCTGACCCTGTATCATTTAGTATCCCTATTCCGATCCCACCAGTCTTTGGCTTCTTCTTCTTTGATATTTTCGGTGTAAAAAGTCCCCTGTCATCATCCTCGTCATCTGATTTGATCGTATCGGAAATTCCACCAAGGCTTGAGGATAACTTCGTCTCCCCATCGAACCCAAGCCCTTTATGGTTATTCTTCCTAATAAAACTGATGATATGCGTGTTCTCCGGGGCAAAGAGATGTGTTGCATTTGCATCATCGCCAGGCCGCTCCACACCATCTAGACGCGCTTTCCGCCGTACTTTTGGCCCAACTCCTTGTCCTTCTTTCCAACCCATTTTCTTGAGTAGCTTGACACCAATGGTCTCTCCCTCTACTCTGAATAGATCAAGAAGACCCCCTCTTCGAACTTCGTCATCTTGCGTCGAGCCCAACCCAGCGAAGCCCTCTGCGGTTTGTACCCTTCTGGCGTCTTCGGCATCGGCAATATCCTCCTCGTCCATGAAGTCCTCGGGTCGTTGTTGGGCAGCTTTTGGTTCATCCTTTTTCCTGTTCGTGCGGGAAGAAACAAACGTCGAAGGGGTCCATCCTTCCTTCGAACCAACAGTATTGAAGTATCTACAAGAAGTAAGTCCATTGAAGTCTCTTCGGATAGGAGGAATAAACTCTTACCCTGCACTGAATCCACCAGTGAAAGCGCCATGCAACCGCTTCAGCCCCCGCTCATCTCTGACCTCCTGCTTCCAGACGGGCACGTACGACCCATCATCACGTACATCTGGGTCTCGAGGGGGAAGAGGTGTCCCAAAGGCTACGAAAGGCGATTGCTGAGCTTGAAGATCCGCCTCGTACTGCGCGCGGGACCGTTTTCCTGACATCGTGAAGACATGCGAGCTGTTTCTGCAAATTCGCAAGGATTGCTGATGTCTGGTAATTCGAATAAGCGCGATGGAGAAGGCTGTGCGAGGTCAGAGCCTTGTGGAGTGAGCATTTTACAGCACTCGTCTCTTATTGGTGGCTTCAAGCGCAGCGGCTATTGTATGAAGGTAGGCGCCATCACTTGGCCGAACCCGGTTTGTCCTTGCATGAAGCCGCCCAACTGGGAAAGGATTTGATATGACATGATATTGGGCTGCCATCTACTTGACATCCTCCCAAGATGATGGCACGAAAGCAGTCGCATTGACAGAGCCATCCCAACGTCAGAGCCTGAAAGGGCCAGCGCACTCGTTCTCGTTCCCTGACCCAGGAGAAGCCACCTCATCTACCGCACCCCACCAGACTCGCCCCTCGAACCGGATTCACAGGAACACTGCAGGACGTATTTGCTTGTTTCCAGAGCGACCCGCCGTTCCCCCCGGCACAGGTCTCGTTGCGCGCAAGAAAAGGCGCACCGCTCAGCCCTCGAAGGATGGAAGTGTAGTGCACACATGCAGCAGGTGTAACATAGATAAAAATAAACAATGCAGTTGCACTGCAACGGTGCACTTGACGGGCAACCGCCACAGAGGAATCTGTGGTGGAGCCTGGAGACAGCTGATAGCTGATCAGCAAGCCTGAGCCACAGGCTGACAGCACAAACGCTCTGGCCCAACCCCCAACGTCAGCGGGCGCTGAATAACAAAGTACCAGCAGACTCGTAGCCTCGTCATTATCTGCTGTGTCTCACGCTGGCCCGGTCTCTCATCCATTATTCCGATCAAATTTCGAAAAGTCGATGGCTAAAGCCTGATCAACGTTTCCCCGCGAAAACACCAGAGACGAACCGCTTAGTCGCCAGGCCTAATTTGTTGGCGACGCAAGCCCTCGTACCCCTAGAGATCAACTTGCGGAGACCCTCTCGAGATTTCTTCTCCCTGCAACTCCAGAAACTCTCGTGCGACGGCCCCATCGCGCAGAAGACCATCAAAAGCTCAAGAAGCTATCACAGCGCCCCTCGGTCTGCCACTGTTTCAAAAGTCCTCCGTGGTCGCTAAGCTCCAAGCAAGCCCAGGGGGAAGCCAATCCGCGGCTGATTGAATGCCCTGGCTGGGAACGACTGATCACCGACCGGACCATGGCAACCTCAGTCCTGCCCAGCTCCGTTGAACGATCAACCTCGCGTCGCCATCAGCAATCCACGCCATCGAGATCCCATTCGACGCGAACAAAGGACCCCGACGCCTACGGTGTTCCCCCCTCGCCTGCGCGCATCGCTCGTCAGACAGCGTCCCGCCAAAGAGCTGTTGGAGAGTCCAACAACAACGATGAGACTGTGAACGTGCCGGCGCAAACATCTGGACGAAGCTCGAGCAGAGATCGTCCTCAGCATTCTCGGTCAGAGTCTTCGCGAAGCGGCCACCATCACCACAGATCGGGTCACAGTCGAGACACGATGGCCACGAGTGTCGCGAATGGGGGCGGCCCTGCACCGATTGTTTCTGCACAGGAGTCAAGGCCGCAGGGCAAGTCTGGCAAGTCAAGGACGACTATACCTGCGCCAAGCGGGACCTTTATCTTGGGCAAAACGGTAAGCAAACATCCATTGCTAGGCTGGCTGCAACCCAGCCCTTTGCTGCTCCAATTAGGCATCCACTGACTGTTTCTTCATCGCAGATTGGAGCTGGATCAATGGGAAAGGTAAAACTGGCACGGAAAGTGGAAGGCGGTGAACAGGTATGCCATTAATGTACCAATTCGAGCCCAGGACTAATTGATCTTTCTAGGTTGCGGTAAAGATTGTCCCTCGAGGATCAACAGACGATGGACATAATCAAAGTCGAGCCGACCGAGAGCGAGCAGATCATTCGAAAGAGGTCCGTACAGCAAGAGAAGCGGCTATTGTGACCCTTTTAGACCACCCATACATATGTGCTATGAGAGATGTTGTGCGCACTACCTATCATTGGTATATGCTTTTTGAATACGTCAATGGGGGGCAGATGCTCGACTACATAATCTCGCATGGGCGATTGAAGGAGAAACAAGCTAGGAAGTTCAGCAGACAGATTGCGAGCGCCTTGGATTACTGCCATCGAAACAGCATAGTCCATCGAGATCTGAAGATCGAGAATATCTTGATCAGCAAGACGGGCGATATCAAAATCATCGATTTCGGCTTGAGCAATCTCTTCGCTCCTCGTGGC
>Ga0302140_10009137_pt1 | contig 12309 bp, 7 predicted proteins | sample I_Bog_E1_1_FD_202095 | JGI IMG/M metagenome (GOLD analysis project Ga0302140, IMG submission 202095) | Peat permafrost microbial communities from Stordalen Mire near Abisko, Sweden - I_Bog_E1_1 | ecosystem: Environmental > Terrestrial > Soil > Wetlands > Peat | place: Sweden: Abisko, Stordalen...
TTTCTCTGTATTTTGCAAGTTTCAGCTTCTGGAAATTCGAATTGGAATGTTTTATTAGATTTACAACCAAATCCTAGCCTTTTAAAGACCTTGTTTTCTTCTATAGAAGCTGAATTTCCAGCCAAATTATTAGAAATTATCGAGGAAATAGGGGTTTTTCTAGGCGAAAACCATAAAAACTCAAGTTTCGATGCTTCAGAATGGCTTAAAAACAAGCTTCTTGAATTAGAGAATTCTTTGTTTTCCAGAAAGGGCGAATTTAAAGCGAAAATCGCTGATTTCCCTAACAACAAAACAATCGAAAAGTCCCAAATTAAGGGCTTTTGTAATAAACATCCACTTTTTTCGACTTTCGGTTGTTGTTCTCGAAGTCTAAAAAGCAATTATACTTTGAATAAAAGCCTGAAATGTGCGATTTGCATTAGAGAATTCCATTATAAATGCTTACAAATTAAGCCAGAAGATGAAAAAACCCTGAAAACCTGTTCAGAATGTCGAGACTTTTTAGCCAAAATCGAGAATTCCGAGAACTTGATTAATTTAGACCATATAATCGTGAATTCTGAATCGGGATCTTCGTTATGCAGTTTCCAGGCTTTTCTGAGGATTTTCTTTGTTCATATCGAGAAAATCAAGACTTTGATGAGGAAAAACGAGGTTTTCGCTGAAGTCCGTTTGATTTTATTAGGATCTTCATGTTTTGGCTCTAAATTCTCCATTTTCTGTAGAGAAATCCTTGAATCTTTCCTTTATAAAGAAGGGATAAAAGACTTGATTTTTATTGAAAATCAGGAATTCCAAAGAGATATCCAAATAACCCTGCCTTCGATATATGAAAATCCAGAGCTTTTCATAGAAAATGAGCCAAAAATCAAGAGAATCCTTAATTTTCTCTCATTATTGCCTCAAAATCAGGACTTTTCCTCTAAAATCCAAGAAATCTCCAATCTCTATAATTGGCAAAAGGTCTTTTATCAAAGGAAAAAAGGCCTAAAAGCTTCTTTATCTGAATTATCATCGATTTCTGATATAAAAGTCCTGAATAAATATGAAGAAGTGAGGTTCCTAGAATTAGAGATCGAGGCTTTTAAACGAAAAGTCCTCTTTATTGAAGACAAATTCGCGAAAAAAGAGATCGAATTAATAGGAATTCGTTCGGAAATCGAGGCTTTTTTCAATAGAAAATATGAAGATTCTGTCTTTTTCAATGAATTTGAGGATTTCATCAGAAATTCTATCAGTTTATTGAGGAAATATTGGGATTCTTTATTCCACAAAGAAGAAATCCTTGGTTTTATTGAGGAAATTCAGGCAAATGGCTGGGAATTCGATAAAAAAGGAGGTTTTTTAAAGAGATTATCCGAAGAATTGAGTAAAATCGTGCTTTTCGAGCGGAATTTAGCCGAAAAAAGCGATTTTCTAAGTAAAATCTCATGGTTTTCATGGATATTAAAGGAAAGATTCATGGTTTTCAATGAGAATTTCGAGGAAATTAGCGAGATTTATCTGAAATATCGGTTATTTCGAAAAAGGCTTGAGGTTTTCTTGGTTTTTGATGAGAAAATCGATATTTCAAGCTTCATTTTCAAAAACAGCAATTGTGGATATGAAGACCTTTATGAATATATCGATGATGTTTTGGATTTATCAGAAATCCCTTATATTTCCTTAGGAAGAAGTCCTGAAAAACTCGAACTCTTTGAATTACAAAGCCTGGAAACCCTGGAATCGATAATCCAGGAAATGGAGTCTTTTTTAATAGAAAAAACTGACTTTTCCATAGAAAATCAAGATATCCAATTTATTGAGGAAAATAACAATAGACTTTCAGCCGAATTAACGAAAATCCAGGCTTTTCTCATTGAAAAACGCGAAAAATCACAAAGACTTCAAGTCTATTTCAACAATTTCCTTACAAAAAAGCCTTCAAAAGAAACCCTAGAAGCCTTTTCCTTTAATGAGCTTAAGACTTTTTTGCGAAAAAGCAACGTTTTCCTTCCAATTTATCAGAAACTTTATGCGAAAAAGCTCGAAAAAAATGAGATTTTCTTCAATTCGCATATAAACGCCTCGAAATCTTCAAATGAAAAGGCTGAGAAATCTGAAGTCCTCTTAATATCGAATTATGCTAGGGAGGCTTCTCAAGAATTGATTGAATTGCTTCAACTCGAAAAGCTCAATTTCTCATTATTATCGAGTATTTCATTAACTCATGCGAATTTCCTGAGATTGAAAATCCTCGATTATCCTCAAGAAACTCGAATTATGGGCGATTTTAATCAATTAAAAGGGTTTCTTGAAGCTTTGAAAGAACTTTTCAAGGAATTCAAAGAACTCGATTCTATGCAGGAATTCCTCGATTTCCCCAATTTCGCCTTGGTTTTCGAAAAGAACTTCTTCAAATTAGAGCTTTCGCTTGATTTCCTCAGGAAAATCGCTGATAATATCAAGGATTTCCCTTTGAAATTGCTCAAAGATCAGAAAATTCATGAGAAAATCCTCTATTTCAAGGCTTTTCTTTGGTTGAAAGAAGCAGAATCCTTAGCTTCTCAAACCAAAGCCCGGAAAATCGCCTCTATAATTTCTTTACAAGTGGATTTGGAGGCTTTGAGACGCGATTTCCCTGAAACTAGTGCGAAGATCTTGAATTCTCATTATATTTTCCGCGAATTCGAGGGCTTTTCTTCTCGATTCAATGCTTGGTTTTCGCTTTATAAGCTTCGAATATTGAATCCTTTGGCTTATAATAAACCTTTGTCTTTAGAGAAACATGAGGATTTCGCTGTTTTCTTGAAAGATCTGCTTTTTTTAAAGAAAGAAACCAAAGATCTCAATTTAGAGTTCGAAATCGCGAATAAAAGAATCAATGATTTCGAGATTTTGGCTAAGGAAAGCGAAAAAACGGGGATTTTGCTTGCAAAAATGAAGGAAGGATCAGGAATCGCGATTGAACAAATGAAGATCGCGAATGAATTCGCGAGAAACTGCAAATTAAGCGAATTGTTTCCTTTTTTCGCTCAAAGCAAAGAAACCTCATGTTTTTATCAAAATATGTTACAGGAAATAGTCGATATCAAGAAAGTCTTTAATGAGAAGAAATTGAAGTATTCGCGATTCATCGTTTTACAATTGCATTGTAAGGATAAAAACATGGTTTTTAATGAAAATGTGGCTTTTAATCTCACACTTTATGAGGATTTCATGCGTAAAGTCAAAACCAAGGAAAATGTTGAGGAAATGCTTCAAATCCTTGCCAAAAACCGTTTCAATATCCGCAATTATAAAGAACTTCTGAAACAATCCTTCCAAATCACAGAATCCATCCAAGAAAACCTAAAAACCCTGATTTTCACTAAAACATTGAATACTTTAGATTTCGGCAATGCTATGGAATATCTCAGCGAAATAGTCGCTTTAAGAAACGAATTGATTAGAAAACCCGTGTTTTTCTGTCAAGAAATCGTGCTTTTTTCTTGTTTCGAATGGTCTTTTGCTGCAAAAAGCCTTTTGGAAGGCCTTATAACTTATAAAAGCAATTCCTCAGAGAAAAAACAGGAAATTTCTAACGAAAAGCCTTTAAATGAACTATTAATATGGAAAGAAACACTAGAAAAAGGCATTTCCTTGATAAATCTCTATAAAACGATGGATTCTGAAGCAATAAAAACCGAAATCTCGAATATTGTGGCTTATATATCGAATATCGAGATTAGAATCTCTCAATTAGAGGCTTTAAGAGAACCTATTAAACTAATGAGGACTTTTCAACATTTTCTCTTAGAAAACTCTGATATTTTCTTTGATCAAATCCTCAATAACGGTTTTATAAATAAAAACTCCCAAACTCGCGATTTCCTCAATAAAAGACAGACTTTTCTAGAGAAAACTCCTGATTTCCATCTAATAATTCGATCCTTATTAGAAACTGGGATTTCTGTGGAAGAAGATATCGAATTCCTCAAGGATCTTCAAAGGAAATCTGAGGAATTGGCTCGAAGTATGGCGATTATCACTCAAACTGTGAGGAAAAGTGTGATTGGAAGTTTATATCGAGCTCTTCCTAGCGATTTAGTGATTAATGTTTTCAGAAGTCTTTATTCAAGTCCTTTCAAAAGCCTGAAAAGCGAGGATTTATTGAATAAATTGATAAATCTTATAAGAATGTTCAAAAGCCGCATTTCTTTACTTCAGGAAAATCATTGCGATAGTGTGAAAATCCTCAGGTTTTATGAGAAAAACCCTATTTTTATCAAAGAAATCGAGGTTTTCCTTTCAGATTTGCAGGAATTCGATTATTGTAAAAAAGAGCTTCTGGCCTTTCAAGAAACAATAAGTTCAATAAAACCCAATATTGAGGAAAATGATTGCGAATTGATAGAAATTCAAGAGGATGAAATCGAGGAATTTGGGTTTTCCTGGGAAGATTGTGAGAATTTGGCTAGAAAAGTCTATAAAAGGCCTTTTTATCGCTATATCGAAGAATTTGATAATGTGGGTAAAGAGCTCTGGACTAGGAAAATCAAGATTATAGAGCAAATTTCCTTTAATAAAAGGCCTAAAGTCTTTTTCCAGATAAATAGAAGCGATTTAAAGGGATTATTAGCCGAAAGTGAGAAATATAGTGCTATTTTTAAGAATGATGAGAATTTAAGAAAAAATATGGCTTTTTTAAAGCGATTTATAGCCAAAGTCTCAACTGAAATCCTTAGGATCGCTAGACTTATTGCGAATAATAGGGAGAATATCACCATTATTAAGGAAAGTTCACAAATATTCGCTAAATGTGTTGATATTTCCAATGAAATACAAAGGATTATTGAAATGTCTGAAACAGAATTGAAGCTTTTCCTCAATAAAAGCGATCCTTCAGATTTTCTAAACGATTTATCAGATGAAAAAGAGGCATTTATTGAGAAAAATGAGAAAAAGCCAATAGAAGAGATGAAAAATGACGAAAAGCCTGAAAACATGAAAAATTTCAAGACTTTCCAATCTATTTTCAATAAAAACCCAGCTAAAATAGGAATTCCAGCGAAAAGAGGTCGGCCTAATCAAAAGAAGGCTTTAGAAGAGAAAATGGCTGAAAAGGTTCTTTCTGAAGAAAAACAAGGAGAAATAGAGAAAAATGAGGAAATATTAGAGATTTTCAAATCCAGAAGAGAAGAAAGAGGCAATATAGGGCAAATAGAGAAGGAAAGAGCCCGATCTATAGAGCTTTTGATGGAATATCTACAGAAAAACGTTTATTTGCCTGAGGATTTCAATTTCAAATGGGTTGCCACACGATTGGAAACTCAAATATTCAAGAAATTCAATGAGATTTCAGAAAAATATAGGAAAAACATGATAGATTTGATGGATATTCTCGAGGATTTAACTAAAAAGGAGGCTTTTTCTTTAGAAATGCTCGGGGATGAGAAAAACGTTAATTTAGATGATTTAATAGCTAATAAAGAAGAAAATGAATCTTTGATAAAGGTTGATAAAGATGGGAAAAAGGAGAAAATGGAGAAAAAGGAGAAAAAAGAGAAAAACCCTCAGGAAATGGAAGAAGAATATGAGGAATTCAGTGAAAATGAAGATGAATTTGAGGGTTTATTGAATAAGATAAAAGAGGTTTTCGCTTCGAATTCTGAAGTCTTATTAATAGAGGAAGAAGAGCCTTTGATTTCCTAAAATCAAGCAAATAAAATAAAATAACTAAAAATCTCTAAAAAGCTACAAAAATTCCCATTAAAATCATATAACTCTTAAGAATTTCCTTTAATTAAACCAAAAGCACTGCGTTTATGCATCCATCATTTTCTGGATTATTAGTAACTTGAGCATATTTGCTCCAAATCACCTTTCCTCCTTGTGTGACTAAGCCTAATTCGCTCACATTTACCTCAAGAACTGTTCCTTTGGTTATAACTCCAAGTCCTGTATAAAGACTAGATTGTGGGTTTTGTTTCACTGCTAAAATCTCAAGGTAAAATGTGGTTTTAAGTTCGGGATGCGTGACATGAGCTTTTTTGAATCTAAGGCCTGAAGGTCTGATGAATCTTTCATATTTCGGTGGTTTTCTAGTGAAATTATCGCCCACGAAGGTGATTTTGTTGATTTTTCTCTTCCACATTTTTCCTATAAAAAAAACATTAGAATTCCTCTAGAAAATTTCATTAAAATTTAGAGACTTTTTCGTTTTCCGCTTCGAGCCACTGAAAACATCTCGTTTTCAGATAAAGCCTTGACTTTTTGGATTGGAGTGGTCCATTTGCCTGCCTTTTCTTTTCTTTTCTGTTTCACCATATTAGAAAGAACTTTAGTCCTATTGGTTTGTTCTCTATCCAGGAGATATGTGGGTAAAGCGCCTTCCTGAATGTTTTTAGTCTGGACATCGGCTGATTTTTCCTCATGAGCTTTAATTCTAAAAAGAGATTTTTTACAATAAGTTTAGTTTCTTGAAAATTCAGGAAAAATACGCTTTTCGCATCTGGATCTTCTCCTTGAAACGTTCTTTATTATGAAGCTTGGCTTTCATCCCACGAAGGAAACGAGCTTTTCTAGCAAGGAGATGGGGTTTCCGGGCTTCTTTTTTGCGTCTTTTTTTTATTAAGAAATATGAAGAAATTTCTAATAAAATAAAAACTTGCGTTCTTCGGTGTCGAGACGCTTGCCATGACGTTTTTGATGAAGCTCGATATATTCGTTTTGAGGCTTTTTTAAAGAAATTAGGAATTAGGAGAGGGGGATCTAAGTTTTACCATGATGATGATTTTCCGAAAGAATCAAGATTTAATTATAGAGACTATTATTAATTAATTAATTTATAAGGGAAATATTTTTTCGGGGCGTGAAAGAAATTTCTTTTAATTCTGAGAAAAAAATTGAAAAATTCATTATTTTGCATGTTTTTTGAAAAATATAATTCAAATTATAATTTTTAAGAAATGCAACAACAACAAAAAACAAATTTATTTATTTGTGAAACCTTAAAAATACGACAAATAAATATAACTATACTTTAAGTTTAATCATTTTATTTTCCAAAAATGCAGAAAGTACAAACACGCAACAACGGTTTCTCAAAGCGTCCTCACATCTGGCAGCTTTTTTCTTATATCTTTTTTTTTGGCAATATATTTCTTTACACTTTTGTGATATTTCCCATTTTACCTTCTTTACACAAGGTATTTCAAAAAAACATCATTAAGAGAACTTTTCATTTTTTAGCTCATTTTTTCTCTTGTTTACTATACATCTTCTCTCATGACTTTTCTTTTGGGTTTTCTGGTGACTTATAGCGATCCCACAGATGACTTGATTTTGAATGAACGTGAAGCCCGGGGAACAAAGTAATTATGTTCATAAATTATTTTTAGTTGAAATTTCACAAGACAGGTTATCGACACGAAGAAATTCGATCTCTTTTGCATGAAATGCGACTCATACGTCGCAAATAAAAGTAGACATTGCAAACGCTGCAATCGTTGCGCTTCAAACTTTGATCACCATTGCAAATGGGTCAACAATTGCATAGGTGGCAAAAATTATAGGATTTTTTTCTGGTTGATTTTTTTCGTATGTTTCTCTTCTGGGATATTTTGTTTCATTGTTGGAAATTTTATCGCGACTCTTTTAGAGCAGAAAAATGTGGGAGTGTTTTTGAAGCATAATGGGGGGTTTTTTGAAGGGAAAGAAAAGCTTTTTATTGTTTTATATGTCTTTGTCTGGGGTTTTGGAGGAGTGACAGCTGTGTGTGCAGTTTTGGATTTCATTTTGATATCGTTTCATTTATGGCTAATAAAAAAAGGAATCACAACTTATGAATATATTGTGGAGAAAAGAGGTGAGGAATTCCCGATAGTGGTAAGTGTGAATAGAATAACTGAAAAAAATTTTAATTTTAGCCTAGTGTTGCGACCTCTGCCAACAAATTTATAAATACTTCTCCTTCGTGTTTCAATAAAAAGCAACAACAATCAATTATTTTGGAAAAGGCAATAAAAACTGAAAATCCTAGTTTCAATGGTGCTGAAACAAATATTCACAAAACTAAAATTAAGAGTCTCAAGTATTGAAGTTCACTAAAGTTTTTATTAAAATGTTTTAAGAGAAAGCAAGAATTTATTGTCAGTTAGCAGCAAAAAAAAGAATAAAGTCTTTGTAGAGGAAGTCCATGACCTTGAAATTAAAAAATGGGGGAACTCATTTAAAAAGATATCTAATGTATTTTTGGTCTTAATAAATTCATTTAATCAATCGTTAGTGGTTTGTTGAGGAAAATGGTGCATGTTTCGATCAAAATGTTAATGAAATCCAGAACCATGTGAGTCTCTCGAATAACGATAATATATCATCATCGCCATTGGAATTGAAAAGCTCATTGGAAAAAAACAAAGATCAAGAGATTAATAATGAAATTAAACAAGACAGTATGGAAGCTGTTGTTCTAAGAAAAAACAGTTCGGATAGAAAAGATGAAGAAAAAACAGATAATTTCGAGTCAACAATTAATTGAATAAGCATTTTTTTTATAAAAATAAATAAGTTTTCGAAATTGTAAATTTTAGAGATTTTAATTAAGAAAATTAAGTTTCTTCCCAAAAATCGAAAAGAGGATTTCTTCATAATCGTTCAAATCAATGCAAAACATAGATGTCCGCAACAATGGTTTCTCAAAGCGCCCTCATAAATGGCAACTTTTCTCTTATTTGCTTTTTTTTGGCGATCTCCTTTTTTTCTCTTTTGTGATAGTTCCATGTTTAAGTTCTTCGCACAAAGTAAACAATAAATAAACTATTATTTCCAAATTTTATTCTTTTAGTTTATTTTTTCCATTGTTTACTTTACATCTTCGTTCATAACTATGCTTATTGGGTTATTGGTGACTTGCAGTGATCCCACTGATGACTTAGTTCTGAAGGAACATGAATCCCGGGCAAAAAAGTAGTAATTTTTAATATTTTTGTTTTAGTTCAAAAACTTAAAGTCTTGTTTTCGACCACAAGGAATTCGACCTTTATTGTTCATGTTGTGATTCGCATGTTGGCAATAGAACTAAACATTGCAAACGTTGCAATCGATGCGTTTCAAACTTTGATCATCATTGCAAATGGGTTAATAATTGTATAGGTGGCAAAAATTATAAACTATTTATGGTACTGCTGTGTTCGGTTTTTTTGTCTTCTTCAGTCTTTTGTTTTATTGTGGTATATTTTACGGAGAGCCTTTTTGCGAAGGATGATTTAACTGCTTTTTTGAAAAATTCATCTGGCTTTTTCCAAGGAAAAGAGAAACTTTTTAAAGGTTTGATGGTCTGCACATGGGTGTTTTGGAGTATTACAACTATCTTTTTGATCTTGGTGTTAAATTTGATATTTTTTCATTTGTGGCTAATAAAGAAGGGAATCACGACGTATGAATATATATTGGAGAGGAGAGATGAAGAAATCCCAAAATTGGTGATATTTTTTTTTAGGTGAATAAAAAAAAAATATTAAAGGTTTTTTTTTTTATTTTAGCCGAGTGCAGCGGCCTTACAAAACAGCAAGAATATGAATACTTCTCCTTCGTTTTATAATAATAACAAGGAAAAATCAATTTTGGATAAAGGCATAAAAACTGAAACTGTGAGTTTTAACTGTGGAAGCGTAAATATTGAGAGAACCTTGAACAGCAGCAATTATTCAAAAACCAAAAATTCCAAGTAATTTATAACTGGTTTTAAAATGAATTTCTAAATGTAAAGTCCGAATTTATTCAGTCTAAACAACCCTAAAAAGAATAAAGTCTTTGTGGAGGAAGTCCATGTCGCCAATTTTAAAAAAAATATGAGCTCATTCGAGGAAACCTATAAAAAGATGTCTAGTGTATTTTTTACTTTTCATAACTTTCTATTAATCATCTGTTAGTAGTTTGTTGTAGCAAATGGGGGATGTTTCGACGAAAATGTGAATGAAATCCAAAGAAATTCCAAGTTCTTGATTAAACCCTCGAATTCAAATAAAGAACAGTTATCAACAGCCTTGGAATTAATGAGTTCAGTTGATAAAAAGAAAACCTTTGAGGTGAAAAAGGAAAGTAAAAGATGCAATACAGAGGAATCCAGTCACAGGCAAATCAATGCTCTCCGATACAATGAAGAAAAAACCGAGAATTTTGAGTTTCAAGAAACTACTAAACAGTTCATAAATTCCAAACAATTAACTGAATGACAAAAAAAACTTATGAAAATGAGTTATTTTTTGTAGTATTATATTTTTAATTGAAAAAGACATAATTTTAATTTGCTTTTCCCAAATAAATTTTTGTAGTATTATATTTTTAATTGAAAAAGACATAATTTTAATTTGCTTTTCCCAAATAAATAGATTTTTTCCCTCTTAAAAATATATAAATGATAATTTATGCATTTTTTATTTATTTTTCAAAATACAAATAATCTATTATATTGATGAACAACATGTTTTTTTTTAAAGTTTCCAAATAAAAATACAATTATAAAGAAAACAAAACCCATCAAAAAGTCATGTTTTTTATTTGTTATTCGGTAATTTGTTTCGAATTTATGATCTGTTTCGGACTTTCCAAGAATTCAAATTTCTCAATTTTTTCTTCTTTATTTCTAAAAGAACTGTCTTTAATCTGGTTATTTTCGCTATTGTATCGTTTAGATTCATTTGAAATTTCAATTTTTTTCTTTGAATTTGAGCATTTTTGAATTTCATGAACATTTTCATCGAAACAACCGCCGTTTTCCACTACAAACTATAAACAATCATTAAATTCAAAATCATTAAATTAAAATACACTAGACATCTTTTTATAAGCTTCTTCAAATGAATTTCCCCTTTCAAAGGTTTTTCTTAAAGTGAGCTCATGAGCTTCATCCGCAAAGACTTTATTTATTTTCTTCTTCTTATTATGAAAACAGAGAAAATTCAGACTTTCACTTAAAATTTTTTTAATAAAAACATTAGAAAAAACTGGTAACATACTTGAAATTCTTCTTTTTTGTCGCATTAGTAATACTCATAGTTTTATCCATATTCCCAGCAAAGCTCAAATTTTCACTTTTTACCCCCTTTTCCAGGGTAATTGATTGTTGTTTTTTATGTCCATATGGAGGACATGAGTTCAGAATCTTATTATTTTCAGGAATGACACCACTCTAAAATAAAAGACCTTTAAAGGAAAAAAAATCAAAAACTTGACTTCTCTCGGGGGTTCTTCATCTCTCCTTTCCAATATATACTCATAAGTCGTCATTCCCTTTTTCATCAACCACAAATGAAACAAAATCAAATTAAAATCCAACACCACAAAAATTGCTGTGATTCCCCCGAACAACCACACGAATCCCATCAAAATTTTGAAAAGTTTTTCTTTTTCCTCAAAAAAACCCCATGAATTTTCAAGAAACACCTTCAGATCCTCCTCTTCTATAAAGCTCTGGGTAAAATATCCAACAATGAAACAAAAGACCCCACAAGAGCAAAATACCGAACAAATCATTGCAAGAAAAAGCCTATAATTTTTACCACCGATGCAATTATTCACCCATTTACAATGATGATCGAAGTTCGAAACGCAACGTTTGCAACGCTTGCAATGTTTGCTCTGATTCGCCACGTGTGAGTCGCAATTTGTGCAATAGAACTCAAATTCCTTCGTGTCGAAAATCTCGCTGAATGCCTTTTCCTATAAACTCAAAAAAAACATGAAAAAACTATACTTTTTTGCCTTGCATTCGCGTTCATTCAGAACCACCTCGTCTGTTGGATCACTGTAAGTCACTAACCAACCAAGAAATGTTGTTATAATAGAAGATGTGTAATAAACCAATGAAAAAATTATCTAAAAAAAGGGATAATCTAAAATATATTTTTTTTTTCGGTATATACTTTTTGAGAAGAGGTTAAACAGGGAAGCATCACGAAGGAATAAAGAAGAAGACTGCCAAAGAAGAGGAGGTAGGAAAAAATTTGCCAAAAATGTGGAGCCTTAGAGAATCCATTGTTAAGACTATGTTTTTTTATCTGCATGTTTTTAATGACAAATAGCAATTGGAATAAAATTATTTTAATATTTAAAAACCAATATAATTAAAAAGAATTATGAATGCAATTTTATAAAATGATTTTTAATTTACAAAAAAAAAAAATAATTGTTGTAAAATGTTTTTACACAAAAAATTAAACATATATTCCACATTCGGAAATGCCGGAATGCTTTAAATTTATTTTTTATTTTAAAAAAATTTTGTTTTTATTTATTAAAAAAAAAAAAAATTCTTAATTTTAAGGAATTTCTTAAAAAAATAAT
>Ga0302140_10009141_pt1 | contig 12308 bp, 15 predicted proteins | sample I_Bog_E1_1_FD_202095 | JGI IMG/M metagenome (GOLD analysis project Ga0302140, IMG submission 202095) | Peat permafrost microbial communities from Stordalen Mire near Abisko, Sweden - I_Bog_E1_1 | ecosystem: Environmental > Terrestrial > Soil > Wetlands > Peat | place: Sweden: Abisko, Stordalen...
GTTTTCCCTGCAATCCTTTTTCTAATTTTTCATTTTTTCCTTTAAAGTTGTTTGGATCTCTTGATTCGCAGAGGCTATTTCAAAGCAGCATCCTATCTCTATGAAAATTACTTTCTTCTGAACCAAATTTGTAAGATTTGTGAATTTTTCATTCATATTCATTAATATTTCCTTTCAGCTGTGAGAAATGATCTTGAATCGACTCTCACAAATAGCAAAAGAGATTTGGAGCTAGTGTATAATTCAATAATGACCTCCGATGTCAAAATTCATTAGTATCATCCCAATTTTTTCCTTTAAAACTCTTCATTTTTAAAAAGCATTGAACCAGTCTTCCAATGGGCACAATCATACAAATACATTTATGTTCAAGTGAAATTTGCTCATAGGCTCGATAGTCCCGGTTGTTTAAGCGTGACAGATGAAGTGGTGAACTTTACAAACAACACTTTATTCCTATCTGCATACGGAGTCCAGGCACATCAACCAATAGCTTTCACATTAAATTTGACTTTGTTCGATGACATAGTGGCTGAAAACAGCACATGGAAATTAGAGGCAGTGGGCACGATGTTTTTCAATTTGACAAAAAGCAATGATACGCTTTGGAGGAGACTAATTGTGCAGAAGGAGAAGAAAATCCCAGTATGGTGGCATATGAACTCCGAACAAACAGTGGAAATGAGGGAATTTGCTAGGATGTTGGATGATGAAGATGAAGAAAGGGAAAAAGTAAGAAAATTCAATAAATAGCTTTCTAAAATTAATGATTAATGGGGGCATTATTAAATGAAGGAGGAAGACAAACAAAGAAAGAAAAAGAAGAAAAATGACAAACATGAGAAGAAAACAGAAGAAAAACCAGCAGCTCCTGAGGCAAGTAAAGATGAGGAAAAGATTGAAGAGAAAGAGGAAGAAGTGCTGAAAATCGATTTATAAGGAAATATTAAAATAAAGGGGCTCATTTTAATTTTGCCCGGAATATCTTTAAAATTTCCAAAAACAAAAAATTTAAAAAAAAAACGTCCAAAGCTTTAATTTCGAGTTCAAACTTCTGAAAAAACCCCCAAAAACCTAAATCAAATTAAAAAATCGCTTTAATTCTTCAAATTTTATGTCATCCGAACAAAAGCATCTTCTGAACCAAGAGGATTATCTGGCCAATGAAAAACATAAGATCCTTACTTTGAACATCCTTTTTTCTTTTCTTTCAATGCTTTTCCTTGTAGCTGAAATAATCTGTTCTTTTCTAATGAACAACCTTTATCCTGTTTCCATCCCTTTATTTCTCGGTTTATTGAGCATATTTGGTTTTCTTTCCTCTTTTTTCATTTTAATCTGGTCAATATGGCAAAGAAGGAAACTTTCTGGGTCTCAGGAAAAATGGGGAGAAAACACCGATTCTGGTTTTGCAAGGTTTCTCTTGGTTTCTTCAGTTTTTGTGTTCTTTGGGATTTTGGCCTTGACGTTCGTTTTACATCTATGGAGTGCCAGAGGATTGGACTTATTTGTGGCAGCCTATCCTTATGAGGATCAGCAAGAATATATCACTCAATGGTCGATTTTGTCATATTTGACAACTGGATTATCTTTTATTAATATGATGGTTTTGATTTATATTATATATACTTGTTTCATTTGTTGCGGGAGTCCAAATACAATCCGGATAGTTCTTTATTTTTCAGGCTTGTTCCAGATTATATTCGGGTTTATGGTGTTGGATTATGTCAAATTGATCTTCCAATATGGTGATGATTCAAATATATCACAATTTCTTGATCTAAGTCTTTATGGGATCTTGGCATTTTTTGTCGCACTTTCAATTTTAGCTATTATTGCACTCTATTACTTCAATTATCATAGAGAAAGATCTGAATATTTGACGTTAGGAACCCTGCTAGTGATAGTTTTATTGGTTTTATTGGGTATTGGAGGGACGATTTATCGTGAATCCTTAACTATACATGATGCCTTTACCCAAGATTGTAAGGTTTATTTATCTGATCTAAGTTATGATGATATAAGTGATTATGGATGTACACCAAAATATTTGGAATATGGTTCAGAGTACCTCAATTGTTCAGATGCAGAGCAAGTTCTGGTGTGGGAAAGCGAGATTGATGGTGCAAAAAATAGCATGAAAAATAGTGTTGGATGTTTAAACATGAATTGTTGCAACATCATTGGAGATATCTATGAAATTAATCTCCTGAAGCTTGAATCATGCAACATTCTTTTGATATGTGCGATTTTTCTTTCGATCAGCTCTTCTTTCTTCCTTACTAATAAATATTCTGGTGAAAGAACCTTGAAACGAGCTCTTGAATATGTATTTATAATCTCTTTAGTGCTTTTATTCGTTTTGGGTTTCGCTTCCCTTTTCCTATTTCAAGCCCAACTGCCTGAAGAAAGAGCCATAATTTCTGTGGATTCTTCGAAATTCACAAAATCCTCACCCAAAGTCAATTATACCATGAACATTCAATTCATATCATCGAGCAGTTGTTCATTGATTAAAAATTACGAGCCTTCATATAATCTTTCTGACATCTATGGTGCTTTGAATTTGACAGAAACCGGAGTGCGAACCATCATCATAGTCAGTAATGCAGATTTATGGTATGACAATAATTATTCTTTCGTGGATATCCAAATGTTTGACAAAGAAATGGCCTCTTTATTGTTTCCCGATGTGGATTTCACTCAGATGGATCTTCTGGTATTTCAAGGAAATGCCTCTAAAATGCAGAAATTTGTCAATGAACAGATCTACTTATGTCCCGTTAGTGTCGTCAGTCCTCTTTATATTGAATATTTCACTACGACTGTTAATTTGACTAATAACACTGCTGATAATTCAACATTGAATTGGACCTATGGAACAAATTTCGAAAGTTTATTACAGATTGACTCAACTGAACAAGTTCATAAAAGTTCTAATCTAAATAATGAAACTGAATATCTCAATAATATAACAAATTTAACTGACCTGCAAAACAACTTAAATAGCTTGAATTTCGGTGATTTAACTATTATGACTTATTCAATTAGTTCGGAAACATTTTTATCGAATGTGTCATTGCAAATTTATTCAGGTTCTTTAACTTCTTGCTCTGAAACGACAAATGTGCCTCTTTTGCAATTTTCATCTAATGAATCTGGATCGTTTATAGCATATAATTTGCCTTATGGGAAATATACTATCTTTGGTTCGACAAATTCCTCCAAAAGCAATTGCTTACAAGTAAATATGAACCAAAGAAGTCTTGTTCAATCTTTGTTCATTGTTGAATCATTGGATGTTAATGAAATCGCTGTGCTCATGGAATGGACCAATTCATTGGATCTCAATCTTTTCGGATCCTTTCAATTGTCAACTTCAGAAAATTGCATTGTGAGCTATTTCAATGAAGAATGCACTGGATTATCCTTTAAATTACTCAATCTTTCTGAAACCAAAGCACAATTAGTGACGATTACTTCCCTTGGAGAATATTCATATCTTTTCTTCGTGAAACGTGAGCTCTCTTGGAGTGAATATCAACAGAAATTAGCCAACCAATCTGAATTAAATGATGATTTTCTAAATTCCCAATTCACATTGAAAGCTTATGTTAATGAATTGCAATTCCCAGCAGCCATGATCAGCTATACGGGAAGCATTAATGCCACTCTTTCCAATGCCACACTTGAAAATGCAACACATTTAGCTTATTTAGGATATTGTGTTGAAGGGGAAAAGAGCGACCTTTTGAATTATAAGAATGAATTTTGGGTTGGGAATGAAACATTTCCCAAATCTACTTCAGTCTGTTAGTGGGAAGAAGATAAAGAATTAATGGGAATTTTTGAAATTAAAAGTTAAAAAAAAAATAAAATTTAGAAATAAAAAAATATTAAGTTTGGAATATTTCTGTTTCTGAAAATTATTTTAAAAAAAGATATTTTTTGTAAAATGCAAAGCAAAGTGCCCATGAAAATCCATGCCTTGAATGATATTTTTGATAAATATGTTTCCTTTTTCTTCGACATGGATGGAGTTTTGGTTATTCATCTAGTCCTCCGATTTTTCTAAATTTAAACATAGTGGCGAGGTGATGAAACAGTGCCTCATGCTTTAGATTTCCTCAAATTTCTCGAAAGCAAAAACAAAAAAGTCTATTTCTTCACAAACAACAGCAGTATTTCTCGCAAAGGCTACATAGACAAGCTTTCTAAATACGGTTATGTTCCCAACTATGACAACGTTTTCCTAAATTTGTTTTTCTTTTTTGATTTTTTCCCTAGATTTTCTGTGCTTCATACATCTTGACATCTTACATGAAGAAGCATTATCCTCATATAAAGAAGGTTTACGTGGTGGGAATGGAGGGGTTAGTTGAGGAATTTGAATCTGCAGGTTATCAAGTCGTAGATTCTAAACAACATGATGGGATAAGTTTAAGATCTGCTATTCCTTATGGAACAATGCCTATTGATAAGGAAGTTCAAGCAGTGGTAATGATAATAAAATTTATAAGAAATTTTAGAAATTTCTTTAGGTTTCAGGAGTGGATTATGCCTTTAATTATTATAAGCTTTGGTATGCAACATCTTGCATATATGTCAACAATGCTGTTTATTTCGCTACCAATGAAGATCCCAATATAAAGTTAGGATATTATAAGGTGCCTGGAGCCGGAACTATGTCAGCTTCAATTGCCAAATCTTCAGAAACGACGCCTATAAACACTGGGAAACCTAATCCAATATCGATAAATTTAGTCTGTGAAAGGGATAATTTAGATAAAAGTCAATGTTTGATGATTGGAGATAGTCTTTATACAGACATGCAGTTCGCAAATAACGCGGGAATTGATGGATTATTGGTTTTGACAGGGGTTACCAATCAGGAAGAATATGAAAAATATAGCAAAGATCCTGGAATGGGGGTTCCCACATATTATGCTGATGATCTTCGAGTTTTTATATAAAATATACAATTAATTTAGAAAATAGAGTTAAAAGTATAAAAATTCTTAATAATTATTGAAATTTTTGTATTTTCTCTTCCTTCTCTTCTTTGATTCCTTTGCTGAGATTTAATTAATATCGATTCGATTTTGAAAAACATGGAGAGAAAAAAATTAAGAAAAATATTTAGTCTTTTGGAATTTTTTAATCCAACGATTTTCTTTTGAGCAAAAATTAAAGCCTTAAGCTTTAAAGCTTTGCCAATGTTATATAAACCCTCCAGCTCATTTAAAATTATTCAGAAAAGTAAAATGACAAAATATAAAAACAAAGGCCAACAAAAGACAAAATAACAGTTGAGCAAGCAATCTTTATAAATTCCAAGAGTGATAATGAAGATCTGAAGAAATTTTTCTCAGACAAATTAGATTTTGTCACAACCAAACTCGAAAAAAAAAATCGGAGCAGTTGAAAAGAAAATCGGAGAAGTTGAAACCAAACTCGAAAAGAAAATCGGAGAAGTTGAAACCAAACTCGAAAAGAAAATCGAGAAGATGAAACCAAACTCGAAAAGAAAATCGGATAAGCTCAAACCAAACTCGAAAAGAAAATAGGAGAAGTTGAAACCAAGCTCAATACCAAAATGGAGATCTCGAAACTAAAGAAACAAGTCAATGTATGGAATTCTGCATATCATTTAGCCAAACGTGCCAAAATAGAATTAATCCTGGATCACAATCCGACTGTCCAAAAAAATAATTGAAATTATTACATAATGAGCAAACTAGATCTCTGCTACATTCCTTTAAGCTTGGATTTGAAAACTTGAAAAAAATACAAGAATAAAATAGTCAATTTTAATCAACTCAAAGAAGCACATATTGGTAAAACTTTTTCTTTATATCTTAATCAGTTTTTGTTTTAAGGTGAAAAATTTGGTGCTTTTGGGTATCTGAATGACGTTGAATTCGGGCAAGGAATAGTTGTTGGAATAACCAAAGACTTTATATTATTAGATATGCCAATCTTGCCAGGTTTCAGCGCTGGAATCGTTCGAATGAATCTGGTTTTATTGGCATGACAATTGAGATTAAGCATATTTTCATTGACCCCAAAAATCCTATTTTATATCAAAATTATTGTCACGCCGTCAATTCCCAAGCTATAATAAGATTTCTTTATAAAGTGCTCCAAGGGAAAGTAAAGCCAAGAAAGTTGCAGAGAGTTAATTATTAATTTACGTCAAAAATAAAAATTCCGAGACAATTAAAAGGAAATTTTGATAAAAAACAACTTTATTCCTCTCGGAATTTTTGTTTTCGACGTAAGAATAAATGAGAAAGAAATATACTATGACAACTGTTTTTTTTCTACCATTCACTGCATTTTCATTTTCTCTTCTATTTTTTTCCAAACTTCACATTCAAGAAAATAATCTCTGATTTTCGCGGCTTCTGGATAGGGTCTAATTCCAAATTTTTTGTTCTTCGTTCTCTGCAACAAGCACTTCTGCTTCCTAAATCCATTACAATGTGCGAAATGCTGCCAAAAAAAGTTAATGTGTTCCATTCTGAAATGAGGAGTCAACTGAGGACTTGATAAATTGCAACTTTCTTCAGAGTATTTCTTATATGAGATCCGTTTATTTTTCCTTTTTACTTGAGGGCTAATTTTTGAGGAAAGAACTGAGCAACTTTTTGGAAACAAATCTATCATTCTGATCCTTTTTATTAAAAATATGAAATATTCTTTAAAAAATAGGAGTACTTGAACCACTTCGTTTTACTTTGATCAGTAGCTCAATGGAGATGTTAAACTATCGCGTACAAAAAATGTTGGTTGCATTGTCCTGGGCTTGCCACATTTCCCAAGCATTCATAGTCTTTGAGAAAGTTTCCTTTAAGTTCATTTCTAAATAATTGTAACTTTCTTAAAATATAACAATTTTGGTTTCTATTGATTTTTGTAGTTCTTTTTTTGATATTGTCTGTCTTGATGACATTGTATATCATTATTTTTTTCCAAACATTTGTATTAACCCCCGTATCACCCCCAAAAACAACTAAACTACACAACCGGATTCACGGTTCAATATTTTTTTTTCCAAACATTTTTATTAACCCCCGTCTCACACCCAAAAACAAATAAACTACACAGCCGGATTCACGGTTCAATATTTCTTCTTCATGACCAGTCCTGCCATGAATCCCGTAGCAGCCCATACTACACATAAAAGCAACCCCAAAAAACACCATCCTGATCAACACATTAATCCATTGACTCAAAGTTGCTATCAAGTATGAAGTAACTTGGACAATGAATACCCTCTGGAAAAATTTCACATTGTCGCCCAAAAGCCGTGCATTCAAGGTGACGACAAATGCTCCGATCCAAATCAAGACGATAATCAAGCAGAAATCACATCAGTTTCAGTACTACAAATAAATAAAAAAAAAAAAACTATTTTATTTTTTAAAAGAAAAACAGTTTAAAAAAAAAATCTACTTGATAATCAATGGATTTCGAATCCTAAACTTTATATTATCGAATTAAAAAAAAAATAGATTAAAAAAATGCAAATTCTCTGATATTTGATGATAGAAAAATTTAACTAACAAATAAAGGTTCTAATTTTATTCTTTCATTTCATCAGATTTCCGATCGTTCGCAATTTTCATAACTTCGTTCGGATCCACGTAATGTATGTCCTATAAAAACATAAATAATTGAATTTTGTTCAAAATGACCTTATCAGCATAATGCGAAATTTGGACTCCACTTGAGTCAACATGTTTCAGGTTCTCCAAAATTTTGACTCTAAATCAAAATAATTAGTTTTAAAGTTTTTAAACTTTAAAAAACATGATTGATTCCAAATATTCCTTTGAGTTCAAATTCTCCATATTACTCACAGGAAGGTGCAATTTATATTCCGGAGCGAAGTATTCAATATATTCGTTTTGTGGCATTTCTTTCAAAAAATAAAAATAAATATAAAGAAAATAATTACCATTCGGCAAATCTTCATTCAAAACCAAACCGGTCTCATAGACCCAGGCTCTTGGAACATTTCTTAAAGTGTATCCACCACCTCCCACTAAAACTAAAGGAATATTGAAATTTTTGACAAATTTGACACATTCTCCATGTCCTATTTAGTTATAACGATATTTATTTTAGGAAAAACTTAATTGAACAACCTTTAATCGATAGGTTAAAGCAGCCCAATCTATCTCCAGACAGACTATCTCCCCCACATTGCATAACAATCGCATTTGGGCGAAACTTGTTTATGATTTCTTTAACCACCTTTTTTGAAAATTACCCTTTAAAACATTTATTGAAAAAAAAAAATACTGTTTTAAAGATCGTGGTAAAGGATTCATCATCAACTCCTTGATTAAGTGGGAAGTTCACTGCATGATAGGACCCCTTATCAGTTCCAATATCATCAATGTGTCCAGTTCCAGGGAAATAATCTCTGAATTTGTGAAAAGAACACGTCAAGACTCTGTTGCTTGTATAAAACGCCTCTTCAACACCATCACCATGATGAATGTCTATATCAACATAGAGTATTTTTTGATAATATTTCAACATTTCAAGAATGGAAATGACTATATCATTGATATAACAGAACCCTGAAGCTTCGCTTTGTTTGGCATGATGTAAACCCCCGGCATAATTTATGGCGACATCCAAATTGTTGTGATATAAGAGACTGCTGGACACCAAAGTTGCTGTCGCATAGGTGCATACATATTCATAAAGACGATCGATAACAGGACAGTCCTCACCGAAATTAACTAAAAAGAAAGTTAAATTGTAAAATTTAGAAAATGTGTACATCTGTATAATTGATCTTCGTAAAGAAATTTGTTTTCAGGGGTCACGTTTTTTATTAAGTCGATATAATCTTCGCTGTGAAACTTAGTCAAAATCTGATCATAGTCATATTTAACTTGGTATTTAATGTATTCGTCGTTGAAATTCGAATCCTTGTGCAGAAATTGGTTTTTTTATATTAAAATTTGTGCTTACTATATAATCCATTTTATGATCTAAATTATAAGCCTTCACAAGCTCCTGAGTCATAGGAAGACGAAAAGGCTTCATTGGATGACCTGGAGTGTATTGATAAGTCCCGATTATATCATCGTAATAAAAAAGCACTTTTTTGTTAAAAGAATATTTCATTTTTTTTATTCAAATCAAATTAAAATGTTCCTCTATATGATTTTTAAGAAAATTTCAAGAGGAAAAATATTTTGCTTAATTTTTCGTAAAAAAATAGATCGCCCGAAAAAAATTAACAAAATAAATAATTAAATAGAGGATTAAACTTCGAAGACTCATTTTCTCTTTTTTTAAATTTTGAATTGTTAAATTTATAATTTAAATAACAAACAATGGAAAATCCTGAAAATCAAATTATCGGTGCAATAAAAATCAAGGACGGTCTTTTTATTGGTGATGAATTCGCCTCCCAAGTACCCCTAAACATCATTTCCAAAGAAATATAAAATATTTTACAGGATTTAGAATTTATTGTGACAAATAAAGTGACTCATATAATCAATTGTGCTGCGAAAGAAATCAACAACTCCTGGGAGTCCATAGGGGTTTCTTATTTATCATTTCCTTGGAGTGAGACTGATGATCAAGTATGAACCGAAATAAACGGAATTATATGATAAAATATGTTTCCAAAGATAATTTTTGATGAGAAAAATGAAATCATTCATGAGATTTTTAAATTCATCGAAGAAACCACCACCACAGGCGAAAGTTGTCTTGTGCATTCAGTGCGAGGACAAAGCAGATCTTGTTGTGTATTGGCAGCATATTTTATGAGAAAGTAAGACCATAATTTCATAATAAATCATTTTCTAATTCTTTAGTTTATTTCTAGATATAGATGGAGTTTATATAAAACCTTGGAATACTTAAATTCAAGAAGACCGGATTTGGAAATCAGAGCGAGCTTTTTTCATCAGTTGAATGATTTGGAAACCAGGTTGAGTAGATCAGGACTTGGCGCAAAAAGCTCCAATTGGAATGAGACAAATGAAAATAGTTTGATTGAAGGAGAAGTTGTGATTCGGAACACCTTTCTCAATTCCAAGAATATGCCTTTGGCGGAAATTTATTTGAACCAGAATTTCTATTTGAATAAGGAAGTGAAACCGAAAATCAATTGGGTCGATGAAAATGCTCGAAACTCAAGAAATTTGACTTCATTTTTCCCTGAAAAACTGGAAAATGTCAATAAATTCAGAGGCCAGAATTACGTTAGATCTATTTTGAAGGTAAAATATATAATAAACACTCTTTACAATACAATATTTTTTAAATAAATAGGGTTCAAATAAAACATTTTCAAAGGAAGCTAAACCACAATCCAATGAAAATGAAAGAAAGGGTCCTATAGTTTTCGGTCCTTATTTAAAAATCAATAAGAGTTCCAAATCTCTTATTGAAGAAAATGGGCTCAAAAACTCGACCATCGAAGAGAAAAAACCTTTGACACCTTTAACACCTCACAATAACAATAACGCTCCTCTTGCCTGGAGTAAACCCCCAACTGCAGGAAAGGACTACATAAATAAATTAATACCAGAACCAACAAAGGTCGAAAGCCTAAATTCGAGTAAAGATATAAATTCTAAGCCTTCATTTGCCACAATGTCGAGAAGCAGCTCTCTCAAAGTGATAAACAAGGAAGAAAACGCCATAGAAAACACTGAGAAAACTGAAACTCAAAGCAAATATAATGAAATTCTGAGAACCAATAGACAAAATGAGCTGTTCATACCTAATGGAAACAATGTCATTCATGTGACGGTCAATAATTTCGTGAATTCTCCAACGATCACTAATACAATAAACAAATTTAATGCCAATAATATCAAGCCCAATAACAATAATATAAATGCTGAAAATATGGTAAAAGAAGAAAAGATTTCAGCGAAAGATGCCTTTAATTATGCAAAATTTAAAGAGAAAAAACAAGTGGGGAGAAGCTCCTCAAAAAACACTGAAGAGGAAAACAATAAGAAAAATAATTCTTATGAAAATTATTTTTCTTATTGCAAACCTATCATGAAGTTGGAAACCAACAAGGAAAAATCGATTGAAAGTGTCAATGGAAGTGGGTTGATAGATTTCAAGGAAAACAAGAAAAAAGTTCAAAAATAATTAAATATTGATGATTTATTCATTTATAAAAGATCGTCAGCAGAAGGGAACATGATTCTGTGTCTCCGATTCCAATTAGAGGAAAAAAGTATGTTTTGTTAAAAATTTCTTAGATTTATCTATTTTTTTTATCTCAATTCATTCTTTAGTGGAAACAACAACCTTTCACCGCCCAAAGATCAAAGTTTATTTTTATTAAATTTTAAAACAATTTTCTTAATGATATTTTTTAACAAAAGAGGAGAAAAAAACGAAAATTATGAACGAATCCGTATATTCAAAAACTTTGTTAAAACGATTTCAAAACTCATTACAGGAGAAATCCTATGAGAATAGTTACATGAAGGTTTTGAAGGATCAAAGAGGGCTCTTCAATAAGAACAGTTCGAATGATATGGACAATGATGTGAGTCCCATGAGAAAGGTTTATGATAAAACCCTTAATTCAAGATCGAAACCATCTGATAATTCTTTAATCGAACAACAGGTGAATTGTAAATTTATATAAAAATTAAAAGACATTTATGATAGACCAACAATAATTCAAGCAACTTTAATCAAAGAAGTCAAATAAATAGCAATCCACAAAATTATAGCCTCAAAACCTCGCATAATCAAAATAGGATTCCCGCAAATATCAATGCCAGAAAAACAATTTCTCCTTTACAAAGCAACATGAATGTGAATAATCTCATCCAATCTGTAACAAGTTACCAAATCTCCACCAAAAACAATGCAAATATTTCTGTCATCTCTAATAATAACAATAATAATACTTCCACCTCAATGAATCCCAATTTGAAGAATGGACCGATCAGGTTTAATTAATTAAATTGTTTCTGTATTAAGGTTTTAATAAAGAGCTACTTATGAGAGAAAAGATCTTAATTCCATTGTCCCAAACAAGTAAAAAAATTATATTTTTGTTTAATCGGCAATATTTTATTTAATGATAAAGACAAATTTCCATTGTCAACAGCAATAACAACCCCAATGATAGTCTTGTGCAATTCAATGACTACAAAGTCAGGAGCAATAATGCCGAATATAACATTCTCAATCATCCAGGTTCTGCTCCTTTTCGTTATTATTCCCCCAATTCAAAACGTATTCCAATATTTTTCTGGAAAAAAAAATAAAATTTTATAGTTGTTGTG
>Ga0302140_10009143_pt1 | contig 12306 bp, 12 predicted proteins | sample I_Bog_E1_1_FD_202095 | JGI IMG/M metagenome (GOLD analysis project Ga0302140, IMG submission 202095) | Peat permafrost microbial communities from Stordalen Mire near Abisko, Sweden - I_Bog_E1_1 | ecosystem: Environmental > Terrestrial > Soil > Wetlands > Peat | place: Sweden: Abisko, Stordalen...
CTCTTAAGCTTTCCAAGAGCTCACTCTGTTCAGTTCTCCTATCACAACAACAGAGATCTTCTTAAAACTCAGCTCGAGGATGATTAGCCTGGCTCAGCAACCACACGAGGACCAATTTGTGCAACTACTTGCCATCAAGCTGCCGACCAAGTTCTGTCGATTCGAAAGTGCCAATATGCTGTTTATCGCTCGGTCAACGCTAACGACATCCAGCAGAAAAGACAGAGGACAGCAAAGCAATAAACAATTGGAGCACAGTAAGCACGTCTTGCACGAAAAGCCCCGACCTTGTGCAGTGCTGATACGTGACAAACTTAAGTCAGGCTTCCGAAGAGGGGAGAGCCTTTCAATGGGTCATCTGGTCAGCACTGTCAAAGATTCTCTCAAGTGAATGATTAAGTGACGGACAGAGCCCACTCAGGCAAGCAAGTGGATAATGTGGAATCAGAAAGTCTGGGGTCCAGGGGCAAGAGTCTTCTCGCATTAAGCAATCCTCTTCCCATTCGCCATAAAGCCAAGCAACTAGGTTCCCAAACACCCCCATTTTGCGGTCAACCCGCCATGCACAGCCTGGCGGCAAGCACTTCCCTAGCTCAGCCTTACCAGAAGAAACTATACAACAGAATACCCAAACATCATACAGTGCATACATATCATCTGCCTTTCGGTTTCGAACTCGCCATTTCTCCATATCTGCCACGTTCTCGCGTGGTATCGTAAGCCTGTAACACCCGCGTCTGCGACTCGTCTGCTTGCGAGAAGGCATAACCGCGTTGTTTCCGCATACGCTGGACTTGGCGTACTTTGCGGATGGCTTTTTGGAATTGTTCCATCCTATAAAGGTCAGCAACTGCGAAGAAGCAGGAGCATGAAATGAGTAGAGGGCATACCTCGGTCTGTAATCTTGAATGTTGTATTTTTGAATCTCTTGAATGTGATGATATGTTTGCGGGTAGTACATTCGTTTCGCGCTAAGATCATGTGTTAGTGGACGTAGTCCTTTGTTGTTTTGTCACGGGGAATCTTACTATTTCCATGCGAAATCTCTCGACAAGCAAAGTATCGGCAAGGCCAGCGTTTGGAGCCAGAAGATTGGACTTGGGAACAACCTGGGAATAACGCCATCGTATTCCGTTGAGAATCCAAGCTTTGGTGCCACTGTCGCGTACACTGCGACGAAAGCCAGCCAGATCAACATGCTTCCTGGAATAGCGATCACATGGTACTTGGTCCAGATATTGGTGACCAAAGCAGCCTTTCCCAGCACTGTCGCGAGGACCGCTGTGTATAGAGCTGTACCCCATACCCAGTGGCCAGCAGTCTTGCCATCACTCTGGGGAAGATCATTCCACCAGATCAGCTCGGAAGCAATATAGAGGATGAGTGAGTGGTAGAAGCCATTGCCGACCCATGAGAAGAAGGAGTGCATTTTGAAGAAAGTGTTCTTCTGTCCGATCTGGTATAGCTGAGGGTATCGGTCTAACAGCCTTGCCGAAATAAATTGATCGAAGATTCCCATTGCTAGAGGTGGCAAGACAGTGAAGAAGACGTTGTAGAAAGAGAGAGTCCAGGACTCGTAGATGACCTCTCCGGAGAAGGCGTTTTGGAAGGAGTACTGCACATGTTAGTTTGGAACAAGTCCCATATGACATTCCACTTACCCAGAACTGTGTCATGTACAGGGTGATATTCTTGTAGAAAGAATACAGAACGACCTTGCTGACTCTCTGATAACTCCAAGCACCATGCACCAGAAGTAGCTTCCGTAAATACCTGAACTGCCCAATGGCAACATCTGCGCTACGAGCAGCCTGAAGACCTTCCATACCACTGATTCCTACACCGATATGTGCAGCTTGGATCATGGATACGTCGTTTGCGCCATCTCCAATCGCCAAAAGAATTGCCTTGAGATGACGCTTGACAAGCTTCACGACCAGGGCTTTCTGAAGTGGCGATACTCGACAGCAAATTACTGCCTTGCACATCACAGCTAGATCTAGGAAATTCTTCTCCAGCTCCTTCTCCAGGGCATAGGTCAATGACTTGCCATCAATCACAAGTGCTAGTGTATCCATTGCGATAGTTCCATCCCCTTGCGTGCGGATAGCATCTAACTTCTTTTGAATGTTATCTCTGGTCATCGCAGCATTATCTTCGTTGACAATGAGGAGAGTCATGTCTTCGCTAATTAGCTTGCAACTCATGCCGATGTTGATAGCCGTCTCTTGGCGATCTCCAGTCAGGACCCAAACCTTGATTCCAGCTTCTTGGAGCGTGTGGATAGTCTCTGGGACACCATCTTGAAGGCGATCCTCGATAGCTGTTGCACCAAGAAGAGTGAAACCACGTTCCAAGATCTCCGCAGCTTTGTCAAGCTCCTCTGCACGGTTGCCACTGATGGTAGTTTGTGCCTTGTCGAAAACTTGCCACCATTCTTGGAATTCTTGCTCTGGAATCTCACGCATTGCGAGACAAAGAGTCCGGAGACCCTCCGACGCATACTCTTCTAGATGCTGTAACGTGATGTCCACGTGTGGATTATTGCCACCTAACCTCTCAAGAATCACGGTATCAGCACCCTTGCAATAGCATCTGATCTTTCCATCCGGGCACCGGAAGATGGTTGACATTCGCTTTCTGGTCGAGTTGAATTCACACACAGCCAGGAGTTCGTATTCGTACTCTTCACCTTTGACTGTGATCTGAACAGCTCTAGGCTTTCTTGCCGTGAATTGATAGCCCATCATAACAGCACCTTCTACCAAGGCACCCTCATCTGGTGAGGCTGCTTGGTATCTAATTGCGCCTCCTTTTTCGTCTGTTCTCTCTGGAATGACAGTATGACATGTTGCAAGCAATGCCAAGAAATGGTGTATCAGGATGCCCGTCTCGTGGGTATCCAGATTCTCCTTTAGCCGATTGAAATCATGAATCCCAACCTCAAGACCATCTTGGATCGTAGCACGGCGGTCCTCTGGGACCTCTTCCGCGTACTGAATGCCACCAATCGAGCACTGTTTGAATTCCATCTGATTGCACGTCAATGTGCCAGTCTTGTCGGAGAAAATGTACTCGACCATGCCCAACTCCTCCACCAAACTCGATGTGCGGCACACAGCAGGGGTATCCGTCTTGTCATAGTACATATCGAGATCGTCGTTGATGAGAATGGCTTGCCAGTACTTGACGACCTCGATTGTAACGAACAGCGAGATCGGAACAAGAGCAGAATAGAGTACCCAGTATGTGAAGATGTCTGAAAAGAATTGCTGCACCCTCTGCAAGGCCGTTGACGATAAGGTGTAGCCAAGGTAGGTTAGCTCCGATGAGTGGAAGATCCTGACGATTAAGTCACCAACAGAGCTGATCACACTAAGGATTATAAGGATGGCGATTAACATGAGCACAAGCATGTTGAGTTGTCGCTCAACAGCAGTTCTCTTGATAGGAGTCGCCGTTGCGTTTCGCATAAGTTTGGTTTCGTGGCCAGTGAAGACGACAACACCGTGTATCCAAGGCGTATTCCGGAGTGTAGCGCCTCTGAGAAGGAGCTGATCCGGTTGTAACGGGAGCTCTTTCTCTCCCCCACCTGCTGCCACAGTCAAGGTAGCCTCGTAAGTATATAAGCTGCTGTTCGGTTGCTCTGAACGTAGTTTCCCTCCAAGTCTACTCAAATCGCTGGAGCTAACCATGACACAAGTCTCTGGGATAGCTTGCTTAATCTTGAGATTGGTTTCGCCATCAAGGTTCGCCGTTTCAATATAGCAAAGGCCCTCGGGCTCTGAGCTCGCAAGCAAGACGATATCCGCAGGGAATGGCTCCTCAGACTCCACTCGGACAATGTCTCCAACTGCGACGTTTATCCATTTGGTCCCTTGAAATGAAGATCCTCGCAAAACTCGCGCTTTCGAGTTATTGAGTGACTTGTCCGACGTCTTTCTCTTGTAGTCCTCAATCAACTCCTTGCCAGCAGACACTAACAGCACCAGAATCAAAGGGCCAATGGTCGTGTACCTATTTGTAGGTGAAATGTTGGGTATCTGTTGCAAAGCCGCTGTAAACAAGAAGAAAATATTGGCAAATTTCGAGAATTGTTCCAAGAGGAATTTCGGCAAGAACGTCGCGATGTTGTATTTGGCCGTGGATATGTGATTGTCGACGTACTTATTTGTACTGTTTGCTGGAGGATTGTTGAGATGGATTATCCTCGGTCCTAACGTCGACGGATCTGGTTTTCCTCTTCCGAATCCAAACTTGAATTTGCCCACGTCAAAACTCTTCTTGGGTGTATTCGGTGTCGCTGGAGCCTCCGTGTTTGACCTTGCACCCGGCTCAGTCAAAGGAAGATCCATCTCAGAGTATTCAGGCCCCATCCCCAGCATGCTCTTTGCTCTCCCGACCAACCCTCCTCCCATACTCAGCACACTATTTCGATTCCTTGGCTTTCCTCCCATCACTCCATCTCCCGATAGCGCCCCGCCTTGCTGATAGTAGGATTGTCCATCCTCGGGAAAGTCATCTAGATCATCCGCATAACGTTGGTAATTGTTGAGCCCGGAGGTCTGGCTGTATGTCCTTCCCGCACTTCCAGAGGCATACGGAGTAGCTCCGTAGCCTGGTACTGTTCCAGGTCCACCCGGTAGATGTCTTGTTCCTGGGTGAGGTTCAGCAGCCCCTACAAAGTCATCGTAGGATACTGAGGGGCGAGGATTCGAGGCATCGTGGTCTGCAGTGTAAGCGCGCAGCAGATCATCATCGTTTATAGGAGGCCGTTGGCCATCGTTGTATATCGGTTGCTCATCATTCAGGTCGAGGAGGAGGTCGTTCCTGTTGTTTGGAGGTTTGCCAGCCATGCTGACGGGCAGCTAGAAATCGTCACCGTCAGGACCGGACCAGTTCCGTCGCAGACATCCAAAGCTCAGTAACAACAAACTTTTGCAGGGCCTGCTTCGTAGCAGATCGTTCTGTTTGCCGGAGTAGTCAAATTGTGGTGAGGTTGAAGGGTAAGCCTCTAGGCACAGCCTCAATCCTACGAATACGGGTCGGCGCGAAGAAAGCTTCACCTTAGCTCTGCAGGCAGAAGCTACTGATGTCGCACAGCTATCTGATCGAGGACGGGTAGGGGAGCAATTCGAAAGCCATTGACAGAGCCAGAGGAGATCGCGGAGTCGTCTTAACTTCTCCTGCAGACAGTCGATCTTCCAAAACGGGGGCTCCTTTCAACCCCTGCTAGCGTCGTTTGTCTTGGCGGTTCAACTTCAGCCTTCTCCCGCCACGAGACGTCACTTCAACATCAACACCAAATATCACCAAAGATGGTCTGCGCAAAATGTGCAAAGCTGTCCAAATCGACAACTCTGGCGACTCCAGGAGTCAAGAAGAAGAGTGAGATGTACTATGGCTCCCCTGCAGGGTCCTCGAAGACTGATAAGACCAAAACCTCCGCCACTCTGGGCAATAATGGCATTGGGAAGGTATATATGACTCTCTGCCTTCGTGGCTCATGTTCTTACTGAGATTGGCATAGAGCAAGTTGCTTTCGAAAGCAGCGCGAAATCCATATGCTTCATACTCGAGTTCCTGCACCACTTGCAAGACCAAGGTGGATCAAGGGCGAACATATTGTCAGAAATGCGCATACAAGGCAAATGGTATGGATTCTATTCTAAACCATCGAGAGCAAGTTTTGATATCTGAGCAGCATGTGCCATGTGCGGTAAAGCGAACTCCAAATCAACAGCAGCGGCTCCTGTCATTGCTGGCCAAAAGTTTACTCTCAAATGAACGAACACCGCGATTGCGATACGAATTCAACGACGATACATGATGAAGGGTTTAGCAACAAGGAGCTTGGCTGTTGTAGCTAGACCGTTGGGCTGAAGGAGAAACAGGGGAGATTGACGATGCCGAGACGATTCTGGAAGCGCGATCGCTTTTCCTGGTTTCAGCGCGAGGATTTCGACAGCGAAAGAAAGAGGATCATCTCCGTCTTGCGGCACCGAGTCACTATAACGTTGTTGGAAGACTTTCAATATTTATTGTTGGTGGCATCTGTGTTCATGTGGTCTTGTCAGGACGCATCTGACGATGCACTCTATTCCGGATCTTCGTAGTCGTACGAGCCTATTGGAGTGAGTGGTAGGCTTAATCGCTCTAAGCTTTCGTCGAGCTCGCTCAATTGCAAATGCCAGTTTCTCGCACGCAAACCAAATGCGCGGTAGTTGCGAACGATCGTGAAGTCTCCCGGCAAGCTCAGATGCTATACCATATTGAAGAAGATAGTCATGCATGCTATCAGATTGGCTTTGCTGCATTTCTTGTGCCATAGTCACGGAGAAGCCCGATGCGAAAAAAAAAATGCAGCTCCTTCTTCGTGCCGCCTTTTAGGGTTCTCTTTTATAAGTGGAGACTCTGGTGGCCAGCTTGCTCGTCTCAACGAATATTGCTTGTTTTGACAGGATTGCGCATCATTTTAGCTACAAGTCATTGCTCTTGAACCGTTATCGAGCTTCCTTCATCATTATTTACCTATGCATATACTGTGTGATTGATACCCCAAATAACCAGTTCAAGATTCATTCAAGGCAAATGGTGACAAACATCCGCTTTTAGAACGTTATGGCGGCTTGATGCGAGTCATGCTACCACGTAGCTTACTATTCGCTTGATAGAATGAATGAGTATTGCTTATCTCCTTCGAGAGGAACCCCAGCTCCAGATGTTTAACCCAACTTTGTGTCCAGAAACTACAGGTAGTCCCGCATGATACGTTTCTTCATAACCTCTCCCATCTGCTGCCAGATTCTGCCAAAATACAGCATTGCCCGTAATAGGCTTGAAAGTAACGCCCATCTTTGGAGCTCTATACTCGTCACCGGAGTTTTCATCGCACTCCAACAGCTCACACCATCGCCCTTTTTTCACATCCGGCATTCTAATCCTCGGGAACTCCGTCCCACCTCCTTCACAATCTGCATCCACATACACCATGAAAGTGCTCACTCGATCAGCTTCCCGACTAGCACCACTCCAATCATAATGATGCTTATAGTGACCGCCGACTCCATATCTCTGCGTCCTCAAACGTTCGATATGAAGATCTGGATTCCATCCTTGGAAGTCTCTCGCTCGATGCTCAATACACTTGACAATATCATCACGGTCTATTACGGCGACTTCTGACAAACGGATGTCTTTTTTGATGGATGTATCGGCTCCAGTAGAGACCGTTGAGGGCTCGAACTTGTCCTCGCTGTAACGAATTAGTCACGTGTTTTATTGCTGGAACGCACGGCTTGAAATGAAGCGTTGAATACCTAATCTTCAAGAGGTGGGCAGACTCATCAAGATCGAGGAAACCCTCGATGTAGATGATCAGGGGCTCGTGTGAGAGGATGTAGGTCGTGTAACTGTGAGGACGACAAAATAGGGGCTCATCAGGGGCAATGGATGACAGGTTGAAGTTGAAGCTCGACGGGTCTGTGGGTTTCTGCGAGTTCCCATAGAGCATTGATGATATAGGAAGATAAACAAAGAAGTAAAGGGGCACAAGGGCAACAGCGTAACCCAACATTGTGCTTGGCATTGGCTTGGCACAGCTGGATGAACGAATGAAGTCGAGACCTTGTCAAGCCACCGACCTGTTTGCGTCACGTGAGGCTCGGCTTTTGCGACTGAATCTTTGCCGAGGACATCCTTCGACCTTCACCAACAAGACAAGACTTTCGTCACAAACTTTCGGGGTCCGAGAAGGATTCAAGTGCATCCGAACTCTCAGTACCAAGCAGATAAAGCAGCCAAGCTGTTGTTGACAGCTCATGCAACACGATTAAGCAATCAAGCGTGACTTCAGACCATGCGCCGAGGGTGCCAAGTGTCACAGAACCTCAGCGAGCAGCACTCTTCTCGAGTTTCAGATATTTTCAGACAAACTCACAGCTTTGACACATGTTCTGGGCTTCCTTGGCTTTTGCGTACCACTGGCCTCAGCCCTCATGCCTTCAAGTCAACCAATTGCATGTTTGCATCTCAGGATGATCATGTGATTGGCGTTTTGACATCAGCATTCGGAAAGACGAGCTAGGCCCCATTGCAGATCGACTGGCCCCTTTTTGGAGGAGGGGTACGAGGCATGGGACGTGCCAATGAGTCAAGTGTCACGGAAAGCTTGGAGGTATATCTGCTGTTATCTGGCGATGTATAAGACCGACTGGCCGTCCACATTTTCTCCATTTTCTTCTCCAGCTGCGCTCACGTTCATTTCATACACCTCGTTTTAGAAGCCAGTCTTCTCCAGGTCGCTCACAGCTCATTCATAATCTACATTCTTCTCTATCAACAAAGATCAACTCCACTGAAAAACAACACCAATACTCAATCACTCTTTCGCCATGCATTACGAATCTGCCATCCTTGCTCTCCTAGCAGTTGCTTGCGTATCCGGTTTGCCTTTGAACATCAACCTTGGAGCTTATTCTCCAGCCCTAGTTGTCGGTGATGGCGAAATTTCTTTTGGCTCTGGAGCTGAAGCTGAAGCTCTTGTGAACACTCTGTCTGGCGCCTCAGCTGGCACAGAAGCAGCCACGACCCTCGAAGGCCTCACTCGGGCTGGAGAAGACACCCCTACCATCGTTACTCCAGCAACCGCCTCAGCAAGTGCGTCCTCCCTTCCCTCGGGTATTCTTGGAATTGGAAGAAGTATCGAGCCGCGGAAGGACATTGCTGATGCCGGTGTAGAGAAGCGCGACCTCGCTGGCTTCAACGCGGCTCTGAACTTTGCGACTGGCGCCCTGACTACGAGCCCTGGTGTGGAACTGGGAACTGGCGAAGGTGGTTCAGGTGTTGGAATCACGGTCAAGCCTGGTGGTGCAATTGCAAAGCGAGATAGTGGTCTGCCGACTGTTACTTTGCTTAAGATCCGAACTTTGGGAGACCAGCGTAGTGCGGAACCTACGGTCTAGTCTTCGGTCTCAAGCTAACTTGGGACAGCTGCTGCGAAGCTTCGACGCAGATTGGATCTTGAGGAGAGGGAGGTTGAACTCGAGTCAATTCACGAGGTGAACTTGAACCTGGATGGAGCAGTCGAGATGACTATTGCTGAGGTCAAGCCATGATTCCACATCGAAAGCACTTGGTAGTCTTGGCTGCAGAAAATGTGCGCAAATAATATTTTATGTTCTTAGTCCAAGATGATCACGTTTGGCATCACTCTCTCGGGTCATTATCTCTTTGGGGATACCTTTGTATCACATCACATAGTACAATTGCATTGCGAGAATAAGTCATTGCTATTATTTTCCAGAAAGTCCTAATGCACATCAATGAAAGGTGTTTCTATCCTCTTTTGCGGAAGCAATGCAATGTAACGAAACAACGAATGAAATTTCGCCTTCCAGTACCACTCAAATGTGGATCACCCACCATCAAGTTGTAGCATAAGCTACACCGATGTCAGAGAGACCCGTTCCACCCGCATTCATGAGATGATCTGGAAATGCTCCAAAGTAGGCATATCTTTGAACGTAGCTTTGCGAATCCAACCAAGGCGGTACTTGTTGCGGAAAAGCAACCTGTTGAGCATCCGTTCCATAGCACTGAAACTCGGTGATCCGAATAGGCAGCTTGTAGGCTTCGTATGCGTTTGTGACGTTGCCTTGGAACCATGCTGCACCGCTTAGGCCATCAGATGGGTCACAGTCTTGGTAGTAGTGAATGGCCATGAAGTCAAAGTGACAAGACGTGCAGTTACCAACAGAGTACTGTGTCCAGACCGCAGAATCATACTGTCCGCCAGATGAAGACCCGACGTTATTCCATAGAACATTTGGCATTCCGATCTTGACGGAGTTGGAGAAAGGTTCCATGTATGCTTGATAACCTGCAGCAGCCTCGGCGGGGCGGATGTTCGAAGAGCCGGAATAGGTGACGTCGGGCTCGTTGAAGCCGAGGATGTACCTGGTGCCAGGAGTTTCAACAGCAGCAGTCCATGAAGGATCGGGTCCACTAGGCAAGCCCCAGAGCATTGTTACGCTGAAATTGACGGCACCTGTTAGCTACACCATTTTATGTTCAGTCATAACGGAGGGACCGATTCAACACACAACTCAAAAGAGGGATCCAGACCGTGGGACGGGTAACCCCAGTCATATGCCCAAGTGGTCTTCTCATAGGGGGAGAAGAAGTTTGCAAATTCGGCATTTCCAGCAAGGTTGCCGTTACTGTAAGCTGAACCACGCTTTCCAGTTCCTGGGCTTGTTGTTGTGGGTTGAGGCAGACTTGAAGTAGCGGCAGGCTTGGTTGAGCTTGGTTTGGTAGTTTCTACCGGTGCAGGTAATGTCGAGGAGCTATATTGGTAAACATCTAGGCGATTTGGTCCTCCACATGTCTCGGTATGGTCTCCTTTGCAGTTCATGTTGCATCCAACGCTACGATCTGGTGCCAGACCTCCACCGTTAACGACAGTATTACCGCACCCTTGAAAAGAGTCAGAGCCTGACCCCAATGATTGTACAAGGAAGACTTACAACACTCGCCAGCATACTCGGTACCCGCGATAGAAAAGCCAGCTTTGAGACAAGTTGCCTGGCACAATGCGTTTGTCATAGCATTCGTGCCTCCAGGAACTGCTTCACCATGTGGCAATGCACGGCCGTAGACATTGTCAACGTAGCATCCAAGAAAGTTCCAGGTAGATCTTGCTTCAAGGGATGAAGTAAGATCTCGATTGACTGCCAAACAATTTCCGCCGAAGGCAAGTCCGAGGGCAAGAAACAAGGCGAGGCGCCAGAGCTCCATGGCATAGGCTGCTAGCTTTGGCTTCACGTTGAGGAATTAATAAAATCGAAGTTAGAGGAGCGAAGAGACGTACGTGGACTTTGACGATGCCGAATGAAGGGAGGAATGAAGGGGCGCCAAAGGTATTCAAAGCTTGGTCTTTGGTGGCTGTGTGACGCTGGACTTGAGAGACAGTTGATCAAGTCCAAATATTTTACTTCGATTTCAGATGGACGGCAAAGAATGCTTAGGCGCCATCTCAATATTGCGAGGTTGTGCCGATCGGCTCCTAAGTCGACCGACTAAGTATGCTCTGCTGGGGTACCGCGGCAGTGATTGCAAGACATGTCTAAATTTATGAATCAGCAAGCCTGACAGGGTTTACATCAACGATAGCGTGTCATAGGTCTTTCTCATTGGTCTCATTTAGTTTTTGAAGTTCCTCGGAATTCAAGAATCACAAAATTTGTGAATGGACTCGCGAGACGGTGACAACAATGCTTCGTATTCAAGGGTAAATACACTATATATCCTCTACCTTATATAATACTAAAATGACGGCAGGCAATGATATCTATAGCATATAGTTTTTCACCTGTATTTCTGATAATTATAATCATTCTAATTTAGTTTAGTTCTTAATCCACTTCTCAATGTCCAAATTAATCATCGGAGACGAGGAACTGGTGTCCACCAATAACCGCATGAGTTAAAGACAACCTTAACGTAACTAGGTAGTTGACTTACAAATTTGGCTAAAGTGCGCGTCTGCTAGTAGTTGTCGGAATTTGTAACGCAATACTGGCTTTCAATGTACTATAGCTCAAGAGGCATTTAGAGCCTACCTTTTACTTTCTCTATTGTCCCTTTATCCAGGGAAGAATATACAAAGTAATAGCTGCTTTGTTTTCAAATGTCCCATGAGTTATAGTACATCAGTTTAATGACCCCTAGTGCATCCCGCTTACGTAGGTAGTTGACTGTCTAAGTTGATCCCCACTATGGGTTGGATTGAATAGCTCTAAGTTTCCACATGAATAAGAACCTCTTTTCGGCTCTGCCTTGAAGCATTTCTCGGCTAATTATGCACAAACTTTGCCTTGCTTTACTCTAAATTTGCACTCCCTTCTTCTTATTTAACGAAGTCCTCCCACAACCTCCAACCCTTCCTTTCTTTCAACCTCCACGTCTCCTGAAATCGACCACCTCCTCGAACCTCGACCTTCCTTTGGCTGTCAGCATTCATTTCAATCTTGAACTTTCCCAAATCTGCTTGGAACATCAACCGGAACCGCGAGCAGAGTTGGACACAACCCACGGAAAGTCACCTCTCCCACTCTCCCACTCTCCCAAGCATCAGACTCGACAGCAGTCATCATGAAGCTGTTTAAGTCTTTAACGTTTTCTTTGTTTGTCCGTGGTGCAGTATGCGTGCGACTTCCCATCCCAGACGTCAACGGAGTTGTCGCAAATGAGCTCAACGATTTTGGACAATCTGTCGATCACAACAGAGTTCGTCCTGATGACACA
>Ga0302140_10009144_pt1 | contig 12306 bp, 13 predicted proteins | sample I_Bog_E1_1_FD_202095 | JGI IMG/M metagenome (GOLD analysis project Ga0302140, IMG submission 202095) | Peat permafrost microbial communities from Stordalen Mire near Abisko, Sweden - I_Bog_E1_1 | ecosystem: Environmental > Terrestrial > Soil > Wetlands > Peat | place: Sweden: Abisko, Stordalen...
AAGATTAGCGAGCTGCTCGCCTAAGCTCGGCCTCGAAAATTCGGAATCTTATCTCAGCCTCGTCCTGTCAACTCGACATCAACACCGACGATGGAACATCGATAGCACAACGCCCCATAGCTCAACAATGGCGAGCTTTATCCCACGTGCCATCTTCCCCTCCCAGCTATCACTCCCGCGCTCCTACTTCCTCGGTCATCATGCCGCCGGCCTCTCGAAAATGAAGACGATGCTTAGCTCTATCGACCTCATCATCGAATGCCGCGACTACCGTGTGCCACTCACATCGCGGAATCCGCTATTTGAGCAGAGCCTTGCGGGAAGGGAGAGGCTGGTTATCTATACAAAGAGAGATTTAGGGAGTAAGGATAGGCCGTCTGATCGGAGAGTGCGTTCAATTTCTCTCTCTTCGTCGCTATCTGGGCAGAGGCGCCATTGGGGTCTGAAATGAAGTTAATATGAGAATGGCAGAGGGAAGAAATCGTTCGAGCCTGGCACGCGCCACATCCTACCCTCTTTACAGATCACAAATCGAAAAAGGACATCAAAACCGTCCTTAACTTCGCGAAAGACCACGCTGCCTCACGATACTCCCTCCTTGGATCAAGGATCTTGGTTGTTGGTATGCCGAATGTAGGAAAATCATCCCTGCTGAATGCATTAAGGATGGCAGGGGTACATAAGGCGAAAGCAGCATACACGGGTGCTCAACCTGGTGTGACAAGGAAGATTGCTAGCGGAGTGAAGATTGTGGAAAAGGATGAGGAGAAAGGGACTGAGGGTGTGTATTTGGTAGATACGCCGGGTGTGTTTGTACCATTTGTGCCAGATGCAGAGGCCATGATGAAGCTGGCGTTGGTGGGGAGTGTGAAGGATACGATTATTGCTCCAGTTACGTTGTGTGATTACCTGCTGTTTCATATCAATCAGCAGCAAGGAGGGGAGACGTGGTACAAGGAGTATTGTGAGCCGACGAATGATGTTGTCGAGTTTTTGGAAGGAGTTTCAAAAAAGACGGGGCGATTGGGGAAGGGTGGCGTGTCGGACTTGGACGCATCTGCCTTGTGGATTATTCAGAGATGGAGACAAGGACACCTGGGCACATTTGTGCTTGATGAGGTCGAGGAAGACGGGCTGGAGAAGAAGATAAGAGAGGAAGTTGGGTTGAGCCTGAGCCAGGCCAGGAAGCAGGCAAAGGATGCCCAGAGAGCCAGAGGAAAAGCGAGACAAGCCGAAGCGTCGTGAATAAAGGGCTTCCTAAGTGAAAGTCACCTGCGTGGCGGGTGGTACCAAGAACGCCAATGTTGGAGTGCCGTCAAGGGAGATGGTAAACTCGAGTCATCGGTCTATTAGGGTTGTCACCATTTGGCACTCTACTGGCTTTACGATGGAGATGGCTGGCAAATGTTGTCCAACCCATAGAAACAAACCTGAGAATAGTGGCGGTCGACAGATACCATACCCTCGGCGGCCGATGGAAAAGTGGCATTATAGGTGGAGCCCAGATCTGAGCTTCGGAAGAGCATGTGTACATCAAGTGGTCATTATTATCGCCCCTCATACGAAATGTATATACAGTGTGAAGAGGTGCTTCAGCAAGAATTATTGGGTGAGTTGGTCTCAAACATGTCCATAGTTCTGGGTATCTAACACAATCCAAGTTAAAAAGATGCAGATATCCTCGAACACTCCCTGGTTCTACAGGAAATGATCCCAAAATTCCACAAAATAATCGAGTCGAGCAAATCAATGGTCATATTCAAAAAGGGCCAGCGGGAAAGTCTGGTGGTTGTCGACATTGGTCAAGATCTGCTTCCAATGACTGCGATGTTCTATTGTGCACCGAGCGGAGATGGTCTCTCAATTCTCTTCGAAGGTTGAAACAGCAGATTTTGCCATCCGCTTGGCATTCGGCTTCAGCACACTTGTATCGAACGCAAGTGGCATATCTCTCCCACATATCTGGGTCGTCGTTTATTCTCCTTCGTCGTTGCGCAACGAGTTGAGTTGCTAGTGCCACTAATTGCGCCTGTACTCCAGGGCTTTTTAGTTCCGTGTCGGTGCATCTTCTTATGTATTCCAATGTGTTGCACTTTCCGCCATTGCCGTTATCTCTCTGCTCCTTCCATTCATCCATTTTCACTTTGCCGAGCTTGTCTTCAACGTTAAAGCGGTAGTATTGGAAAGCTTTGGGGCTCCCCTGCAGGTGATGCGCTAGATTCCTGACATCCTCGTGAATGTTCTGGCAGTCGGTGAGTGCTCCCTTGGCGTTCTTCAGAAGTCGATTGACGTGTGCTAGCCCTCTCCCAAGGTGTAATCTGCTCAGTCCATGCCCGTTCCCGTCTCTGAACATTGAAGGTGGCACCCACTTTCCAGTTCCGAAACTTGCAACAATCTCAACGTCCTTCTTGTGCAAGCTAAACATCTCATCTAGAGCTTTCCCAGTCGGGTTATTAACCCCAGCTCCCCCATCACAAAATTCGTCATCGTTAATTTTCTGAGAATCGAAATACGACGGAGCTGCTGTAGTAGCACGGCACACTTGCCAGATCTTGATATTTATATCTACTCCATAGTTTCGAGGGGGGCTGATGGGATCGAACGGCTCAGGCACATATGATCTAAATAGGTAGGGGCCATCTGCTGGCCTTGACTTCTTGGTAGACTCATTGGGATTCCTTGTGGTTTTGCCTTTCCGAATCGCGAAGACAATACTTCACAAAGTTAGCGCTGCTCACTTGTATGACTTCGGCGACATTTCTACTTACGTGCGACACAGATCTGGAGGAGCCGGAAACCTTTCATATTTAGGATCTGGATCCTCGCCAGATGCTTTCGCTGTCTTTGCGTCCGTAAGCGATTCTATGGCTCGTATCAATGGCTTTTTGCTGTGCTTCGTTTGCGGAAACCCCAAGACACTGAGGCGCCACTTGGCACCGAATATCTGGCTGCCAACGATCTCGTATTGCGTTATGCATTCTTTGACTGACATCCGCCATCGAGATAGCATAGTCGCGATAAGTCTTTGTCGCTGTTAGCTGTTGGTGGTTGTGCAGGCTCTTCGGGTCGACTTACCCTCCCGTACTGGTTCCTGCGATATAATCTATAACTAGTCAACACTGAAGACCTCTGGTCGGAAGGGATATTACCAAAGTAATGGCAAGGGAGATACTCTATAAGGTCTCCCTCATCCAGTTCCGTGGGCCTGGTTTCCAGTTTTGTTGACTTTGGCCTCTCGAAGGGCTTGTAGCTCGAACTGTGGCTGCCTTCACTATGGTCGAGTTCAATATGGGCAATCTCTAGCATCAGTGCCCTGAGCATGAGCAGACTGGCATATCCGCGAATTCCTCCTCCATCTGGAACAGCATCAGTCAAGGCAGAGATCTATGGTGAGAATGGACGCCAACCGAAGGAAAGAAGTGTTTTCTGCTTCCAACTCTCGCTAACTACGAAAGGCTCTATTAGGGGTCCTGGATCATCCGGTGGGTGTGCGCTGGAGTCGATTGTCGATACTTGCGGTTCTTGGTTTGGCGTTCCGGGTTCACTCGCCATCAACGTCCCCTGGGGAGAATCGAAGTTCGTTTCAATATTCGAAACCGTACTGACTTGGCGGTGAAGATCGCGGAGCCCATCGTTAGGAGCAGCCATTTTTGTGTTGTAGCTTGACGAGCGTTGTACGGAGATGGATAACCATCTTGCTTCCTGCTATGAAGAGCAAGAGGTAATGAGAGGAGTGAGACTTGCCACACATCCCGCCATATCGCAATCATCGCCGTAAGGCTCTCCGAGCCTCTCTTACTGCTTCCGCCAGCCACCCGCGGCTGTGGTGGGAGGTCTCAAATTTGCGGCAGAGCATCAAGAGCGCGAACTCTTGGAGAAGCAAGTAATTGCCCGAAGAGGAATACTCGCATCTTGATCGCCCAACATGTTTCAAGCGGCTCGGATGGAAGGTAGGTATGGCTCTACGGCTGCTTGAATAGAGCGATCTGGGACTAGTCAAATCTTTGTTCGTATTTTTACCAGACTTGGACACTGGTACCCGATTTATTGTTGGTAGCAAGTTCACCAGAACGATCTGATTGCTACCTACAGCAATTAGTCTGCAGTAGAGACTAGACTTGAGAAATTTTGCGAGTTGCTCTATCACCAAGTAGGCTTCGGACTCTCTTGCAAAAGGCTGAGCCGTTCACGAAGAAAAAGCAAGCTGAGCATGCACACCTGAATGCAGGTGACCAATGATGCATGGCTTGTTTCGCGCATGAGGCTTAGTATGACCTCGAGCTAATTGGCGAACTTTCAGCACAAGAAAAGCCTTCGGCCGTGAACAATTGGATTGAGGTGTGGACCAAAAGGTCTGCAGATCTCATGGCTTACTTGACAGTCGCACTCTGTCTTGGATTCCGTTCTCGTCGGAATGCAATTCCCTTGAAACATCTCCAGTCACTTCAAGGGTGTGCTTGGGACGCCCCACAGAGCGGCACGTAGCAAAGGCAGTTGTCAAGGCAGTTCCTTGCTCTACTCTATGATAAAGATCAAGTGCTTTCTTTCTTTCCTCCTTCCTAAAGCCTCTTCAACTTCTCGAGATTTCTCATTGTCCTTGTCGTCACCTTGGCAGCCTCGTCTTCCACCATGGCTGTTGAAACCCTCGAAACCCGCTTGGATCATAATAGCAACGGATCTACCGTTTCAGGTCTGGGCCAAAGGACCGATGGTCATGCTCCAGATATGGCAGATAAACGCTCTTTCACAGGTCCTGGCATCTCTGAAGATTTGCTCGAAATTGATCTGGAGAAATATCGAGCAGATGCTGGTACATTGTTTGAAATATCAGTCAACCTTCAGAAACTCGGTACAAAACTGAAGGCCGAGATACAAAGGCTACAGGAATACAAAAGCTCGAATCCAGCCATTACTCCTTCCAAGAGTAGCAGCAGACGACGTACGGACGAAACACAATCTAGCCGCGCAACCACGATGTCGGTAGACAACGACGAAACAGTGGTGGTCTATAGTGCCTCTGACAATGAATTGACCGTTCGCCAAAGACGAAGTATGAAGGGTAATGTATTTGAGTCTGTCTATTCATGACATAGCTAATAAATCTCTAGATACGGACTATCTTCAAGCCGACCTTCCTCCATTTCACTGGTGGTCTGATCGCCTCCACATTTATTTCGAAAGGAGACCATCAACGGACTCATCTACATACGAGAACCCGCAAGTTGTTGTTGTGAGAAACAAGATCGCAGACACTTCAAGTGGAGATGTGAAGCTAGTTCGCACTGTGCGCTTAACCCAACTGGGCTTTCGAATAAGAGTGCGGAGGATGCTCGGCCAGATCAAATTCATATACATTTTATCGCCACGACCAGTATCGAAGCACGTCAAGGAGATAGCTGCACAGACCGATGACCACAGTGCCCAACCTGGCACGAAGACAAAGCTGGTCGCATAGTCCTTTCTACGAGGCTGGATTCGTCCCGAGAAGCAGAAAAGTGCCAACTCGTTCGGCCCCACGACTTTCACAGCCACACATCGGGCACCACGTTCTTTGCCAAACACACCATTAGGCTTTACCAGCCGACAGCAATGTCTTGCATGGAGGATGAGCATCGTGTCCCTCGTGGACTGATTTTGTCACGGAACTTTCCAAATGTCTTTTCAAGATACCCAACGAGACCATGACTTACATTGGTGGAGGTCTCCGCAAGGAGGACGGCGGGCGCGAATGGCTTGGATTGGTGCGCAACTCAGTGCTATTGGTCTCTCTGCAATGTACATACAAGGATATTTTAGAATTGCACCTTCCCCTCGACTCAAATTGCGATGCCTCTCAAGCCATCTTGGAACTGTCAAATGAGAGTTAGGTATGAAGCGCCTGTGGAGCCTCTCAAAGGTGTGGGTGGTCCTCGGCATGATATCTGAGTTAGGTGTGGCTATTTGTGATCAAGAACGAAAGGCGGGAGGACAATGACGATGAGGCAGTGCAATAGACAGTCCTGCCAGAAAGGTGCCAATCATGGGGTCGGGCAGTCATGCGAATCTCGACTTGCCAGGAGAACGAGCCGCCTTTTAGCGCGGGCGAACCATGAGGCAGACTCCCCAGTACCCATGACATGTTGATCCCCCGCAAATTCCTTTTCCCAAAAAGCGGGCTACGGCCCGCCTTGCGTGCACGAAAACATGCATGTCTCATCCACTGGGAAAACGTGGCTTACTAGCGGAGTCAAGTGACGATATCGGGAAATGGGGAGCCTTGTGCGGAAAATGAGGTCACACAAGGCTGTATTTCTTTTGCTGGTGCCCGCTGCAAGTCATGGATCGGGAGAAGGCTGCAGAAAGAGTTTCGGTGTGGGACGAATGTGGCTTGTAAAGAGCACTCTAGGCTTTTGTCGACGGAATCGTGCAGTGAGTGCCTTGCGCCCAAGGGGTTGATATTGTGGCGGCCGACCTGAAGAAGCTGAGAGCTCGGCGCTAAGTGAGGTTGAAAGCATTACCAACGCGGTGGAGAATCATGCTCCAATACGCTATCAAAGAGAAAGTTGGCGTTGTTCTAGCCAAGCTGCCCAAGACACTGTGCTGGCCACGAGGCCGAAGAAGTCACCAGAACCAACTTTCAGCTGTTGAAGTCTCCTATGAAGGCTGCCATTTCAGTAAGCTGTCTTCCGCGAGCCTCGTTGCAAAGTTAATTATGCAGCATAGGAAACCGCACTCCAGAATTGGGATAGATAGGTATGATTGCAATAGAATCCTAGAGCCTACATTTCTTCAACGGAAAATCTACTGCAAAAAGGGCCCGCTAGTTCATTGAACGAGCACCAAGTGCACGTGTATAAAGTCTCGCAAGGTCTCTTCTATTCAAATCTTGCAGCTTGCGCCAATCTCTCTCATGTTTCAACCTGTCGCTCTCTGCCCATCGAGTGGCATATCAGTTCATCTTGAGCTTAAACTTGAGTCACTTCTGCTTCTCACCGATTATCATACAGGTATGACCTTCAGTGGTGTATGAGAGAACAAAAAATAGCCACTAAGGTTGGGAGGAACGTGATGATTGAGTCAATATGATACAATCGAGGTGCTGCAATCTAATCGGTGTCTCGACTGGAAGAACAAGTATCTCAGATCGCTTGGCTCTGTATCGAGTTGGCTGTGTACAGGCTTGGAATTAGATTATAAGACCTCTTCTCCGTAGAACTCGATGGTCTGTGCTTGAAACTAATTCTCTACTCAATTCGTAATGTGCTAGAGGAATAATTTCAATCTAGATAAGAGCGACAAGAAGTTGACAAGAAAGAATTCTCGACACGTTTCAAATGCAGAGCTGAACTTTTTCTTTTACAAAGATCAATTTTGGTGTTGGGATTGCTTGCACTTGCAGCTATATGGCTTGAAGCATATCAGCAAGATCCCAACCCCTCACACAAGAAGTTATTTTATGAACTGTCAAGATAATAGACTTACATGGCCAATAACTCACGCAACTCCAATTTTGCCCATGGAAGAGTAGTCCTTCAATTGACCTCAGTTATATGTCTGTATCAACCCAGCTTATCAAGCAGTCGTCTTCGTCTCCTTTCAACCAGTTCCTCCTGTACTTCTTCACTCGTAGGTAATCTCCACACCTCCCCGTCGCCAGCATCTCCTGGTAACGGTTCCCAGCCCTTTGGAGCTTTTCCATCTGCACCAGCCAATAAATTCTCAAAGGCTTCTTTCTCCTTCTGAGTCTCATACTCCAGCAACGTGCCATCCTCTTCGTCAAGATTGTAGCCGTAATAGGACGCGTCAACCTGTTTCCGTAAATCTGCCCTCGAATCCAGAGGCTTGTCCTCTCGAGGTTTCTGGGTTGCTGCTTCGAACATCTCTTTCACTCCCGGTAGCTCTCTTGCTCGTCCAAAATATCTGGAACCTTCAGTCAGCGTGTGTCTAATAGCCTGTCTTCCACCATAACAAACCTGTATCCTTTCCCACTGCCTGGAATCTCTCTGCCTTCTTCATCGTACACCTTACCACCACCACGCATATAATTCGGCCCGCCCAAATTCCTAATCTGAACCTCCCACATGTGCTTCTCCCGCATCGCCTTATTGATCTCATCATTCAAATCTCTGATCATGAAATCGCTCAAGCTCGGATCTTGAATCTTGCTGACTTTGCGCGAGATCTCTTTCAGGACTTGGCCGCGCCATTTCTCGCAATTGGGAATCGATGTCACCTCAGTGATCATCTTCGGTCGGCGAGTCCTTCCTGCATCGATGATGCCCAAGTCTGCTGCTTGCGCTTCACGGAAGCGGAAGAGCATCGACTGGGCTTTTTCTGAATTTCGCGCCTATATTGGTGATCAATAAATGGGTAGGGAGACGAAAGCAGCTTCAGACTTACCATGATTGTGGTTGTGCTTTTGAAGAGGCTCGTGAGGAAGCAGCTCTCGTATTATCCTTTCCAGGACGGTTAGAACCCTCGAAGGAAACAAAAGAGGTCGGCTCGGAAAAACTTGGGCTCCGACTGCCAGTTTGGTGCTTATTGAGCTAACTACTTTGGGTAAGGTCGGTACATTAGCTCGGAATCGCGTAGGTAGACCTTCGTCGCGTCTCTCTCGATCTTCCTTCTTCATACACAACCTGCAATGACGATAAACCATCAACGAGCTTAATAACGATTCAGCCTCTGGGAAACCTTATGGTTGAAGATGTGTGAGCATTGAACAGAGATCTTAGCAGGTTTGGCGTATGAAACTTCTGCATCACTTTCAACTTTTTGCTGTGTGGATTCGATCTGTGTGGTTGAGGGAAGAAGTTCAGACTGCAGTGACGACATCCAGCTCCTCTTGAGATACTCGCTATGAGACTGCGACACTCGTGGCCGCAGTGGATTGGCATGAAGCATCGCTGAAAGTGAAATATAGTTTTCAATCGGAGCAGCTGGTAAGTCGTCCTGGTTCCTAACTCTTCCTTACAACTGCTGATTTCAACGTAGATCCTTCGAACTCGATTGCCGTGGAGAGAAACCCTAGCAACAAGGTTGCTGGTGGTTTGATGTTTCGATGCCTTCATCGCCCAGTGATGACCAAGTGTCCAAAAAGCCAAAATTGCAGGCCAACCTACTCTCCGTCGTTGCTTCGGTGGTGACCGAGTTGGAAAGTGTTAGCGATGAGAACTTTGAGAGCTAATCTGAGGGCACACTCGATTTCTATTGAATTTATGAATTCGCGTCTCTGTCAATTGCCTTTCTTTCTGTTGCTTGATACGCTATATCATATGTTTTCCAGCTTCGTTTTCCCTTAAAAATCCCTTCCTTCTGCATCACTTCATTGGCATTGGAATTGTGTTCCCCAAGTCTCTACATCAAATCTCAGGTCTTATGAATACCTCACCTTTTACTGTTCACTTTTGCTAAAGATTTTCTCCATCTTAGTTAGTTCCCACAACTTCCCTGCCAGTTTTCAACCGTGAGCTTAGAGCACGTGGCATTTTCCCCCTTTACTTCTTCACACTACTCTAACTATTTAGAAGGGTGAGGAAACCTAACTCATAGCTTCTACACGGTTGACCAATATCAACAGAGCAACTAACCGGAGGATAGTGCAGATGAGAACAAATATCATTGTGAGACAAGTTAATGCGAAGACAGCTCGATCAAAACTTAGTTGCTCCTGCGACGGTCAATAGGCACAGACCTTTCCCTGCTGGCACAGACTCTTCCTCACCCGCACAAATTCTTCTCTGCCGCCACACCCGCTTCCCCGAGGGTATAGAGCCTTCCCGGCTGGCATCAACTTTCCGAGGGCATGCAGTCTCCCGGGCCCGTGCAGACCCTTCCCCGGACACGCACCTGTCCCGACCCGCACAAGTCCCCCTGGCCGGCACAGAATCTTCCCCTAGCACTGACTCTTCCCAGCTACTAACTTACAGCAACAGATTCCTTCCCAATTCGAGCAAAGCTCTATGATGTCGACTAGACAAAGGATAGATAGCGGAACTTATTTTCTTCCCCTCTACAACTTTTTCACTTCTTGCACAGCAGGAAGAGCTCAACACAGGTCATTATACGTGGATTGATGCGCAGCCTTATCTCTGCATGCATTCTCCATTGGAACGATCATTCTTTCTTTGATAGTACAAGAAATACATCAACGACGTTTGGAAACTAAAATGGCTGCAGGTATTACCTTCCTTCTTCACTTCCTGCTGAACGCTCTTTCTTTTCTCAACCAGCACAATATGTGAACATCAGCTACATGGTAATCCATTTAACAGCTAATATTATCACCTCTACTGGCTTTCTGCCAAAGGCTCCCTCTAGCAGCCGGGGAAAAAGGCATTCTTCGTATGCTAGAGAGAACGTTAATGTTTTCAAAGACCTCGCTACTGCATTTCCTCTTTCACAGCAATTCAATGTTCACAGAGGTTGTCTTTGATTTTCGCTGAACACTCCTTCCCATTTCCGATGACATTTCCAATGGTGAGATGAACATGATCCTCGCAATTTGAAGAGTGCTTTGATTAAAGACAATATTACTCCGTATCCTCTTTAACAACAGCTTTAGGTTCCTCCTTCCGCCATCTACATGGAAGCTAAGGTCCCTATCTGCCCCCTCCCACCCGATCTTCTTTCTTCTTCCTACGGAACGCTCAAACTCTTGTGGTTCACAGACTTTTGTTCAATTTAGTTGTTAATCATCAGCTTAGTGGCGCTCTTAGTCAATGAGTTCTGCCCTCTCAGGTGTTGAATTTACCAACACCTTCAGCTCACAGGTACTAGTCGAACTACCACCTTCTACTAGCATGCTCTCATAGCTGGTGTTTACACACAATTAGCAATCCAACTCCAAGAGCATAGTGGGCTTGGAGAAAGGTTTGCTTGAAGAGCAATTCCTCGGCCTCGAAAACTTAACATATTATACCACGGGATTTCCTCCTACTCAATACCAAGTCTTTTCGCATCTCATTGGGGAGAGCTGGGCCAAAACAATCAAGTATCTTGAGGGTAAGATTTGTCTCCTTCGTAGCACTCTCCCACAACTTCACAACATCTCGCCTCAGAGCCACTACATTTACAACAGACTCCCACCTTCAAGTGTCCCCATAGAAATCCATCACATCCCTTTCCGAGACTTAGCAGCCATTTACAATAATATTCTCCACTTCAACAAATCGAAGCAAAATCTCACAACCTCACAACGTTTCGTCGCAGGTTCTTGTGACGAATCCACAATAGCGCTTGAAGCAGGATAGAGCTGCATAAACCGAGGCACATTTTGCAAGATCTGAAGATATAAACCACTTGTTACGGCTGCAGAGTATCCTCAAGTCACAAAGAGCACGCTATCGAGGCGCAACCGGTCCACTTTCAAATCCCTATTCACTTTCAAGTCCCTCGGGTATCCAGTTGCGAAATTTCCTAACCACGCTAGCGATCACAAAACCCCAGCCGTGGGGCTATCTACACTTGAAGACAACACAACCAACTCTTCAAGTCTCTATTCACTTGCAGTCCCTTCGGTTATCCAGTCGAGAAATTTCCTAGCGACGCTAACGATTACAAAACCTCGAGCGAGGGCCACCTGCACTTCACAACAACACAACCAACTCTCGTTGGGCTGTGAGGGGTCAACAAACCTTCATCACTTCAGTGCCTGTGAGTTCTCAGCGCCCTATGACATCTCAGAGACTTTTGTTGTTCCAACTACTGATCTTTTCATAGCTGACCTCTCACTAGCTTCTGTCGTCCAGCGCGACTTTGCTCCTAGCCTTGCTTCCCTGGCTCTGGCATCCACATAACCACCATCACTGCCCGTCAACCTTCGCAATGGCCGAGTATGTCGTCTTAAACAATGATGAGTCCGTGGACTATACGGACACTCTGCCAGATCCTTCTAGCTTTGCTTATGCAATACATAGGAGCTCTTCGAATGTCATCAAGGCGAACGATGCGGCTGATCAGGCAGCCCTCAGTATGGCAAATGCCACTCCTACACTCGATGCCAGTGATGGCCAACGGCTTAGCACTGAGACGTCCGGCCCGTCAAGCTTTGCTGCAAATGTCACTACCCCAACGCGCCTAGAGAGCCGCACGATGGTCAACATGGGTAACTTTTCTGATCCATTGAGACGTGGTGTGCCTGTCACCACTCCGACGCGTCGGGAGAGTCGTTCAATGCCTAGCACGGTTGGCCTCTATAAATCCAAACAGTCGGATACTCCGGTGGCTGCGCCGCGCCCACTTCATCCTCGCGAGGTGCCTTTGGGCTCATCGATGTTTAGTCCATCACTTCCTCCGCATTCTCGTCCAGAGGCTCCTGGCCAAAAG
>Ga0302140_10009151_pt1 | contig 12300 bp, 18 predicted proteins | sample I_Bog_E1_1_FD_202095 | JGI IMG/M metagenome (GOLD analysis project Ga0302140, IMG submission 202095) | Peat permafrost microbial communities from Stordalen Mire near Abisko, Sweden - I_Bog_E1_1 | ecosystem: Environmental > Terrestrial > Soil > Wetlands > Peat | place: Sweden: Abisko, Stordalen...
GTTTCTATGGCGAGCTTTCGGTACAGTTGTTGTGAGGATACGAAAGTCTAGGACTGCTGGTTGGGAGATGATGAAGAGAAAGTAGGTTGCCTGAGTTGTACGACTTTGGTCTCAACAGGCTCTTCAGCTGATCAAAAGCCACCGGAAAGCCCTCTCGCTTAAATCCCGAATCACGGCAACGGAAAAGGGGGGAGGGTGGTTACGTCACGTGCGGCACCCAAACTCTTTTGGTTCTACCAGAATTATGCATTTTAAACATTGAAGAGAAGGTGAGAAAAGTCACAAAGTCAACGGAGAATTGTATCTCTATCTAATAATCTTCTTTTGTTTCCGACTGAAGCTCTCCTACCTGAGAACTGTCAATCACTTCAGGCCCCCACTCATTAGATCTGGTCGCCTCGTGATGCTGCACAGTTTCTAGGGGCTGATTCTCTTCGAGCTTGTGCTTGAGCTAAGCAGGCAAGGCATTTCCCTTCCTAACGCTATGATCGTCATTCCCGCGGCAACGAGAGCAAGGACCATCCACGATCTCTGCAGTCGTCATCCTCGGACTTGGACCAGTGGGACAGATCCAGTCATACGCATTCTCCTTGTGTAGGTTGCCACATCCGTAGAGTCAGATGTAATGAATGTGGCCGATGGGGCGAATTTGAGGTCGTTGCTGCATGTCTGAACGTTTAGTAGACGAACTCTCAGTAGGCGATCAAGAACTTTTGTAAGCTCAGATTTTGTTCGTAGGGTTAGGTATGTTGTGTTGTGGAAGATGGATGTGGAAATGAAAATGGCAGATAAAGTTGAGCTTTAAATGGACAACCTCTCGTCTTTGCTGAATGGAGGACAATAAATGCTGTGGCAACATTCGAAGAAGCGTCTGTTACTAATGACGAGGCTTTCACCTATTCAATGGGGTCCATTCATCACTATGGTTGGCCAAAGTACTGAGCCCAATCAATTTGAGCTTGATTTTCATGGTAAAACTGGATTGCTCCCTTGGAAGATGATATGAATAGATTCCCAAGGCGAAAAACACTTCACGCATTCACATCTTCTCATGACTAATTGTATTCCTATTGACCAAGCAGATCCCCTTAGCTCCAAAAGAGATGCTCCCCTTCGATATACAATCTGGGCCATGAACCTTGACCAATGCCATAACGATATGACTTACTTGCCTAGAGCATAATAATTCTTTCCTGTCGATTTGAGTAGTGTAGTGCCAGGGTGCTGAGCAAGCAGTACCAGGCAAAGTCCGGAGTCTTTCTCCCCTTCTTGATGGACTTATCACGGACCACTTACCATCCTGAAATCGGTGTGCAATTTTGACCTAACCGGACGCCGTGATAACATCCGGAAATTCCGCAAACGCCCCTTGTACTCCCCAAAGTCTGCAATGTTGAGGCTTCAACCGGCCACGTTCAGTTTCTCCACATCGTTGGCTAGATGTGTGCCATTCAACTTCAATCTGCATGAGTGTTAGCCGTGAGCATACAGCCGAGTCACAAAAGAAACGTACTTTGTAGCTGGAGTGATTCCAAGCACCTTCATGCCGTTCTCTAAAACCTTTCTGGTGATCTCATAAAGCACGACTTGAGCTGAGGTAGGGGTGACTTCTTCTTCGCCCAAACAATCTGACAACTGCAATGTGACACTTGAAAAGTATGACATGATACCAGCCGACTCCAAGGTATTGTAAGCCGTATGAGTGATGTCAGGGTATTGTATAAGGTATCGAAGCAGATTGCTTTGCCCTTCGCCTTCGACGGAACCATAGTCCTCATCGGAGAGGTCGAGAGTCGCATGATATGGTTCGAGGACAGAGCACAATTTCGCATACCAGTATTGTAGATCCGGACCAGTGCCTTCAGTAAATGAGGTCATCTGGCTGATGTCGAAAGGGTGATTGCTTGCTCTTCTCGCAGACAGCTCTTGAGCTATAAGTGCAGTGGTCCCAATAGCAGCAAGAGCTTCCTTGTCTGTGTCACCGAGGAGTGCGGACTTGTCCGGATTCTCTTTCAATGACTCCTCCATTGCAACTTCATATTGGTCAAGAATATCCCCCAACATATGGCCCTCGCCCAACTGTTTCGACATCTGGGAGCTCTCGCTGAACTGAACCCATTGGAGTTTGTCCTCCAGATCTTCCATGCCCATGAGCTTCAAGATCTTAAAGACTCGCGGGAAGTGCGTGGTGTGTAAATCGGAAGCAACAACATAAATCATTTTGTCGAAGTTGTATTTCCTGTGTCTCTCCAAGACAGCTGCAAGCTCTCTGAGCAGGTAGGTGGTATTGCCAATCCGGTTTCGGATGATTGCTACACCGAGCTTTGCCTCATTAGGCCCCTTGTATTTGTTCAAGTCGATGAGCAGGCCTTCCTCATTGCTTTCGCAGATTTGCTTGCTCTTCAGGATTTCTTCCACTTCTGCCATAGTCGCTGGACTGACTTGTGATTCGCCAGAGTAATCGTCGAAATTGACGTTCAGCCGAGCATATAGCTTGGTGTAGTTGTCGATGTTGATGTCGCGGACACGCTTCCAGAAATTCTTTGCCTTCTCTTCACCATCTTCAACTCGTTTGCAGAAGTTATTCCTCTCCGCAAAGACCCCTTTAGATTCAAACTCCGCAGTATCGCCGCCAGCGTCTCTGATCCTCTTGCTTTCCAGATGCGCGGGGACAAACTCTTCGTTGATCTTGTGGTATACTTCCAACAAATGTCCAACCGGGTCAGCTTCGAATTGTTCTTCCGAACCGTACTTTTCCCAGCCTGCTCCAAGAAGTCCAATAGGCATACCCCAATCTCCCAAGTAGTTTACTTTTGAAACATCCCAGCCCATCGATTCGTGTAGGTTGCTGATAAAGGACCCGATGATCGTGCTTCGGAGATGCTTCCCTTGAAACTCGCTTGCAATATTGGGCGACGAGAAGTCGATGACCAGTTTCTTTCGACCAAGGTCGGGTGAGGCAACATTTCGTAACCCAAGTGATGCATCACAGCCATACGTTTCTCTGCGGTCTTCAATGTAAGGGAACAAGAGTCGTGGAAGTGCATGCGAGTTGAGCATAATCCTCAGCTGAACTCCATCTGCGAACGGGAGGTTGAAGAGTGGACATTCGGGAAACTGATTCGATGTGTCAGTGTCATACAATCACGTTTGTAGACCTTTAAAATGGGAGGGGAGCTTTCTTACCTTAGTCATAAGATCAGGCCCTAGAACGTCAGCCTTGGAACCCGGCTTGAGTTTCGGCAGAACCACAGCCAGGTCACCATTGAAGACGTCGCCAGGCAATAAAATGGAGCTGTATGCTTTCTTCCGGTCTCCCTCGACGAGGCTGTGCAGAATATCGGCAAAATAGCTTCGTCCAATGTCTAGTGGCCTGGTCAAGACATCGGCAGCCTCGAAGGGCGGGGTCGGGACCTTCAGGCCCAGCTTGGCAAGAAGTACCTCAAGGTCTGTAACTTTCAAAGTAGTCATCTTCTGCAATCAAGACGGGCTGTCTGGAAGATTCTGGACTTGAAAATACAGTGCGCTCGCCCGTTTTGTTAGAGAGTCGGTGGCGGCTCTGGTGTTTGGACAACGAGGTTATTCGATGAAGAGACGGAGTCATCGACACGTCGATTCGATCTAGTCGCTTGATGTAAGATGACATTGCACACTTGGCAAATCCTGCAATGTCGGTCCGTGAAGTACAGGAACTCTTGCCAATTACCATTATGGCGGAGACGTGTGTGGTGTTCCGTGGTGAGGCTGCGAGAGTCGTGGTCGCTGCTCATTGGCAAGTATCTGCAGGCCGACAGCCCTCCCAATCAATGCGGATACTCCCGCAGCTTTATGCAGCCTCATCTCTTCTACTGGTTTAGATCCCATTTCTTTCTCCAATGGGCACCTATGATCTGTCTTGACAAGAATAGGCTGATCAAAGCCAAGGCGGGGAAAAGAGAGTGGGGTTGTTACACGTTTTGGACCTTTCACTGTTGCTTCTGGCCGCTCCGCAAAGTTTCACTTCACAGTACTCGACACAGAGTTATGCTCATGCGTGCTGAGTATAAATCGTCCTTGAGACCATCTTGAGCTAGAGACAAAAGAAGAGTGAGGTGATTCGTTCTTGCAAGTAGCATAAGGTTTAGCATGTGAATGATTGCGAGGACTAGGGGTATATATACTGTCGCAACATAATATAAAACACATGAAGCAAAATACAAATGCTAGATAACGCAATCCTTAACCAGGGACAGTACCCCATTCGACGTCTGCCGCCGTTCTGTCGATGTTGATGGACCGCCTGTGCGTAGAGTTGCCCGAGGTCGTACCAATGAAGGCATCTCCCGCGTTTTGCAACTTCGTTGCTTTCACAGTAGCCTTGACCCATTCGCAGCACCAACCAATTGCTGGAAGTTTTCTGAAAAGGACATGCAGCAACTTTATTGCAACAATGAATATCGCCGTCAAGACGACCACGGCTTGTGCCGCAGGCAAAGGCATCAGGTTAGGGGAATACTGAAGGCAAGCAGCAGCAAATGCTATCGGAAGTAAGATCTGTAGTTTGTTAGCAAAGTCGATGTAAATGGTCAGTCAGTTAACGTGCGAAGATTTGAAAGTCGGTGCTTGCAACCTGAAGCTGCGTATGCCCATTATTTTCGAGAGATAAGCGCAGTTCAAGCTACATATGTCAGTCAACTGTTGAAGAGCTTATGGAAAGGGGTAAGTAGGACATCTAACATTTTTCGCGGAGTCTTTACAGGATGCACTCAGGGCATCCAATGCCCGTTGGACTGTCTGTAACCTTTGGAACTGCTCGCCGATCTCGCAAAGCAAGGGCTTGAGGCGATTTTGAGAATTGTCATCTGGAATGCTGTAATTGCTCTTGGAGGCAATATCGGCGGACGAACTTGAGCAACTGCTGTCGGAGAAGTAGTCAACGTCTCCAGAATTAACATTGAAGCGCTCCCATTGTTTGTTCGTTTCTGAGAGAGCCCTTCGAAGGCTGTTCACCACGTCAATGGTCTGCTGAGTCCAGTCGAAAGTATTGGCAGTTTCATCCGGGTCTCTTTTATTGGACAAAGTGGAAGGATGGTTTCGCCTCTACCAAAGCTGTTAGTATATGCAACATGCCAGGCCAAGTACTGTATAGAAGCTAGACACTCACATGGTTCTTTATCCGACGTTCGATAGCCCTTAGCAAGCCTTCCCAAGCATCTGCAGCCCGAGTTACTCGGCGGGCTACCACATTCAGAAAATACTCCCGAGGGTTCCAGATTGGAAGTTCGGCATCGACATCGTCGACCGACAGACATGATCCAATTGGGTCCAAGTGTTGACCACCGCAATCAATCTTGTCGTGCAGATCATATCCAGAATCGGTGTCGAAGGCGTAAGCCCCCCACCGTTTTTCGCGAATACCGCATATCACGAACGAGAAGTGTTCTTCAGACATGCCACATCTCTTCCCTCCAGTCGCCTTTGGATTATTCGTCTCCTCCAAAAACGACAGATCTGTCCAATTCAACGTTCCTTCTTCAGTGGGTCCGGCCGCGAATTTGAAAAACTGCAGATGGAATTCGAGTTGGAATATTTTGTATCCTCTATGCTAAAGTCCACGAAATCAGCTTCTGGCCAGAATTCTCACCAGAAAGGGTTAAGATAAAAGTCGTTACCTACGGGAATGGTAACCTTGAGAGACGTTTGGCGGGCGTAGTGCTTCCAAATAGTATCTCTCAGTAAAGGCACCTCGTAGAATTGGGCAGTCTCGATCAGAGCAAGCATGTTGAAAGCATCCAGATTTTGAATGTAACTAGAAAAGCGGTCAATATAGGGAAAACAGCGTGAGGAATAGGTGTGCTCTTACGTTAGACATCTGTCAGAGTTTGGTTTACTCCCTGCTCCAATTCGCTAACCCCATTTCGTCAGCTCCAAATAACAAACTTGCCTTGAAATTAAGTGTGCTTACCCTTACTTTCCGACGTTGGTGGAGCTGGGTTGCCGTGAGGGGGTTCTTGTGGTCTCTTTTCTCGCCCGTGACGCTTCTCTCGTCTAACCAAGCTCCACGTCGTATCCCAGCAGATTCAGCTCCTTGTTCCAGCTGCTGCAAAGTTACCCCTGCGGCAAAGTTCATTAGCTCTTCCACCTTGTCATCCAGCCCTGAGTCTTCATAGTCCTGTAAGAAGATCTCAATTCCTTCGCCTGCCGCTCCGATGTCCCTTTTCTGATCCACGAAGGAGCGAGACCAGTCTTCCTTGAACTCGCGGTTTGTTGAAAACACCCGATCCCATTTATCGTCAGAAATACTGGACATTGCTCTCTTCGGTAGTACAGGACGCAGGAAATTCGCTATAAGAATCACACGCAAAACAAAAAGCCGCCGGATTTGTATCTTCCTGTCACCTACGTCTCGTACCACCGATGTGATATTAAGACAGTAGTGTGTTTATAACACTTGCTGAACGAGTTCGAAACCTGCAACTTAGAGGACGGAAGTCGCTTGTGTTGATGATGTTCGGGAGGAGATAGTCACTGTCCTGAGTGACATGTTCGCAGCAAGAAGGCGACAAGGACGGGAAGATAGGAGAAAGTTGTTCAACAAAGGAACTATGAGGATAAGAGAATATTTCTCATAGAAAGATGTAGCTTCCACATGACTGCTGGAGCTCTTGGTAGTAGCATTAATTGACTCATAGTAGGGCAGTAGAAGTACAATAGTACACACCGACTTTTCAATTTCACAATGACCAACCCGTACGCTTTTGAAGACGCCTGTAAACCTAAACGCATCGCAAGCACTGTTTTCTCTCGACCACATCTTCCCACGTTTCCAGCCTTGCATATCGACCCGACGAGGCAACCAGAGCTGGAGCTGCCCAATTAAGGCAAACCGAGCACCTGAACGTATCCCATGGATATATTGACCCGACCCCACCACTACCGCAGCTGGACCTTTGTTGTATGGCAGTACGCGCATCGGGGAACACCGCATTCGGGACACGTAGTTGCCATGATGTTGATTCTCGAGCATCCACACGCGCACTATAGTCGGGCGTCGTTAGGATCGATCTAGTAGGCTGTGCTTTTGGGCAATCACTCACGCATTGCCAAATATACACGTATCTTCGCTTCGGGCCCTATATACCAGGGTCAGCATGGCACGTCAAGCAGCAAATGAGGCTAGCTGACCAGGTCATGTATTGGAATTGGGCTGTGGGTAAACAAGGCTGATTCAAAAGAGTCGTTGGGCCTGAATGCAGGAGACTGCACCTGACGACTCCCATTCCAATCGCGCCCGCCTTCAGATGACATTTATAGCCTGTAGAGCACCCGCACAGCCACTTATCCTCCCAATCAACTATAGAGGAGGCCTGAAATCCTGCCAACGACATCGTCTTGGGCAGTGATCGCGTCGAGGTAAAAGCCCTTCCTACACTTCGAGGCGGGGAACGCGAGTTGAACTATAGGTCAAAGACTCCGCAAGCGGACTCAATTCGAGCGGTACAGGATATCAGAATGGTCAAACGATCAAGAGGATGCCGAAATCGCTAGCACTGGTGGCAGGGCCGGGCATATATTGCAAAAGTCGCGCTTCTCGTGGGCATTTGGCGATGTGTTTTTTTCTTGGGTGGCTGCAAGGCCGCAGCCAATTAGACAGGGGTAGAGCTAACCCATGTTGTGTCTTATGTGCAACTGGCCGCGTTTTTGGTTGCAGCTCAAGCCCTGGATTAGAAGACCGGTGGGGGATTTTCCCCTTGAAAGACCCGATCAAAAAAGTGAAGCAAGTGATCTTCATACTCTTGGTCTCTCGAAACACAACGACGTCGTTTCCAGTAGCGAGTTTGACAAGGACAAGCTTGCCACGGACAGCGAGTTCTCCGGCCGGGAGGTCCGGCACGAACTGGTCACCACCCTCTTTGTGCTCCCGGGGTTGTGGTTCCAGACCAATTTAGGTTTCTGCAAGGGGCTAGATACTGGTTGCGTCGAAGTGACCAACACTGTCGAGCTTCTGCGAAAAGTACTTGGTATACCAGCCCATGACTTTACCACTCTACCCTAAAACCACGAGAAAGAAGTAACACCAAGGCTTCGAGAATCTCTTTCCGGTTTTCGTTTTCTCCTGGATTCAATGTGTCCAACACATCGTGCAGAACAGCCCCGACATTCCGCCTCGGCAAGGCAAAAACGCCACAGACCTTCACAGAAGCTAGGGGCCCCCCACTCTGGGCGTTCGTCCGATATCAACAACTTCGCAAGAGCGTGTTTAAGATTCTCTAAATATCACGTGAAACTCTAGAAGTCTCGAAGTATTTCCCTATTCTTGTCAACTCGTCGCAGATTTGAGGGGAACTGCCGGGAAACATTGAGACGGTGTAGATCGTGGGGTCGGTCGTCACAATGCTCACCGCTCTAAAGTGTTGCAATCTATCCCCGTGCGTGCATCAAGACGCATTATGTAGCTCTCTCTCCGAAGGACCTTTTCCGATTCGGTCAAGTTGCGCTCTGGCCTCTACCAAGTCTCGTTTTGTGGGGAAGACAGGTACCGACCTTGATCTAGTTGCTCATTGTTCATGCTCTCAGGGAAAAGATTTTTCAACGGCAATCATCTATCATACGGTGTCTCAAAACGGCCAAGCATCACACGAGTCATATATACCTGAAGTCCGGTATTTGACTCAAAATCTGGAACGATCAATACTGTGGGTCCGTCCATACCTCACCGGATCACACATCACGAATGTCCAACGTGTCACCGCAGCGGGTGCATGCAGAAACCTCTCCGAAGTCCCTCTGCTTGTCCAACTGAATATCAGTGCCGATCCTGGGCAACGCCTACTTCTGGTAAAGTTCCTGCATGGCGTTCTTCTCGCTGCAGAAAGAGATGCAAGGGCGGCCTGAAAGTCACAAATTGAAGCAATCCAGATCGCCGACTTCGGACTCGAAGCTTTAGTGCCATGCATTTGACTGTACCTTGTCGTCTCAGGAAGATAGGATTCAAGCAAGGGAGGTTTTGTTGAGATGCAACAGCTCCTCACCGCAGCCGTTCCAAAATTCCTGCGAAGTCCTATTTGGATCTGCCACGGTGACGTCTTCTCGTCTCAAAAGATATCCCCTTTGTGTCATACGAATGAATTCAACGTCGATATGATACTTAGTGGAGTATCAGACTTGGTTCTGAGTGAATAAAGCTGGCATTGAAATAGTTGTCAAAGGCCAACTTCAGAATCTTATAGGTCGTTTACAGGCTTAATATTTTGTGGCAGCCTCCTATCATCTTTGGAACTCTTACATATCAAGACCCAGAAATGGAATAAGTGGCATTCTGTGTTCAGCTAAACTATTGTTTTTGTTAGCCTTCTAATCTAGATATCTCGTTCGGAAGTGGATTATCAGTGAAAGCGTGTGTATCTTTACTTGTCTTCAAAGTAGTAGTCTCTTGATCATCCGGATACGATGAGTTCAATTAAAAAATATCACAGGTGCTACTTGGTTGATAGATCAACTATACCATGCCAGAGATCCTCAGATGTCACCCACAGTGGAAGAAGCTTGCTACACCCGAATAAATTGTGCACTTGCTTAAGTCTCTACGATGCAGCTTCTTGCCTCCAAGGTTAACGTAGCTACATGAGTTTGATAGTACTATACCAAGCAACCCTATGTCGCTTCCGGTCCTTTTCTTTTGGAATAATACACTTTACTATTTTTGCTGGCGTGGCAGGCAAATATCTTTTTGAGATATAAAATCCAATTTATACTATGCATCACCTTTCAACGCTATTCTACAAACTTTGACAAAGAAGTCTCCCCTCGCAACCTTTAGATTTGGTCATCTCTAAAATCCGCACATCTTCAGGATTTGGAACGATCACGTGATTGGCATCCCACTCCGACCTTGATCCCTAGAGTCCCAACAATCTGCTGCATTAGTTGCCATTGACACGTAAGTGCAGAGTGATTCCCCAATCTTTTGAGGGTCGTACACGAGACATATCTTGTTTTTCACCACCAGCTTTGCATGAGGCTTTTCTCAACACAATTACCCCGCATGGCCCGCGATGACAACACCCACCCACGTCTACCCCCACGTCCGCCTCACTTCAAACCCACCACGAGGTTGACTGAAATTTATCACCTCATGTCGTATCGTTGAATATCACTCATACGATTCGTTCAGCACGAGCAGCAAGTAGTGGGCGTAATCCACGGCATGGGAAAAGTATCGTGGAGAAACTTTGAGTGCGTTATCTTGAAAATCTCTCATTTGAACGCCGCTGCATCCGTGGCTTCCAATCCAGATCGTTTCTATCTTTCCAAGATTTTCGAAGGACGGAGATGAATACATGGGAGCGGGGTCGCACACCAGGTGGCCTTCTGGCCAATTCTTGGAACTAGAAACTTCAGTAGACCAATTATCTAACATGGGTTCCAAATGACACTAACGGGAAGCCTGACTTCGAATACTTGCTTTTGCTTCTCGTTGGTTTCGAACTAGCTATTTTTCAGAACAATCCGACCGTTTAAGTCACAAGGTGCTTCTGGCTTCTTCTTTTCACTTTCATCATACCTAGCAGAAGCGAAGTGCTTCGTCACAAGTCACAAGAAAAGGCGACATGTACATCGAAAAATATGTTTGACGTTTTACGTTCCTTCCTGACTCTATCTTACGAACAGAAAGCATGCATCTAATCCTTTACGGCTTCCACTAATATATATTCTGATATTTCCTGTGTTCCGATTTTCCTTTCAACTCACTGACTACAAGAGATGTCCTTCATCGTCTTACTTTGATTTCTCACCCCGTTCCAAAATGTTACATATCTTCCTTAGTGTGGTGAAATTCCTCGGGCGTGAATTCGTGCACAAACTTAGGGTCTGGCAGGAAGCCATAGTCGACGATTCTACCAGTCTTCTCATCCACGTGGTTCATGTGGCTATTCCATGGAGCTGAGCGCTCCCAAGCCCAGTCGCGAATCTTGTCAAAGTTGCGGCAGCGGTGAACGGTATCAATACGAACTCGCATGTAGTGTAGCTCCTCGAACCAGTCATAACCCTGCGAAGACACGTCGGCATTGCACATAAGCGACTGTCGTATGGTGTCGATGCAATGATCGAGATGGATCCAGTTCTTGTAAGAGACTGTTTCTCCATCTTCTTCGAAAAGAGACATGCCGTACCTCTTGGGGTAGAAGTACTTACGGATCATATTCTGACAGAATCATGTTAACAAAAACGGTTCAACAAACACATTAGGGATTGGTTGTGCGAGCTTACCAAGCAGTGAAGCTCATGAAATACATCGAGCGTGACCATATAAGTGTCCTGGAAACCTTCCACAGGAGTATGAACGGACTTGTTGAGCAGGTGTTCATGACTTTCTGCGTCGATAGCAGTGAAGCCGCGGTAATAAAGCTCATCCCATCGTTGGTCAAGCTCGTCGGATGGCCAGCCAGCATAGTCGGAGAAGAACCTTCCATCGGGACCAAAGTCGCGTTTGAACACAACGTCATGATACTCTATGGCCTCAGCTGCCGGAGCTGATTGGTCGCTATGTTAACATAGATACTATCGGCATGTCATTGTAGACTCACAGTATTTCTCCATGTCATCTTCGGCACAAGCACGCTTGGGGGACAAGTGGGAAAGGATCAAAGCAATAGAAAGCCCGGCAGTGAACAACCAAGGGAGAACAATTAGAACGATGTTTCTTGATGAGTTTCGAAGGAGTTGTTTCTCAAACTTCTCGTCGAGGAAAGATGCACGTTCAAGTCGTTCAGAATCGCCATCGATGCTCAAGGTAAGGTTGCCATCATCAGATGGAAGGCCAGAATATTCGACTTTGGAGTTCATTCTTGACAATTCCACTCAAGGTGCTGCGGATAGCGTTGAGAAACTGTACAGGACAGCAGAATATTGTGGTTGAAGTGGAGGAAGGAGGCTGGGAATGAGGGGTCAGAAAACTGTATTGCCCACTTGTCTTCATGGATTCATGGTTTTTGTACTTCGAACCGATGTTCCCTGTTGATCTCTATCATGCTGTCCCGTTCTGCTGATGTGATAATATTTGCTCTTCTACATGCAGTAGTGCGGGCTCACGGAATAAACAACCTTTCTAGAGATCCTGTGAGCGTCTGGGAGAAACACATGCTTCGTAAATCTGTCGGCCGCCGATCCATCCTGTCATATGCTGTACCTGGCGCTCTGCGTATCTGCTCATGCATCACTCTATAATCTTTTAGGAAGGAGGAAGACTTAGGGAAGTCAAACGCTTCGGATAAAGTCACATTGTCTACTAATAACATCGCACGGCCGGTTTTGCAGCCA
>Ga0302140_10009156_pt1 | contig 12296 bp, 11 predicted proteins | sample I_Bog_E1_1_FD_202095 | JGI IMG/M metagenome (GOLD analysis project Ga0302140, IMG submission 202095) | Peat permafrost microbial communities from Stordalen Mire near Abisko, Sweden - I_Bog_E1_1 | ecosystem: Environmental > Terrestrial > Soil > Wetlands > Peat | place: Sweden: Abisko, Stordalen...
CTGGCCAAGACCGACCCCAGCGCCGGCGCCAAGGGTGTGACCGCGTTCATCGTCGAACCTAAGAAATACTCCGGATTCACAGCCAAGCCCATCGACACGCTCGGGCTCTCCAAAGCCTTCCGGACCTGCGCGCTGTTTCTCGACGATTTTCACGTGCCGGTCGAGAATCGTCTCGGCGCGGAGGGCGAAGGCTTCAAGATCATCATGAAGGCGCTTCAATCGGGCCGCATCGTCGTCGCGGCGAAGGCGCTCGGCACAGCGCTGGGCTGCTTCGACGACGCCGTCCGCTATGCTCAGGAACGCATGGTGCGCGGCAATCCGATTGGTCGCTTTCAGATGATCCAATCCGATATCGCCGACATGGCGACGCAGATCGAAGCGAGCCGGGCGCTGATCTATGAGACCGCGAGAAGCATGGACGCGGGGTTGCCGACCAATCGATTGTCGTCGATCGCCAAATACCACGCTTCGCAGACCGTCAAGTTCTGCGCCGACAAAACGCAGCAGATCTACGGCGGCTACGGTCTCGCCACGGAATATCGCGTCGCGCGCTACAAGGCCTACGCCGATCTGTCGTTCACCGGCGAAGGCACGGCGAATGTGCAGAAGATCCTGATCGCCGAGGACGCGCTGGGTTACAAACAAGCCGACCGGCATCACGGCAAGACGGGGCTCAGGGACGTCAGACGCGACGACGTCGCGTAGGCGTCGAGGACATCACGAGGAGAGGAAAATGCTATTTTCGCGAGATGCGCTCAGCGGTCGCGTGGCCATGATCACCGGCGGGGCGACCGGCATCGGGCGCGCCATCGCCGAGGCCTTCATCGATGTCGGGGCGAAAGTAGTGCTCGCCAGCCGCAATCAGGAAAAGCTGACCGCGGCCGTCGAGGCTTTACGCGAGCGGGGCGGTGAGGCCATGGCGGTGCAGGCGGACGTTCGCAGCTACGAAGCGGTGGAGGCCGCCGTGAAGGCTTGCGTTTCCGCGTATGGCTCGCTCGACATCATGATCGCCAACGCGGCCGGAAACTTCGTCGTGCCCGTCGCCGAAATGTCGCCGAACGCCTGGAAAGTCGTCGTCGACATCGACCTCAACGGCACTTTCCATTGCGCCCGCGCGGCCTACGCGCATCTCAGGCAATCGGCGCATGGCGGGCGGCTGATCGCCATTTCCACCACCCGGGCGCTCGAAGGCTGGCCGGGCTGCGCCCACGCCGGCGCCGCCAAGGCCGGCGTCATGTCGTTGATACGGACATTGTCGAGCGAATGGGGCCCCGACGGCATCCGTTGCAACACGATTGCGCCCGGCGCGATCGGCAACACGGAAGGCGTCAAGCGCATCTATGAGGACCAAGGCGCGGCGGCGCGTGAGTTGTCGTCCGTGCCGCTCGGCAAGTTCGGCGACACCGCCGACATCGCCAACGCCGCGGTGTTCTTGTGCTCCGACGCGGGCGCCTATGTCACCGGCGCAGACATGGTCGTCGACGGCGGCCGCAGCCGCAGCCGGGCGCGGCCGCTCGAGTGCAAAGAGGGGAATTGATCTCATGTTGAAGACCTATCCCCATCTGGAAACCGAGCGCGACGGCTCCGTGCTTATCATCCGCCTGGCGAACGAGCGCTCGCGCAACACCTTGACTCGCGAAATGCGGTTCTCGCTGCGCGAAGTCGTCAGAGACGTTCAGGACGACCGCAGCGTGCGCGCCGTCTACCTTACCGGCAAGGGGCCGTCGTTCTGCGCTGGCGGCGATTTCAACATGCTCACCAAGGCGAGTACGCCCTGGGCAGTCCATCGCCGCTTTCGGCATGCGAACACGGTGTTCCCGCCGCTGATGGGTCTCGATCGCCCGGTCGTCTGCGGCGTGCGCGGTCACGCCGTCGGCGGCGGGCTTGGGATTGCGCTGATGGCCGATCTGGTGGTGGCCGGCGAGTCCGCGCGTTTCATGGCGGGCTTCTTCCGCCTCGGCGTCGTGCCGGATTGCCTGACGCTGTTCACGCTGCCACGCCTGATTGGCTTGGCGCGGGCGCGCACGTTCCTATTCACCGACGGCAGTTGGACACCCCAGCAAGCGCTTGATCTCGGCATCGTCGCCAAGGTTGTGCCCGACGAAGAGGTCGACGCCGAAGGTCTGGCGCTGGCGCATCGGTTGGCGAACGCGCCCTCCGAGGTGATGGGCCTCTCCAAACAGATCCTGCTGAAAGCCTTCGAAAGCAGCCTCGACGACCTCATGCTGTTCGAGGACCTGGGCCAGTCGCTTGCCATGTCGAGCGCCGAATTCCAGGAGGGCCTGGCGGCGTTGCGAGAGAAACGGCCGCCGGATTTTGTCGCTGCCGCCCAGGCCGATCTTCACGGCGACGGGCTGCCGTCATCCGTGGCCGCCGCCGACAAACCTTGAGCATTTTCGAGCTGAAGCGGAGCGTCCTGCCATGACCAACCTTACGCCGCTGCGCGAACCCGAAGCCGACGGTAGGCCCTTCTGGGCCGCCGCCGCCGAAGGGCGGCTGGTTCTCCAGCAATGCCAAGCCTGCGGGAAGACGCGGTTTCCGCCGCGCCATCAATGCCCGCATTGTTGGTCGCCGGACGCAGAATGGAAACAGGCCTCAGGCAAAGGTGAGATTGAGAGCGTCACCATCGTGCGCCGTGCGCCGACGGCGGCGTTCCGCGACCTCGTGCCTTACGCGATCGTCGCGGTGACGCTCGCTGAAGGCGTGCGCATGATCACCAATCTCGTCGGCGAAGGCGCGCTTAACGCGCAAATTGGCGACAAGGTGAATGTTTGCTTCGAACAGCGCCCGAATGGCGCCTTGCCGCAGTTCCAACTCGTCGAGCCGAAATGATGACCGCTTCGCTGCGCAATTCCGCCGTCGTTCTAGGCGTCGGCGAATCCGACATCGGGCAGGTTCCCGGCATGACCGGCCTCGGCCTCAACGCGCAGGCCGCGCGCCGCGCAATCGAGGACGCAGGGCTTCGTCCCGACGACATCGACGGCCTGTTAACCGCCTATTCGTTCACCGAGCCTTATTTCATGCTGGGGTCGGTGCTCGCCGAGTATCTGGGGCTGCGCCCCTCGCTTTGCGCCGCGATGATCGCGGGCGGGGCCTCGCCAGGGGTGATGATCGGCCACGCTGCGGCCGCGATCGCCATGGGCCGGGCTCGCGCCATACTCATTTGCTGTGGCGAGAACCGCGCCACCGGCATGGGCCGCGACGACGCAGTGGCGGCGCTGACCGCCGTCGGGCATCCCTGGTATGAGGCGCCCTACGGCGCCTTCATCCCGGCGCTCTACGCCCTGATCGCCAAGCGACACATGAACGATTACGGCACCACGCGCGAGCATATGGCCGCGGTCGCGGTTCAGTCGCGCGCCAACGCGGCACTGCATCCGCGCGCCCACAAAAAGGCGCCGATCACGATTGCCGACGTGCTCGGCGCCAAGCCGGTTTCGGATCCGCTCGGGCTGCTCGATTGCTGCCTGATCTCGGATGCGGCGGGCGCCATCGTCGTGACCTCGGCGGAGTTTGCACGACAGGCGAGACAGAAGCCGGTATGGCTGCACGGTCTCGGCGAACATCACACCCACGAACATCTCGTCGCCGCGCCCAGCCTGACGCAATTCGGCGCGCTGGAGTCCGGCCGCCGCGCCTATGAGATGGCAGGCGTCGGGCCCAAGGATATCGACATCGCGCAACTCTATGATTGCTTCTCGATCGTTCCCATCATCGAAGCCGAAGAACTTGGCTTCAGCGCAATGGGGCAGGCCGGACCAGAGTTCGCCGCGGGCGAATTCGGCCTCAAGGGCCGACTGCCCGTCAACACCCACGGCGGGATGATGTCGCACGCGCACGCCGGAGCGGCCGGCGGGTTGTTCGGCGTCATCGAGTCGGTGAGGCAGTTGCGCGGCGAATGCGACGCCCGACAGGTCGCGGACGCCGCAATCGCGCTCGTCCACAATGAGGGCGGCATCCTCTCGTCCCACTGCACGATGATCTTCGGCCGCGAGCCGAGATAGCTCCCGTTTCCGCTACGGTCAGCGGACCCGGCTGTGGAGCCCGGCGAATGACCGTCTCGCCGTCCCAAAGCGGCGTCCTCCCCTGACTGCGCCGGGATTCGCTGAATCCCGGCGCCCTTTGGGATTACTCAGAAAGGCGATAGTGACATGACGACAATCGGCGTGGTCGGCGCGGGCGCGATGGGGCGCGGCATTTGCCAATGGGCGCTCGAAATGGGCGCGCAAGCCATCGTCTTCGACGCCAAGCCGGGCTCGGCTAACGAGGCGCGAACCTTCATCCTTGATATGCTGTCGAGAGCGGTCGCCAAGGGCAAACTGACGGCCGCAGGTCGCGATGCGATGATTTCGAGTTTGGAGGTCGCGGACAGCCTCGCTTCTTTCGCCAGCGCCGATGTCGTCATTGAGGCGATCGTCGAGGACATCGACGTGAAACGCAAGCTGTTCGGAGAACTCGAGAGCGTCGTGCGCGAGGACGCGATTCTGTGCACCAACACTTCTTCGCTTTCGGTCACGGCCTGCGCGCGCGATTGCCGATCGCCTGCTCGCGTAGTGGGCCTGCACTTCTTCAACCCGGCGCCGTTGATGAAAGTGGTGGAAGTCATTCGCGGCGAGCGGACGAGCCCTGACACCGTCAACCGGCTCCTCGCCATCGTCGGCAAGAGCCAACACAAGCCGATCGTCTGCGAGGACACGCCAGGGTTTGTCGTCAACCATGCGGGAAGGGGGCTTTCGACCGAAGGCCTGCGCATCGTACAGGAGGGCGTCGCTGAATTTGCCGACGTCGATCGCGTGATGCGCGAATATGTGGGTCTGCCGATGGGCCCGTTCGAATTGTTCGACCTGACCGGGCTCGATGTCTCGGGCCGGGTGCTGCGCGAAATCTACGAGGGCTTCTTCCACGATCCGCGCTATCGGCCGGCGCCGCTGGTCAATCGGCGGGTGGAGGCGCGGTTGTTCGGCCGAAAGGTTGGGGAGGGGTTCTATAGTTACCCCAACGGTAAGAAAGCCGAGCCCGAAGAGTTCGCCGCGCCGTTGGACGCGGATGGTTCTCTCTATATCGACGGGCCCGACAGCCTGAAAGCGCTTCTCGTTACCGCCGGCGCGAAGCTGATCGATCAGGCGTCGATGGCGGACGCAATCCTCATCTGTCCGCTGGGCGATGACACGACCGCCGCCGCACTGGCGTCCGGTCATGATCCCAAACGTGTCGTCGCCATGGACATGTTGTTTTCCGACAGACACGGGAGCGGTCAGCGGGCGACGATCATGGGTTCGCCGGTCACGGAAAAACGATCGCTCGACACCGTCCACGCGGCGCTGTTGTCAAGCGGCCTGCGCGTCACGAGGATTGGCGACTCCCCGGGCTTTATCGCCCAACGCGTCGTCGCCAATATCGTCAACACCGCTTGCGAGATCGCGCAGCAGCGCATCGCGGCGCCCCACGACATCGACGAAGGCGTGAAACGGGGGCTGGGCTATCCCGTCGGTCCGTTCGCGCTCGGCGACCAGATCGGCGGCGGGAGAATTCTAGCAATCTTGAGACGCTTGCAGGACCTGACCGGCGACCCCCGATATCGGCCGAGCCTTTGGCTTCGCCGCCGCGCCGAACTCGGCGTTTCCCTAAGTTTGACGGAAAGGTGAAGCCGCGATGAGACAAGCCGTAATTTGCGAGCCGTATCGGACGCCCGTCGGGCGGTTCGGCGGTCAATTCAAAACCGTCACCGCGCAGGACTTGGGCGCCCAATTGCTGCGAGGATTGCTGGCGCGGGCCCAGCCTCCGCCGGAACGGGTGGACGATATCATTTTCGCTCACTGTTACCCCACCATGGACGCCCCGGCGCTGGGTCGCGTAATCGCGCTCGACGCCGGATTGCCCGTCGGAGTGGGTGGTCTTCAGCTCGACCGGCGCTGTGGTTCCGGCCTCCAGGCGGTCATCTACGCCTCGATGCAGGTCGCCACCGGCGGTTCGGATTTGGTGATCGCCGGCGGCGCGGAATCGATGAGCAACGCGCCGTTCTACGCGACAGACTTACGTTGGGGCGCCGAAGGCGCGGCGATGCAATTCCACGACGCCCTGGCGCGCGGCCGCGTCACCGCGGGCGGCGTCAACTTCCCTGTTCCCGGCGGCATGATAGAGACCGCCGAAAATCTGCGCCGACGCTACGCCATTCCGCGCGCGGAGCAGGACGAGTTCGCTGTCGGCTCGCATCGTAAAGCGGTCGCGGCGCAGGAGTACGGGACGTTCGACCAGGAAATCATTCCGATCTCGGTCAAGGGACGCAAAGGCGCGCAAGTCATCGCGCGAGACGAGCATCCGCGCGCCGACGCCTCCGTCGAGGCTCTTGCGGCCCTGCGTCCGATCCTGCGCGCCTCCGATCCGGATGCCACCGTGACGGCCGGAAACGCCAGTGGGCAGAACGACGGCGCCTCGGCGGCGATCGTAACGACGCCGGAGATGGCCGCTTCGCTGGGCCTAAAGCCGTTTGCAACGATGATTTCCTGGGCGGTCGCTGGAGTGCCGCCGGACATTATGGGCATCGGGCCAGTGCCGGCTTGCGCGAAAGCGTTGGCCCGCGCCGAATTGCGAATGTCGGACATCGACCTTTTCGAGGTCAACGAAGCCTTCGCAGCGCAAGCTTTGGCCTGCACGCGCGAGTGGAAATTCACCAATGCCGAGTTCGCCCGAACGAACGTCAATGGCTCCGGCATTTCCCTGGGCCATCCGGTTGGCGCCACTGGCGGCCGAATCCTGGCGACGCTTCTGCGTGAAATGGCGCGCCGTAAGGTTCGCTACGGCCTGGAGACGATGTGCATCGGCGGTGGCCAAGGCTTGGCCGCGATATTCGAGCGGGTTGTCGCCTAACCGCCTTGGAAGCGCGAGCCACGAAATCGGCTCGCGCCTGATAGATGTCCTCCCAAAGCTCAGAGTTTCATGAACACGGACTTCGTCTGCGTGTACGCCTCGATCGACTCCGCGCCGTTCTCGCGGCCGAAGCCAGATTGTTTGTAGCCGCCGATCGACATGACCGGGTCGCCTTCGGCGTAGGTGTTGATCCAGACGCGCCCCGCCTTGAACTTACGGGCGATCCTATGCGCCCGCCCGACATCGCGGGTCCAAACGGCGGATGCAAGGCCGTAAGTCGTGTCGTTGCCCTGGAATATAGCGTCGTCCTCGTCCTTGAACGACAGGACCGAGAGAACCGGCCCAAAGATCTCCTCGCGCGCAATGGTCATGTGATTGGCGACATCGGCGAAAATCGTCGGCTCGACAAAATGGCCTCTGGCGCCGATGCGCGCTCCGCCGAGAACAAGCTTCGCGCCCTCGCTAGAGCCTCTGTCGATGTAGGAGAGTACGCGCCTCATCTGGCGATCGGAAATCAGAGGGCCGATTTCGGTATCCGCGTCGAGCGGCGAGCCGACCTTGTGACCCGATATGATCTTTGAAATCTTGGCAATGATCTCTTCTCGAATGCTTTCCTGCGCGAACAACCGCGTTCCCGAAGAACAGATCTGGCCATTGTTCTTGCAGAATCCGTTCACCGCCGACTGCGCTGCCGCGTCGAGGTCGGCGTCGGCGAAAATGACGTTCGGCGACTTGCCGCCGAGTTCAAGGGTTACCTTCTTCAGGTTGCCGGAGGCCAGTCGCATGATCTGCTGGCCGACGCCGGTCGAACCGGTGAAAGCGATCTTGTCGACGTCGCCGTGTGCCGCTAGCGCTGCCCCTGCGGTCGCGCCATAGCCGGGCAGAATGTTGACGACGCCCGGCGGCATTCCGCTTTCCTGAATCAGTTCGCCCAATCTCAACGTCGACAAGGGCGCTTGTTCGGCCGGTTTGAGAACGCAGGCGTTGCCGCAGGCGATCGCCGGGGCGATCTTCATCGCGGCCATCATGACCGGCACATTCCAGGCGTTGATGAGCCCGCAAACGCCCATCGGCTCGCGTAGCATGTAAATGAAACGCGAGCCGTCGGTCGGATTGGTCGTGCCGAGGATTTTGGTCGGCCAGCCTGCGAAATAGCGAAACACCTCGACGACCCCTGCCACGCGACCCACGCTTTGCGAGAGAGGCGTGCCATTGTCCAAGGTTTCGATGACCGCCAATTCCTCGGCGTTTCTTTCGACGGCGTCGGCAATCTTCAGCAACAAGCGGGTGCGCGCGTGCGGAGAAATGCCGCCCCAGGTAGGCGCCTCGTTTCAGCAACAAGCGGGTGCGCGCGTGCGGAGAAATGCCGCCCCAGGTAGGCGCCTCGTATGCTCGCCGCGCGGCCTTGACCGCGATGTCTACGTCTGCGGCGTCCGCTTCGGCGATACTGGCGAGCTTTTCTTCCGTTGCGGGATCGAATGTATCGAAGGTCTTGCCCGATACGGCGTTGACCCATTCGCCATTGATCAGCAGTCCCTTCGAATCCGCCTTGATCCAAGCTGTGGCCTTCTGAAAGCCAGGCGCAATGGGGAAAATTGGGGGCACGGATTGCGCGGCGGTCGTCATCGTGTTTCCTCGCTTGACTTGCTGACCTGGATCAGCCCGAGCCTGCGAATGGTTCTTCGGATCATGTTAAACGCAAGCGCGGCGCCAACTCACTGAGTCACAGCTTCCGGCGCGCCTGCCCACCCGGGGTTCGCTCTCTTTGTTGCCGTTATGGACATGTGTCGGCTTCGAATACAGAGCCGGCACGAATTTGTTGACGCATGGACCTCTCGCGAGGCGCGTTTCCCGCTGCGGCGTCAACACATTCTATTTTTCAGCGCAGTCCACAAACTTGGCACGCGCCTTGCCCTGATGGTTGGGTCGCAACAAGCTTCGCGCTAGGCCGATGCGCGGCGGCGACACAAGCAAGGGCCAGCCCGAGGGAGAGTGCGCTTGGAGACCATTGTATCGACAGGCGTGATCGGTATCAGTATCGGCGCCCAATACGCCTTGATCAGTATCGGCTTCACACTGATCTTCGGCATCATGGGCGTCGTCAATTTCGCCCATGGCGCCTTCTACATCATTGGCGGGTATTTCGCCTACACGCTAACAAGCCTATTGGGCGCGCCATTCATCTTTGCCGTGGTGCTAGCCACCTTTTTGACCGCCTTGGTCGGGTATTTCGTCGAGATCATTGTCGTTGAGAAATACGTCTCCGACCATATGGCGACGATGCTGCTGACGCTGGGCGTCTATCAAATCATGGTCACCGGCGCGACACTCGCCTATGGCGCGGAGCCTGTTGATTTCCGCTTTCCGATTTCCGGGGCGTTGCGATGGCATGGCTATTTTGTCCCCTATTCGACCCTTGTCGTCCTCGTCGTCTGCGCGGTTGCGATCGTCAGCATCTACTATCTGGTCTTCATGACGCGCTACGGCATCGCGCTGCGGGCGATGGCCGATGACGGCGCGGTGGCGCGCGCGCAGGGCATACCGGCGGCACGCATGTTTCCCATGGCTTTCGCGATAGCCACCGGGTTGGCGGGGCTGACAGGAGCGATCGTTACGCCGATCCTCGTCCTGGAGCCGCAAGGCGGGGAAGCCATTCTCGGCAAGGCGTTCATCGTCGTCATTCTTGGCGGCCTGGGCAGCGTGACTGGCGCTACGGCCTCGGCTTTTATCGTCGGGCTTATCGAAGCCTATTCCAGCGTTTATCTTGGAGGTTCGAAGGGCGCCCTCGCTTTGTTCGTTCTCGTCGTACTCATCCTGCTCGTCAGGCCACAGGGCTTGATTGGCTCCTCCGCGCGGAAGGCTTGAGTCCATGGTCTCGGATCGCCGTCGCGACTTCAAACTGGATCTGTGGGGCATCGTCCTGTTGGTCCCTTTGCTGATCTCGCCTTTTGTCACCAAGGACGTGCTCATTTCATCGCTCACCTATCAAATCTCGATCGGCGTAGCGGCGACGATGGGCATCTATGTCATGCTGCGCATGGGTCTGCTGTCGTTTAGCGTTCCGTCATTCATGACGATCGGCGGCTACGCGGCGGCGATTTCCGCCACCGCTGGGTGGACGGACATCTTCTTCCTGACGGCGATAAGTTTCGTGGCCCCGGCGCTGGTCGCAGCGCCGCTCGGCGCCATCGTGCTTCGATTGAAAGGGATTTATTTCATCTTCATCACCTTCATCTTCAACGAGATCCTGCAGATATTGTTATTCGAAACACCCGATTTGACAGGTGGCGCCAACGGCATACCTGGAGTTCCGCCCGCGACATTGTTCGGGCATGAATTGGCCGCGCAGCCCCAACTCGTCGCCGTGACGGCGGCGCTCGCTATCGTCGCAGCATTGATCACGTTCGTGGTCACGCACCGTTTCCGCGCCGAGTTTACTTCGATCGAAGAGAACGAAACGCTTGCCGAAAGCCTAGGCGTCGCGCTCTGGAAATACCGCACCATCGGCTTTATCGCCTCGGCGGGCGTCTCGGGCCTCGCAGGCTTCGCGTTGGTGAACATGCTTTCGACCGCCCACCCGAGCTTGTTCGCCTCCTGGTCAGTCAATAGTTATATTGCTTACGCCTTTGTGGGCGGACGCGGGACCCTATTGGGCGTCGCCGTCGGCAGCGCTCTGCTCATAGCGGTGACGAACTATTTCAGCGCCTTCGCGAACCTCTCGGCTGGGTTGTTCGGAGTGCTGCTCATCGTCGTTATGATGCTCGCTCCCTCGGGAATAGTGGGCAGCTTCGTCAAGCTCGCCGACTACATCAGGTCGCGCTCCGTCACGCGCTCAGCCCCATCGATCAAAGAGAAGCAAAATGAATTCGGTTGATCGCGCAGGCCCAGCTTCGGCGAAGAACGCCTCTGGCGACGCGCTTCGGGTCGACGGAATCGCGAAACGCTTCGGCGGTCTTCGTGTGTTCGATCCGATTTCCTTCGAACTCGCCGAAGACGAGATTCTGGGCGTGATCGGGCCTAATGGCGCCGGGAAAACCACACTGATCAATGTCATGTGCGGCATGATCGAGCCGTCCGCCGGGCGCGTGCACCTCGGCCAACGGAATATTACCGGCCTGCCGTTTCACTCCGTCAGTCAACTCGGCGTCGTCCGCAGCTTTCAACAGACCAACACCTTCAGCAAGGTCAGCGTCGAGGAGAATCTGTTTCGCGCCAAGCGCTTCTGCTCCAAGCGATCCGGACCCGACCTGGGATTGGATGACTTGCTTCACGACTTTGAGTTGGCCGGGCATCTCGACGAGCCCAGCGACAAGCTTCCCTACGGGTTGCAAAAGATGCTAGGCCTGATCATGGTCCTGGCCACTCGCCCGCGCTTTATCTTGATGGATGAACCGGCCGCCGGCCTCGAGCGGCGCGAACGTATCCGAGTCGATCGTTTCATTGAACATGCGCGCAAAGTGCTGCGGTGTGGAATTCTGATCGTCGAGCATGACATGGACCTGGTAAAGCGGCTGTGCCCAACGATCGTCGTTCTCGAATCGGGCCGTTTGCTGGCGAAGGGGCCGCCGGCGGAAGTGTTGGCCCGGCCCGATGTCATCAACGCCTACCTCGGCGATAGCGCGGATTGACACCATGCTGAAGATCGAAAAGGCGAACGTGCGCTATGGGGGCATCGTCGCCCTTCAGGATGTCTCGGTCGAAGTGAGACAGGGCGAATCCGTTCTTCTTGTCGGCGCCAATGGCGCCGGGAAATCCAGCCTCATCAACGTAGTCATCGGATTGGCGCCGCTCGCTAGTGGACGCGTGACGTTCGACGACAGGGATTTGGCAGGCGTATCTTGCTCTGATCGTTCGCGTCTCGGCATCGGCTATTCGCCCGAGGGCCGACGTGTTTTCAAGTCGCTGACGGTCAGGGAGAACGTGCTTTCCAGCACGCTCGGCACGCCCATGCGTAAGGCCGCTGCCAATCTCGAATGGTTGATGGAAGCCTTCCCACTACTTGCGGAGCGCGCCAACCAACCAGCGAACCAATTGAGCGGCGGCCAACAACAGATCGTGGCGATCGCGCGCGCAGTCAGCACAATGCCGAAACTTCTGCTGCTCGACGAGCCGTTCCTGGGGCTGGCGCCAGTGTGGATCGGTCACGTCAGTGCGGCGATCCGAGAACTGCAACGGCGCGGCACGACCATTCTGATGACCGAGCAGATGGCGCGCCCGGCGTTGAAATTGGTCGATCGCGCCTACGTGATCCGCAATGGCGAAGTGCGCCGAAGCGGGACTGTCGAAGAAATACGCGATGTTGCGCTAGCGGAAGAGTATCTCTGACGCGGGGCCTTAGGCCGGCGCCGGGCTTGCTGGGGCTCAACGTCAAAAACCATCAAGGCGAATTGCCTTTACCCCTCCGGAGATAAGAAATGAGTACACCTAGC
>Ga0302140_10009163_pt1 | contig 12293 bp, 10 predicted proteins | sample I_Bog_E1_1_FD_202095 | JGI IMG/M metagenome (GOLD analysis project Ga0302140, IMG submission 202095) | Peat permafrost microbial communities from Stordalen Mire near Abisko, Sweden - I_Bog_E1_1 | ecosystem: Environmental > Terrestrial > Soil > Wetlands > Peat | place: Sweden: Abisko, Stordalen...
AGCTCTCGGTGAGGAGCTGGCGAATCAGGCGCATTCTTGCCGCTCCCAATGCCTGCCGAACCGCCATCTCGCGTCCTCGCGCGCTGGCACGGGCAAGCAGCAAGTTGGCGACGTTGACGCAACTGATCAGCAGCACCAGGCCCACCGCGCCGAATAGCAGAATGAGCGATTGGCGAACCTTGCCGACAAGCGTTTCGGCCAGGGGAGTTAGGTGGATAGTCCAACCGCCTTGCGTCGGATAATCCGCCGGATATTGCTTCTTCAACTGCGCAATCAAAGCGTCGAGGCGTCCCTGCGCGGCTTCGGGCGAGAGACCAGGCTGAAGGCGCGCGATGGTCTCGAAAGGGAATCGCGTGGCGCGCATCGGCGGTGGGGCGGGGTCCCCGTAAAATCCGGCCGCCGCCCACAAATCGGTACTGCGCTCGTCGCTGGTTTGGCCCTGGTCCCGAAAGCTGGCGGGCATGACGCCCATAACATGATAGACATCGTTGTCAAGGCGCAGACTCTTGCCGAGAATGTGCGGGTCGGCGCCAAATTCGCGCTTCCAAAGCCCATCGCTGATGACTACATCAGGGAGGAAGCCGGGTGTGGCGTCGTGCGGATCCCACGTGCGGCCCAGCTGCGCGTCCACGCCGAGCGCCGCGAAGTAGCTCGGTGAGACCGACTTTGAGGAGATGCTCGCGGGCTGGGTACTGCCCGTGAGATTGTTGGTGCCGTAAAAGGATAGGGACACATATTGGAAGACTCCCGAGTTTTGAAGGTCTCGCAACTCAGGAATGGAAAGGCCAATATCGTGCGCCCCCACGCCGGAAAGGTTGGCTTCAAGTCGCACCAGTTCGCTGGGGTTGGGGTAGGGCAATGGATGCAGCAGCGTTGCGTCGATGATGCTGTAGATGGCGGTCGTGGCTCCGACGCCAAGGGCAATCGTGGCGATGGCAATCAGTGAAAATCCGGGAGACCGGTGCAGCCTGCGAAACGCATAGCGGATATCGAGCAGAAGATTCTCAGCAAGCGGAAGACTCTGCTCGGCGTTGTGGTGCTCGCGTATGGCCTGCGCCGCGCCAAGCTTCAGGGCCGCCTGGCGCCGTGCCTCCGAGGGCGACATGCCGGCACGTAGATTTTCCTCGGTCTGCAAGGCAAGATGCTCGGCCATCTCTTCCTGCAGGCGCTGGTCGGCGCGCCTTCCGGTGCTGAAGTTCGAGAGGCGAATGAAAAAGCGGCGCAGGAATTTCATGGCAGGTCCTCCGCTTTGACCTCAAAGAAGCGTGCGATGATAGCCGCGGTCTGATTCCAGTCGCGGGTCTCCGTCTGCAGCTGTTTGCGGCCCGTCACGGTAATGCGATAGAAGCGGGCGCGGCGGTTGTTCTCCGACGCGCCCCATTGCGAAACGATCGAGCCCTCATGCTCAAGCTTGAGCAGCAGCGGATAAAGCGTGCCCTGGTTGAGAGCCAAAATGTCTCCGCTGATCTGTTCAATCCGTCGGGCGATGCCGTAGCCGTGCTGCGGGCCCAGAACATCGAGGGTTTTGAGCACCATCAGCGCTAGCGTTCCTTGCAAAACGTCCGGCTTTTCCTTCATGGAGAGACCAACCTTTAGGTTTCCTACAGGAAGGATGCCACGGTTCCTTTTGGAAAGCAACAGGAAATTTTGCGCGATCTTTCGACGCCAAGCCCAGAAGAATTGTCAGGAAACTGCCGGGAGACTGTTTATTGAGGACGGCGTAGTCGTGATTAGAAGCTCGGCAGCGGAGATATGCTCGATGACACACATCTTTCCTCCGCACTTCGGACAACGCCATGAACTCGAGCGAGATTCGCAGGCTGCTGATACTCCCGCAACCTATTTAATGCAAATGACTTGAATTGATCTTTAAAACTTGACAACACCACATAACACCATTGAAGCCGAAATGGACACATCAACACGACAGAGCCTGGCCTGATGAAGATCCATAGCCAGCGGTATCAGTAGGGCAGTGTGCGTGAAGTACCTCGCGCCCACGGATTTGCGTGGGAGTTTCGCTACACTATACGGACGAAGAATGGGGTCAGATCAACCGCAACCTTAAGAATGCAACTCCGTTCTTTACTCGAATATAAATCCATGTGTAACCTTAGCTGATCACGAAGAACGTGATCTTGGTTTTGCGATTCTGCACGCAAGTCGCCAGGGGTTGGCCTCGGGAAGGCAGTCAGATACCTCGCAGGACCCAATTCCCAGCAGCGAAAGGAGTTCCCCTCCGCTTGGGCGCAAAAGAAATCGAAGGAGGTCAACTGTGAACAACATCGAGACCGTCAAGCAAATCTATGAAGCATTTGGCCGCGGAGACGTCCCGGCAATCATCGGCAAATTGGACCCGAATGTCGAGTGGGACGTTGAGATTTCCACGCCCGGTGTTCCGTGGCTGCAGCCGCGTCGCGGGGCCGCAAATATCCCGGCATTCTTCGAGAGCCTGGCGCCGCTCACGTTCCAGCGATTCGAGCCGCACACGTTCTTCGCGAATGGCAACAAGGTTTTCGTGCTCGTCGCGTTCGATGTAACCCACGTTGCAAGCGGCAATCAATACACATTTCCCTACGAGGGCCACCTGTGGGTCTTCAATGACACTGGAAAGGTCGTGAAGTACCAGCACGTGACCGACACAGCGCTGCACGAGCGCGCTGCCAAGGGAAAGTAGCCGGTTCGTTCCGATCGTCGCTTGTGAAGGGATCGGTGGCAAATCGGCTCCATGCCCGGAGTCTCTCTGCTCGCCGTGCTGGTCGAAGCAATCCATACAAATGCCGGCCGCGTACTTCAAGTGTGACTTCTTTCATCGAACGGGGATGGGATTAAAGCATGGCAAGGATTGGCGCATTTTGCTTTCCCGGGACTGGCCACATCAATCCAATCACCGCGCTGGCGCGCCGTCTCCAGCAGCGGGGTCACACGGTAGTGATCTTTGGAATTGCCGACATCGAGGCCCCGGTGAAAGCGGCTGGTGTCGAGTTTTGCCTGATTGGCGAGAGCGATTATCCATTGGGAACGCTGAAAAAACTGGACCAGCGTTTGAGCGAGCAGAGAGGCCTTGCAACCTTTCGCTTCACAGTTGAGCGGGTCAGAAACACCGCTCTGATGGTTCTCCGCGACGGACCGCAGGCTGTTCGCGACGCCAGGGTAGATGCCCTGCTGGTTGACGAAGCGGACATGGGCGGCAGCGTAGCGGAGCACCTCGGACTGCCCTACATTTCGATTGCGTGCTTTCCGCCCCTGGTTCAGGACGATCGGATTCCGCCCTTTTGTTTTGGATGGAGCGGGGGCCAGGGCTGGCTCAGCCGGTTACGCAATCGGCTGGGCTTCTGGCTGCTATCGCGCATCGCCGCGCCGATATTTTCGGCGGTCAATCAACAGCGCCGGGCGTGGGGTCTGAAGCCCTACAGTCGCTCTACCGATGCGCTGTCGCCGCTGGCCCAGATCGCACAGTTACCGGCTGCGCTTGAGTTTGAGGTTGGCGATCGGCCTCCGATCCTCCATTACACCGGCCCATTTGTAGATCCTGGACAGCGGCCCAGTGTTGAATTCGAATGGAACCGGCTGGACGGGCGCCCCTTGGTGTATGCGTCTCTTGGCACGTTGCAGAACGGATCGCAGGATATTTTCCAGGTCATAGCAGACGCCTGCGCGGGTCTTCATGTTCAACTTGTGATCTCGCTTGGCGGTGGACTCGATCCTGAGCGGCTGGGCGTTCTAAGCGGCGATCCATTGGTGGTCAAGTTCGCGCCGCAACTCGAGCTCGTGAAGCGGGCGGCGGTTGTCATCACCCACGCCGGTCTAAACACCACGCTGGAGTCGCTGGCAGAGGGTGTGCCCCTGGTGTGCATCCCTCTCGGTAACGACCAACCCGGAGTTGCGGCCCGCGTGGCAGCGCGAGGAGCGGGTGTGGTCGTATCCAGGCGCAGGCTGAATGCGAAACGGCTGCGCTCGGCTGTTCACGCAGTTCTGAATGATGGAAGGTATCGTCGAGCGGCGCGCAACACACAGGCTTCCATGCGGCATATGGACGGATTGCAGCTGGCTGCGGAAATTGTTGAAGATGCATTAGAGTTCGGGCATAGTGACTTGCCTTCGGAAAGCCAGGAACCTTTAACGACGAAGCGCCTGACCCTCGAATCAGTCGAAGACGGGATTGGAGTGGATTGAATGGCTAAGAGAGCGCTCCAGTCACATGAGCGATCGAGTCTCGCAGACTCTTTGCGTGAGTTTCATACGGAGACGGGCAGGTCGCTGCTCGATCTGGTGGATGAATCGCCGGTCTTGCTCGTATTTCTTCGCCACTTTGCATGTGCTTTCTGCGCGCAGGCTCTGGACCGCGTTGCGCAGGTGCGAACGCAGATTGAGTCCAAAGGTGCGCGGCCTGTCTTTGTGCACCTCGGCTCTCCGCAACGGGCGAAGCCTTACTTCGACTACTACAATCTCTCCGATGTGGAGAGGATAAGCAATCCGGAGGCGACGCTGTATCAGCTTCCCGCCTTTGCCTTGTCCCGCACCAACCCTTATCTGCACTTCTTGAATCTGACAGTCTGGAAAGGTTGGCTCAAGGGCGCGATGTTCAAGTATGGAATTGGCATGATCAAGGAAGATGCGGATCAGATGCCCGGCGTGTTCTTTCTGAAGGAGCGGAAGATTGTGCACGCCTTTCGCCATCGGACGATCGCCGATGAGCCGGATTACCTGAAGCTGGTTGGCTCGGGTTAAGAGGACAATGTAAGCCATCGGGGCGTCAACGAGGTTTCCGCGCAGATGTGTTGTTCCAGCCAGGAATTTCCCCTGTCTTCGTCTCTCTCCTTCTAGGTCTAAATCGCGGGACTCGGGCTACCACGGGGCTTTTGACCGGCATATACCTGGAAGATGCGGTCCACCCGCAGCTTGGCTGTCGAGATCCGTAAGAATCCGGTTTGCCCCGGCTCTGAAAGAATGCTTCGCACACCGTTTCACCAGTTGACTACGGACAAAGAACTTCTCTCGGTTCGGATTGCTGCGGTGATGGAATGATGCGCCGATGAAGCCGCGACTGTCGCCAGACCAAGCTCGCAGAAAACGAAAGGGCGGCGGGTCTTCGATTCCAGCCGCCCTACGAGCGAGAAACTGGCGATTGATCCGCAATCCTTCGACTTCTACAATTTTGAAGACTTGTGTTGAATCGTAAGAACCGGACATTCCGATTCGACAATAATCTTGAAGGCCCGCGACGTTCTGATTTCGATGCTAAGATGCGAGCTCTTACGAATGCCGAGCACGAGCAGATCGATGGAATGTTCCCGAATATGCTCCCTGCTCGTGCGCCTTGCCGACTTCGACAAAGCTTCTTGGGTCGCAAAATTCTTTTGCCTGCCCCGGCACAAGCCGGTCGAGAGTTTCGTAAAACTCCCTCTGGAGGTTTGATCGTCGGTCGGGATGCGCGACTGAGCCTTCTTGAATCACATTGAGAATGTCGAGTTTCGCCCGGAATGCATCGGCGAAGCAAAAAGCATAGAGCGCCGCATGAGCAGCAGCGACGGAGACGTCGGTTGCGAAGAGGACTCTCTCGAATGGAATTGTCTTCGAAGAAGCGGGCCGGACCTTAGGACCAACGGTCAGGGATTCACGGCTGTCCGAAAACTCGATGCCGTCATGCTGACTGCGCAGACAACGAGCGGATACAACGGAAGCACATCCTATGGTGTTAGTAGAGCTTTAATTGCGGGCTCCAGTCCTGCTAGCGTTTCACGCGGGACCAGACCGAAAGACCGGTGGCTCGAGCAGGAAGATGACTTCGACGCAGCGGCTTCCCATCATCCACAGTTGGTGCTCTTCAGAGGTCGGGGTGCGAGTCTTCGCTTGGGTCGTTCAAACCGCGGGCCGAATTATCCCTTGGTGTGGATGCGCGAATCAGATGTACAAAAGAGCACAGCCTGTATCCTCACAACAAAGGAGACTTGAATATCAGTTCACGCTGAAATTCGTGGAGCCAATCATGCCGCAAGTCCATACGTACCCTTCGATTCCAAAAAGTATCCTTCTGCCAATCGACTTTAGTCCGTCTTCTCAAACGGCATTGGACACCGCTAGCGATCTCGCTGAGCACTACCAGGCCACACTCTTCCTGGTTAACGCCGTTCCCTGCCTTTCAGAATTTGCACTTACATATTCCGTTCCTGATGTGGCCCTTCAGCGCAAGATGAAGACACATGCTGAGCACCTCCTCGCCAAATGTCATGCGGCTCTTACGGCGAGGGGAATCAAGTCGAGTTACAGCGTCGAAGTCGGAAATGACGTTGCCGCAAGCATCATCGACGTTGTTGAACGCGAACATATAGACATGGTGGTAATCTCCACGCACGGGGTTTCGGGTTGGCATCCCCTCGTTTTTGGCTCGATCGCCGAGAAGGTGGTGAAACTTGTGCAATGCCCACTTTTGCTACTCCACTCACCCAATCCGGAGACCCATTCAAAGAGTCCTTCAAGCCGCTCAATGGAATGGTGGTAGCGAGATCATCAGCGGATATGACCAATGAAGAGTCCGACCGCTCTTGGCGCTCCGGAACCAGGTAAGCAAGTTGCAAACGCTGCCCGCGATGTCGCCTCTCTGGCCTTGTCGACAACCAAGCGCGTGTGGAGCCCTAGCCGTCGTCGAGTACTATGGAGGACGCGTGATAACAAGCGCCTTCGCGCGTTGCAGTTGGCAGGATGTGCATGAACATCGAATCGTCGGCTAGAATGCCGGCGAATGATCGGACAAGACCTTATGAGGCCAGACGTACATTGTTTCACTGGGGGTTCGCTCGTCCTGATTGCTCTCCTGCTCGTTCCCACCTGCAGCACGCATGCCGCAACATGCAGCGTGGTTAAGCACAACCCGCCCACGCAAGCTGACAAGGCCTTCCTGGCAGCCGACTACGCTAAAGCCGAAAGCCTTTACCAAGCCGACCTCGCCAAGGATTCGGACGATCCTGAGTTAGTCGCCGGCCTTGTTCACGCAATGCTCCATCAGCAGAAGGTGAATGATGCCGCCGATGCAGTCGGCAGCGCAATTGAAGTCGCACCCAACTCCGCCGCACTGCTCACCCTCAACGGAGAAATTCAGTTGCGCCAGGGCCAGCCGTGGGACGTGGAACAGACCGTTCTGAAGTCCTATAAAATCGATCCTTGCAATCCTCGCACGCGCCTGCTTTTTGCGCGCTTCCTGCAGATCAATTCCCGTTACGCCACTGCACGCCAGCAAATAACGTTGGCCCACCAGTTCGATCCGGAAGATGCAGAAATTCGCCTCGCCTGGATTCTTACCCTCCCTGCGGACCAGCGCATCCCCGAATTGGAGTCGTACCTTTCAGCGCCCGCCGGTGACGACCAGGCGACCATCCATCAGTTGCATACGGAACTGGACCGCTGGAAGAAGCAAGCCGCAGAACCCGCCCGCGCCTGCCGTCTCGTATCGCCTATGGCACCGGCAGACATTCCCTTCGTCAACCTTATTGCCCGCGAACATCCGCGCGCGTTCGGCCTGCAGGTTGCCTTGAACGGCAGTGCCACGCGCCTGCAAATCGGCTCGGTGCAAGGCGGATTGGTGGTCTATCGTTCTGCAGCCGATCGCGCTGGTCTAAAGCGACTTTCGCAACCGGAAACCGTCATTCCTGGTGCCAAGCCCACTTACGCCGCCTATGCCGATTCCATCAAGATCGGCAGTTTCGAATTCCAGAATTGCCCCGTCACCGTGATCGATAGCGGCAGCCCGGACGACGACGGTGACGGCATGATCGGCCTCGATGTCTTTTCCGATTTTTTGGTCACTTTGGATTACCCGATGCACAAGGTGCAGCTTGCGCAGCTGCCCGGACGGCCCGCCGAATCCGCTCCGCCCCTGCCCAGCCTCAAGACCATTACCGCGGTCGCTGACGATCCAACCGCGAATCAATATGACCGCATCATTGCTCCCGACATGAAGGACTACAGCCAGATTTACCGGATGGGCAGTAACCTGATTGTGCCCGCAGTCCTCAACAACGCTAAAGTCAAACTCTTCACTCTGGATTTCAGCCTCGATCTGCCTGCGGGCCATACCACAATCTCTCCTGGCGTCGCCATGGACGTGACCAAGGTGCACGAAGAGGACAAGGGATGGGGCAAGATGATTGTCGCGGACGAAATCACATACAATTTCGCGCACATGTCGCAGAAGGTGAATGGAGTTCTGGCCACGTCCACATCCGTCCTTTCAGCAAGCCTGGGAATGGATATCGCAGGCTCTATAGGAGCCAACACATTCCAATTTTTGATCATGCACATTGACTACCGCGACGGCTTGCTCAAGTGCGAATACATTCCAAACCGTGGCTACAAATTTTAGATAACTTTACTGTTCGCAAAATATATGTATATATTCCTGGCATCAGTGGGCGAATTTTTTGCCAGGTGACGCGAACTCCCGCGTTCCATTCTGCGAGTGGGTGAGAACGCGCGTCCTTGAAACTGAATCTCTGACCCGCCCGACTATCCATTCACCAACGCCTTCATCGCCGGGACATACCGATCCCCGGCCGCAGCGTCCGGCGGAAACGCCTCGCACAATTCTTGCATCACGCTCTTCGAAAATTCCAGATCCACCGCCGCCGCATTCTCTTCCATATACTTCCTGTGCTTGGTTCCGGGAATCGGCACAATGTCTTCACCCTGCGCCAGCACCCACGCCAGGGCAAGCTGGCTTGCCGTCACGCTCTGCTCCGCTGCCAATTTTTCAACCTGCGTCACCAGCTGCAGATTCCGTGTGAAATTCTTTCCCTGAAAGCGCGGGCTGTCGCGCCGATAGTCGTCCGGCGCAAAATCATCCGGGCTTTTGAACGCTCCCGTCAAGAATCCACGTCCCAGCGGACTGTAAGCCACAAACCCGATCCCCAACTTACGGCATATAGGCAGTACCTCCGGCTCGGGATCGCGCGTCCACAGCGAGTATTCGGTTTGCAGCGCTGTAATGGTATGGACCTGTGCGGCCCGTTCAACCGTGGCTGGCGCCGCTTCTGAAAGACCAAGGAAGCGCACTTTGCCTTCTTCTACCAGCCGAGACATGGCGCCCACCGTCTCCTCAATCGGCGTCTTCGGGTCCACGCGATGCTGATAGTAGAGATCGATCGTCTCGATATTGAGCCTGCGCAAACTCTCTTCGACTGACTTGCGCACATAAGCCGGACTGCCGTTCACACCGCGCCGTTCAGGATTTTCCGGATCGCGCACAATGCCAAATTTTGTCGCCACAAAAAACTTGTCACGCCTGCCCTTCAGCGCCTTGCCCACCAGCACTTCATTCTTGTGCGGCCCATACACATCCGATGTATCCAGGAAATTGACACCCAACTCCAAGGCACGATCGATTGTTGCCAGCGACTCCTGATCGTTCTCGCTGCCGTAGAATTCGCTCATTCCCATGCAACCCAGCCCGATGGCCGAAACCTCAGGCCCATTTGTCCCCAATCTGCGGGTTTTCATCTTTAGTCTCCTATCGCGCCGTGCTTCTACATTCTAAAACTCGCGGAGCAATGATTCTCGTGTTTCTAAGCAGCCTCTCAGCCGACTTTGTACCTTATCCTCACTAGGGAGGATTCCTGTGCCTGCTTTGGGGTTGTACGAACAGATGTTAGCGGTGGCGCTCGAAGAGGCGCGCTTGGGCTTGTCAGAAGGCGGCTTGCCCATTGGTGCCGCTATGTTTATGCGCGCTGGCGAGCTGGTGAGTCGCGGCCACAATCGCCGTGTGCAGCAAGGCGACCCCAGCGTTCATGCTGAGACGGACGCTTTTCGCCGCGCCGGCCGCCAGCGTAGTTACCGCGATATGGTGATGGTCACCACCCTCGCGCCCTGCTGGTATTGCAGCGGCCTCGTTCGCCAATTCAACATCGGAACACTGGTCGTCGGCGAGAGCCGCACCTTTGCCGGCGGTCTTGATTGGCTCCGCGAAAACGGCGTCGAAGTCATCGACCTCGACAGCCCTGCATGCCGCGAGTTACTAGAGACCTACATCGCCGCAAACCCAGAAGTCTGGCAAGAAGATATTGGAGAAGAGCGAGAAAGGCAGTGAAAGAGTGAAGGGAAAAAGTGATATGTGGACGGTGAACAGGCAGGCGTGAATACGCGAAGTAGCGTTTCCCGAGGTCAAGGTCAGCACGGATGCTTACAACTGTTTCAGCTATTTGCTCTTTCACTTTTTCACGGTGATCCGTTTCACCCTATACCACCCCAGTCCCACCGCCAGGTATCCCAGGTAAATCCACGGAATCCGCGCGTGAATATCGTCGGTCGCCGACTTCAGATCGAAGATCACAATCAGCACCATCACCAGAGCCGTGAGCACGCTGACGCCCAGCACCCAATGCGAGTGCTGCCCCAAGGCGCGCCGCGCAAACGGCAGCGCAACCGCCACCAGCGCATACGCGGTCAAGAATCCAAACACTGACAGCGACCCCAGCCAGTCGTACATATCGGAGCCAACCACGCCGCGCTGTGAGAGCATCGCGGTGGCAATGAACATCACACCAACCGTGATCGCAATCGCCGTCACAGGCGTGCCGTGCCGCGGACTCGTCCGCTCCAGCGCCTTCGGCAGCAGCCCTTCACGGCCCATCCGCATCAGCACTCGCGCTGCTGCCGTTGCGCAGGCCAGCACGCATGCGAACATGCTCACCGCCGCGCCAAAATCGATGGCCACGCCAAGCGGCGAAATCCCCACCTTCGTCGCCAGCAAATGCAGTGGGCTCGTGGAGTCGCTGAGCTTCGACGACTCGCCGCGAAACCCAAGCACCTCGGAATACGCGCAGGTCATGAAGAAGAATCCCGCCAAAATGGCACATTGAATCACAGCGCGCGGAATGGTTCGCAGGGGTTCGCGCGCCTCGCCGCCCAGTGTGGTCGCGCTTTCAAATCCCACAAAGCTGAACATCGCCAGCACCAGTGCCGGCCCCAGGGCGGAAAGCGAAGCCCCTTTCAGCTTGAACTGATTTATATCGAATTGAAAGCCGAAGTGGAACACCAGCAGCGCCAGCACAATCAGAATCAGGCTTACTGAGATCACTTCGATCCAAAGCATCAACTCCGCTGAAAGCTTTACGTCGCGATATGCCACCAGTCCCGCAGCCGCGCAAACGAGGAGAAGGATCAACAGCGCCGGTGGCGTCCAACGGAAAAATTCCTGGCAGAGCACGCCGGCGTAATACAGCGCGCCGCCCGCCACCGACGCGCCCGTGGCGACGTAGGCCAGCAACAATCCCCATGCGGCCACCACGCCAAACATCGGCGGCAGCGTATCGGCCGTATATGTATAGAGCGATCCAGGCGATGCCGAGAGCCGCGCAAAGCGGCTAACACAAAACCCCACCAGCAGCGTTGCGCCCAGCGCCAGCATGTACACAAACCAAGTCGCATTTCCCGCCAGCACAAACACCAAGGGGATGGTCAGCGACGGGGAAGTCGACGGCGCCATAGCCGAAACCGATTGTGCCAGCGTTTCCAAAGGCCCCAGCACGCCCACATGCAGGCCGTAATTCTCCGCTGTGCCATACACTTCGGCCGTCGAGGGAATCTGGTTGCTCACCGGTCCGCCTTTCACTGCCTGGTCTGTTGTGCGATTGATGTAAATCAGAAGTGGTTCTAGTCTTGCTTGCGTCCCGCCCCGCGGTCAAGAAAAACAAAAAGCACCTGCCAGCTTTCAGCCCTTGGCTGCTGGTTTTGAATCTCCCGCTCCGAGCCGTTTTGATTCTTGATGAAACGCCACCGGCAGATTTTGCAATTGCGAAAAGAGCTAGCAGCTAGTAGCTGTCGTCCCAAAGCTATACTCAAGACTATGGCCGCCCCGCCCAACCCGGACTTTTTGCGCCGGGCCATTCATCTTGCGACGCAGAATGTTGTAACCGGTTCTGGTGGACCGTTCGCGGCGCTCATCGCGCGGGACGGTGTCATCCTCGGCGAAGGGGTCAACACCGTCACGGCCTCCAATGACCCCACCGCCCACGGCGAAGTGAATGCCATCCGTGCCGCTGCCAGGGCGCTTGGCACCTTCACTCTGGCCGGCTGCGAACTCTACACAAGCTGCCAGCCTTGTCCCATGTGCCTATCCGCCTCTTACTGGGCTCGGCTGGATGCTGTCTATTACGGCTGCTCCGCAGCCGATGCCGCGCGCGCCGGTTTTGACGACGACTTTCTCTACCATGAATTCCTGCAAGACCCGCAAAAGCGCAAGCTCCCCGTCACGCAACTGCTCAGTGAAGAAGCCTGGTCCAGTTTCGCCGCATGGATCGCAT
>Ga0302140_10009168_pt1 | contig 12290 bp, 11 predicted proteins | sample I_Bog_E1_1_FD_202095 | JGI IMG/M metagenome (GOLD analysis project Ga0302140, IMG submission 202095) | Peat permafrost microbial communities from Stordalen Mire near Abisko, Sweden - I_Bog_E1_1 | ecosystem: Environmental > Terrestrial > Soil > Wetlands > Peat | place: Sweden: Abisko, Stordalen...
TCATTTTTTCAGGAATCGGTACGCCGATCAATTTCAGGATAGTTGGCGCAATATCGCCCAGTTTACCGTCCTTCACGTGCTTAACATCTTTATCGATAATGATACAGGGCACCAGGTTGGTGGAATGCGCAGTATTGGGCGTTCCGTCGTCATTGATCATATAATCGGCGTTGCCATGGTCGGCAATGATGATAAAGGAGTAGCCGTTTGCTATCCCGGTTTCCACCACTTCTTTTGTACAGGCATCTACAGTTTCAGCTGCCTTAACCACCGCGCTAAATACGCCGGTGTGACCAACCATATCCGTATTGGCAAAATTCAGGATGACGACATCCGGCCAGCCGCTTTTCAATTCCGGAAGGATGGCGTCGCGGATGCCCGCAGCGCTCATTTCGGGTTGCAGGTCATACGTGGCTACTTTGGGTGATGGCGCCAGCAGGCGCTTTTCATTTTCAAACACTTTTTCACGACCGCCCGAAAAGAAAAACGTAACGTGCGGATATTTCTCCGTCTCTGCAATCCTGATCTGGTTTTTGCCGGCCTCCTCCAATATCTCACCAAGCGTTTGGGTCAGGTCTTCCTTATCAAAAAGCACTTTTACGCCTTTAAACGTTTCGTCATAAGGCGTCATGGTGATATAAAACAGGCTAAGCGGGTGCATATTATATTCAGGGAATGCCTTTTGCGTTAGCGCGATTGTAATCTCCCGGCCGCGGTCGGTACGAAAGTTAAAGCAAAGCACTACATCGCCTTCCTGGATGGTAGCCAGGGGTTTGCCGGTGTCGTCAACACTGACAATTGGCTGAACAAACTCGTCGGTTATATCTTTTAAATACGATTCCTTTATAGATTGAACGATATCTTTTGACGAATCGCCTGTGCCGTTTACCATTAAGTCATAAGCCAGCTTTACCCGTTCCCAGCGGTTATCGCGGTCCATGGCGTAATACCTGCCTATTGCGGAAGCAAGTTTAACGGGTGTGTTTTTTATATGATCTTCCAGGTCGGCAATAAACCCGGCGCCTGATTTAGGGTCGGTATCCCTCCCGTCAAGAAAAGCATGGACAAACACTTTCCGCAGGCCGAAACCACTGGCCGCATCGCACAACCCTTTAACATGCCTGATATGCGAGTGTACGCCGCCGTCAGACACCAGGCCGATCAAATGGACGCTCTTATTATTTTGTCTGGCGTATTCAAACGCTTCTTTTAATACAGGGTTTTCGGGCAACTCGTTGTCATCAACCGCTTTGTGTATGCGGCCAAGTTCCTGGTAAACCACGCGGCCTGCGCCCAGGTTCATATGCCCTACTTCCGAATTTCCCATCTGCCCCGCCGGTAATCCGACGGCCGTTCCCGATGCTTCGAGTTTTGAGTTTGGGTATTTTTTTAACAGCGAATCGATAAACGGTGTTTTGGCCATAAATATGGCGTTCGAACTGTCTTCGCGGCCATATCCCCAGCCGTCAAGGATAATTAGTGCAACTTTTTTTTTGTCTTCCACAATGCAAATATAAAAGGAGCGTTTTAATATGGTAATTATATTTACTAATCAGCCTGTTTTATTCCCGGGGATCATAAAAACCTTAAACGGGTTGCACCCCAAAACCCAATAAGCTGCCTAACTCGGCTGGTTATGCTTGTGTTTTGTAACAGTTTTGGTTTTTTTCCGTACGTTAATTTACTATGAAAAAAGTCTGCCTCTGTTTATTCCTTTTTATATTATATATCGCACGAACATTTGCCGACGACGACCCGGTAAGTAAAGTTGCAGCCATCATCCGGCAGGCGAATATGCACGAACTATCGGCACTGATGGCCGAAAATATAGACGTCGCTGTACCAGGCGACGAAAACACCTATTCAAAAACCCGGGCCGCGGCCGTTTTAACCAATTTTTTTAATCAAAACAGGCCGGTATCGGTTAAAATACTTCACAAAATAAATTCAAGCGCGAAATACCATTTTGGCGTCCTGTTAATGAATACCGGCAAAGGGGTTTATCGCATCGCCCTTACCTTTAAAGAAGTTAATGGCGCATTCCAATTGATCGAACTGAGGATAGAAACGGAGAAGGTGAAGTAGCGGATGGTTCATCGTTCACGGTTTATGGTGGGAAGCACTATGCAGTTAGTAACACGGTGGACGCTGTTTTGCAGGTCCGTTGCTGTAAGTGTTCACGAAATTCCTCAAAAACGTAACAATCTGGGGTATCATCAAATTTTAAGAGGCTAAAAACCAGTGATTTCGTTGATGGTTTAGGGGATGTATGTGTGCAAAACGTGAACACTTCAGCCATGAACTATTAACTATTTTCACTTTCCTGCCATGAACTATCAACCATAAACCATGAACTTTCTTATTTTTGCCATCAAAATTACTTCGCGGTTTGGATAAAGAGATAGTTGACCCGTTCATTATAAATGCACTTAAGGAGGATGTCGGCGACGGCGACCACACCTCCCTGGCCACCATCACCGCCGGCAGCAAAGGAAAAGCAAAACTCCTTGTTAAAGACACCGGGATTTTGGCGGGCGTTGAACTTGCCGAAGAGATCTTCCATATTGTTGATCCAAATCTTACGCTAACAATTCTGCTTACAGACGGTGCAAAAATAAAGCCCGGTGATATTGCATTGGAAGTGGAAGGCGATGCGCAAAGCATATTGAAAGCCGAACGACTGGTGCTCAACTGTATGCAGCGTATGAGCGGGATCGCCACCAAAACGCACCAGATTGCTGAAATTTTAAAAGGCACACCTACCAAAGTTTTGGACACCCGCAAAACTACGCCCGGGATGCGTTACCTTGAAAAATGGGCGGTGCGCATAGGCGGCGGCGTAAATCACCGGTTCGCATTGTACGATATGATACTGATCAAAGATAATCACGTAGATTATGCGGGCGGAATTAAACAAGCTATCGAAAAAGCACGTCAATATCTAAAAGTTCAAAATAAAAAGCTTGCCATTGAGATCGAGGTAAGAAACCTGGGTGAGTTGGAGCAGGTTTTGCAAACCGGCGGCGTTGACCGTATCCTGCTGGACAATTTCAATTTCAGCGATCTGAAAAAAGCTGTAGACAGCATAGGCGGCAAATACATTACCGAGGCCTCCGGTGGAATTACTTCCGACAACATCAAGCAATATGCCGATTGCGGTGTTGACTATATTTCCGTTGGCGCTTTGACCCATTCGGTTAAAAGTTTAGATTTAAGTTTAAAGGCGGAGATTGGGAGAAAGTAGTCTTTTTAACCGTGTAGCTTCCAAAAAATCGAAGTTTTTCTTCCTGACTTTCGGACTTTCCCGACTTTCGGACTTAAAAATTATTAATATTGTGCTGAGATGATAACTCCGTACTCTGTAACAGCGTTGATCCTTGCCTATTTATGCGGCTCCATACCCACCGCCGTGTGGATCGGGCAGGCATTTTACGGAGTTGATGTGCGCGAATATGGCAGCGGCAATGCAGGCGCCACCAATACATTCAGGGTGTTGGGCAAAAAAGCGGGGATACCCGTTATGCTTATCGACATCGCTAAAGGTTGGACAGCAACGTATCTTGCTCACTTTATCGGTACTTCCGTCACAGGCGGGCCCCATTCAGACCTGGTTAGCTATCAGCTGGCCTTGGGCATTACCGCGGTAATGGGCCATCTTTTCCCAATATTTGCGGGTTTCAGGGGCGGCAAGGGGATTGCGACGCTGTTCGGCATGGTGCTGGCCGTAAATATCCAGGCGGCCCTGCTATGCATCATCGTATTCGTTATTGTGCTGCTGATTACCCGTTATGTATCCCTCAGCTCGATTGTTGGCGGCTTTACGTACCTTACCGGGGTAACTTTCTTTTATAATCAGTACACCAATAACCTGGTGGTAATTTTCGGCATGTGCATTTGTGTGCTGATCATGGTTACGCATCAAAAAAATATCGAACGCCTATTGAAGGGAAAGGAATCCAAAGTAAATCTCTTCAAGCGGAAGAAAACTGTAGGCGAAGAGGCTTAAATGTTATCCTGATATTCTTCCATGATCAAAAAACGATTTCTTCAGGCACGATGGGCCAATCTTTTGATGCTGAATTATGAGGTTGACCCCGAAATATTAAAACCATTTCTTCCATTTGCTACCGTACCTGACCTTTGGCAGGGAAAAGCGCTGGTGAGCATGGTGGGTTTTATGTTCGAAGAAACGAAAGTGCTTGGCGTAAAATGGCCTTTCCATGTTAATTTCGAAGAAGTTAACCTGCGCTTTTATGTTAAGCATTTCGACGGCGAAAAGTGGAAACGCGGGGCGGTTTTTGTCAGCGAAATTGTGCCGAAGCCAATGATCAGCTTTATTGCAAATAATCTTTACAAAGAGCACTACAGCGCCTTTCCCATGCGTCATTCGGCCATTCCGGTTGACGATAGCCACACGCAGTTTTGGTACGAATGGAAACTAAAAGGCAACTGGAATAAACTGGGGGCTACCGTCAGCAATCGTTTTGAAGATATTCAGCCCGGCAGCCAGGAAGAGTTTATTTTTGAGCATTATTGGGGATATAATATCTGGGGCGAAGCAATAACAATGGAATACCAGGTAGAACATATTTCATGGCAGGTAGCGACCGTTAATGAGCCTGTTTTTGAGGCTGACATAGTCGCCTTATATGGCAAGGCATTTGTTCCATTTTTAAATGCAGCGCCTTACTCCGCATTTTTTGCAAAAGGGTCAGACGTTGTGGTGAGGATGGGAAGCAAAATCAGGATTGACCAAGCACCTCCCTTATTGCCCTCACCTTAAGCAAACACTCTTCGTACTCATGTTCGGCATCGGCATGAAAAGTAATCGCGCTGCCGGCCTGGAACGAAAGGTATTTGTTTTGTTGATTATACAGCAGCGTACGGATCACTACATTAAAATCAAAATCCCCGTCGGGGCTGAAGTAGCCAATCGCTCCTGAATACACGCCGCGTTTACTGCGCTCGTATTGCTCCATTAATTTCATAGCGCTGACCTTTGGCGCCCCGGTCATGCTGCCCATCGGGAAGGCATTTTTTATGGCGCTTATAGCTGATATATTGGGATCTAATTCAGCAACAACCGTCGAGATCATCTGGTGCACTTGTTTAAAGCTATAGATACCAAAAAGTTCTTCCGTTTTGACGGTTCCCGGCTTTGCGGACCGCGTAAGGTCGTTCCGCACAAGGTCGACGATCATCACATTCTCCTGCTGCTCTTTGGTTTGATTACGCAGTTGTTGTTTGATTGCCTCATCTTCTGTTTGATCCTTTCCCCGTTTCGCAGTGCCTTTAATCGGCTGAGAGATTAGCTTTTCGCCACGTTTCGCCAGGAACCGTTCGGGCGAGGCGGCGATCACATATTTACCATTCCATTTTAAAAACGCAGCGAACGGCGCCGGCGAAATTTCATTCAGTTTTGCAAAAACATCTAAGGGATCGATCGCGGCGTTTTCAGCATAAAACTCCTGGCAAAAATTCGTTACGTAAATATCGCCACGGGCGATATGATCTTTTATCCTGGTAACCGCATCCAAATATTCCGCCTTGCCAAACCGCGATTCGATTTTCACGGGCAATTGTTCCGCTGCAGAATGATCTGCCTGCGAATCTATAGCCGTCAAAATACCCGCAGGGTCATCAGCGATGATCTCTATCGTATTCCCATAAATTAATATCAGGTATTGTGGGGCGAAAAAGAAAAGATCAGGGAAATGAAGATGGTCGTTGTTACCGGAGCTAAGTTGCTCGGTTTCGTTTTTCAGATCAAACCCAAAAAATCCGGCTATCCAACCAGGATTAATGCTTCGAAATTTTTCCAGCTCCGCAAAAGCGGTTCCTGAACTGGTGGTCAACTGATTTTTAACCTCAACAGCTATTAAGCAGTCAAATTTTGAATAAGGGTCGGTAAACTTATTGGAGTCGAGGCAACAACAGACATCAAACGAAGCTGCCCATTCCAGGGCTTTTGCTTTGAAGATCAGCGGATCGTCGATGGTTTTGATCACGGGCTAAAAAAATAGAGACGTAATGTGTTGCGCCTCTACAAAAGTATCTAAACCAAATTATTTTAACACCAGCGTCTGAACCCTGTCAGGCCCAACCGATAAATATTTCACCGGTACGCCTAATTGCTCTTCCAGGTAGTGAATATAGCTGCCCAGTTTAGCAGGAATTTGCGAAACCTGGGTAATACCGGTTAAGTCCTCATGCCATCCGTCTATTTCCTCCAATACAGGCAGAGCGTCAACCGCGCAAATATCATAAGGCATATAATCTATTTCTTCGCCGAGGTATTTATAGTGCGTACAGGCGTATATCTTATCAAAACCGCTTAAAACGTCAGCTTTCGTCATCACCAACTGGGTAACACCATTCAGCATGATGGCATATTTCAACGCCGGTAAATCAATCCAGCCGGTACGCCTTGGTCGGCCTGTTGTAGCGCCAAATTCATGGCCAATGCGCCTTAGTTCTTCGCCGGTCTCGTTAGTTAGCTCGGTTGGGAACGGCCCGCCCCCTACCCTCGTGCAGTAGGCCTTGAAAATGCCGATCACTTCGCCGATCCTGTTTGGCGCAATGCCTAAACCAGTGCAGGCGCCGGCAGTAGTTGTATTCGACGAGGTGACAAAGGGATAAGACCCAAAATCGATATCCAGCATGGTACCCTGTGCACCTTCGGCCAAAACCTTTTTGCCTTTTCTTAAATATTTATTGACGATATGCTCTGAGTCGACCAATTCAAATTTGCGGATCAGTTCGATCGCTTCAAAAAACGCTTTCTCACGCTCCGAAAAATCATCTACTTCACCATACAACGCCTTTAACATCGAAACGTGTTTATCAACCAGCTTTTGATAACGCTCTTTAAAATCAGGTAGCGTAATATCCCCAACACGCAGGCCATTGCGGCCGGTTTTATCCATATAAGTGGGCCCGATCCCCTTCAAGGTAGAACCAATCTTGCCTTCGCCCATTTTTTTCTCCGAAGCTGCATCAAGCAGTTGATGCGTAGGTAAAATCAAATGCGCCCGTTTGGCGATCATCAGGTTGCCTTTAGCCAACAGATCATGGCCGGCATCCTTCAGTTTATCAATTTCCCGTTTCAATGTAATCGGGTCGATCACCACACCGTTGCCGATGAGGTTCATCGTATTCTCAAAAAATATACCCGAGGGTATCGTGTTCAGCACAAACTTCTTGCCGTCAAACTCAAGCGTATGCCCGGCATTTGGGCCGCCCTGGAAACGGGCGATCAGGTCGTACCCCGCGCTCAGTACATCAACAATTTTTCCCTTACCCTCGTCGCCCCACTGGAGGCCTAATAATACGTCAACAGCCATTAAATTTAAACCTTTCTTTGGTGAATTTCCTGCTGAACTTCGCTTAGAAATCCATCAAAACTATTCCAATTAACAATGCAAATGTATCATGATAATTGTATCAATCATGATAAAACTTAAAACAAAAAACTTTAAACTTTTCTATCGCAAAAGCCAGCCTTCAACTTATCGCAGTTACCGTAAAGGTTTAACGAATGGTGCTTGATCTCGAATTTTAACAACCCGCCCATCATGCTTTGTATCTGCTGAATGCGCGGATCGCAAAACTCCACAACTTTGCCGCAATCGATGCAGATGATGTGGTCGTGCTGCTTATAACCGTATGATTTTTCGAACTGCGCCATGTTTTTGCCAAACTGGTGTTTGGTGACCAGGTCGCATGATACCAGCAGCTCCAGCGTATTGTACACCGTGGCCCTGCTTACACGGTACTTTTTATTTTTCATATGGATATATAACGATTCCACATCGAAATGATCGGATCGTGAATAGATCTCTTCGAGTATTGCAAAGCGCTCCGGGGTCTTCCTGAGGTTCTTATTTTCGAGATAGGCCTCGAAAATCTTTTTAACCATTGCTATGGTTTCCTGTTGAGGCATAGTGTTTTATTACGGCGCAAAATTACGAATAAAATATAGAACCAAGAATCAAGAGCCGGGAATCAAGAAATAACTTGCTATAAATGAGATGATTCATCTTGGTTCTTGATACTTGAATCCTGATTCTTTTTCAGGAGGCTTTCTCCACCATCGAATCAAAACGGTTTACCCCTGTTACGCCCTTTACCGTTTTTAATCTCCTGATGAGGTTGTCGAGATGTTCGGTATCGTTTACATATACCATAATGGAGCCTTCAAAAATACCATTATCGCTATCCACGGTTATTGAACGCATATTCACCTTAAAATCGTTGGATATAACTGTCGTCAGCTTATTGATTAATCCGACGTCGTCTATCCCAGTAATACGCAAACCAGTCAAAAATGCCAGTTCCTGCTGATTAGTCCAGCGGGCTTTTACTATGCGGTAGCCGTAATTAGCCATCAGCTTGGCTGCATTGGGGCAATTGGTACGGTGAATTTTTATACCATCGCTAACGGTGACAAAGCCAAAAACGTCATCGCCGGGAATGGGGTTACAGCAGTTAGCCAGCTTATAGTCAATCTTCTGCATGTCCTCGCCAATAAGCAGCATGTCGCTGTCTTTCGACTTTAAGTTGCGCATCAGGCTTTGCACCTGCTCGGCCTCTATCTTATCCTGTGGTTTATTTTCAACAACCCGTTCCGAGGCCTGGTATTCTTTCAGGTCCTTCATGTCGATAACGCCCTGCGCCACATTGTAAAAAAGGTCCTGAACGGATGGCAGCTTAAAGAAATAGCTGAGCTTATGTATGTTCTCGGAGTTGTAAGTGATCTTTAACGACTTAAGTTTCCTTTCCAGCACTTCCTTCCCATCTTCAGCTACCTTGCGTTTCTCTTCCTTTAAAGCCGATTTAATTTTGGCCTTCGCTTTAGCGGTTACCACAATGTTCAGCCAGTCTTCCTTGGGCGTTTGTTTGCTGGAGGTGATGATCTCTACCTGGTCGCCATTTTGAAGTTTATGGTTCAGGGGCACCAGCTTATGGTTTACTTTTGCGCCGATACAGCTGGCGCCTACATCGGTGTGTATCTCGAAAGCAAAATCGAGCGCCGTAGCATTCAGCGGCAGTTGGATGAGCGCGCCTTTCGGCGTAAAAATGAATATCTCATCCGAAAAAAGGTTCATTTTGAAATCGTCGAGGAAATCCAAAGCGTTCGAATCCGGATTTTTGAGCATCTCCCTTACCTTTTGCACCCACAGGTCCAGGCCGCTGTCCGTTGTCGACTCTTTGTATTTCCAGTGTGCGGCAAAGCCTTTTTCTGCTATCTCATTCATCCGCTTAGTGCGTATCTGCACTTCGACCCATTGGCCGCGGGGGCCCATCACTGTTGTATGCAGCGACTCATAGCCGTTTGCTTTGGGCGACGATATCCAGTCGCGCAGCCGATCCGGGTTTGGCCTGTATAGGTCAGTAACGATGGAATAGGCCTTCCAGCAATCGGCTTTTTCGTGCTCCGGGGTGCTATCCAATATGATGCGGATGGCAAAAAGGTCGTAGACTTCCTCGAAAGGGATCGCCTTTTTCTTCATCTTGTTCCAGATGGAATGAATAGATTTTGGCCTGCCAAAGATATCCGCATCAAGCCCCTGTCCCGACAAAACTTTTTTTACCGGGTCAATAAAGTCCCGTATAAATTTCTCCCTTTCGGCCTTTTTCTCATTCAGCTTATTTTTGATAAACTGATAAGTTTCCCGTTCCATATATTTCATGGAGAGGTCTTCCAGTTCTGACTTTATGGCATACAGCCCCAGGCGGTGCGCCAAAGGCGCATACAGGTAAACGGTTTCCGATGATAGTTTTAGCTGCTTATCGCGCGGCATAAACTCCATCGTGCGCATGTTATGCAGCCGGTCGGCCAGCTTTATCAATATAACCCTTACGTCGTCAGCAAGGGTAAGTAGCATTTTGCGGAAATTCTCGGCTTGCAGGGAGCTATTGGTATCAAAAACCCCGGATATCTTGGTCAAGCCGTCAATGATCATGGCCACCTTCTTACCAAATTCCCTTTCAATGTCGTCCAGGGTCATGTTGGTATCTTCCACCACATCGTGCAATAAAGCACAAACAATCGAGGTAGTGCCTAAGCCAATCTCTTCGGCGGCTATCTGAGCAACAGCTATCGGATGGTAAATATAAGGCTCGCCCGATTTGCGGCGCATGTCCTTATGGCTCTCGAGGGCCACTTCAAAAGCCCTGCGTATCAGTTTCTTATCCCCTTTTTGCAAAGTGGACCGGCATGCGCGCAACAAGGCGCCATACCGCTTTAGTATCTCGTTCTTTTCGGCTTCCAAATCAATCACTAACTCTTTCATCGCTGCGCGTAATAAATTTTCATTAACTTGCAATAAATTTTATATTTTGCAGGTTGTTATCCAAATACCAAAATATTTACGTTAATTTTGTAACACGTAAAATTATGAAATTTATTGGTCTTTTGCTGCTGTTTTGTTGCCTGGTGGGAGTGTTAAAGGCCCAGCCAGTTCAACCGGCTAAGCCCGAACCAAAACCTGCGCCATTACAACTCGGCAAAAATGATACCATACCCGTTTATTTAACGATCGATAGCGGCAAGTTGATCCCCTGGATAGTTACTCCTGACGTTATTATTACCGATTCCCGAATATTTAAGAGTGCAGCCGACCGCGATGCCTACAGGCGTTTAAAGTATAATGTGTTAAAGGTATTGCCTTATGCCAGTTTTGCCGGAAAAAGATACAGGAAGCTACAGCGCGACCTTGCCGTTACGGCCGATAAACATCAGCAAAAAATATTGGTTACCCAATGCGAAACCGAGATAAAAGACCTGTTTAACAAAGAGATCAAAGAACTGACGATTTCCCAGGGCGATATATTGATAAAACTGATAGACCGGGAAACCGGAAATACCAGTTATGATATGGTGAAGGACATGAAAGGCGGTTTTAAAGCCTTTGTTTACCAATCTATCGCCAGCCTTTTTGGCCATAATTTAAAAGATACTTACGACCCCGATGAGCAAAGGGATATCGAGGCCATATTACTCCAGGCCGGGTATCACCCCTCCGATGACTAATAATGATTGATAACAGCATTTACCAGTTTAACGTTCAAAAGTTAGACGGCGAGGAAGTCAGCCTGGCTGAATACAAAGACAAAGTAATTTTAGTGGTTAACACCGCCTCGCAATGCGGTTTTACGCCCCAGCTGAAAGAACTGGCCGAACTCAAGGATATTTTTGCAGGGCAGGATTTTGAAATACTTGCTTTTCCGTCAAATGATTTCGGAGGACAGGAACCCCTTAATGGCCAGGAAATAGCGCAGTTTTGTGAAATTCAGCGTGTAAATTACCCTGTTTTTGAAAAAATAAGGGTCCGCGGCCCATATGCCGACCCTTTGTATAAATTTTTCGCCGATAAAAAGGCAAACGGTAAATTAAGCTCTATCCCCAGGTGGAATTTTCATAAATTTTTGATCGACAGAAGCGGTAAAGTGAAAGATTTCTTTTTCCCGTTTACCAAACCCACTTCGTCAAAGATCAGGAAACGTATTGCGCGCCTCTTAAAACCTTCCAAATAAAAAAACAAACCGAATTAGTAATGAAGCTGGATATTTTGGTTTTACCGGCACACCCCGACGATGCAGAACTCGGTTGTGCCGGCATTATCCTTAAACACATGGCCGCAGGCAAAAAGGTGGGATTGGTTGATTTGACACGCGGAGAATTAGGTACGCGCGGTTCCGCTGAGATCAGGGAACGAGAATCCGCCCGATCAGCCGAAATACTAGGCCTCGCGGTACGCGAAAATATCGGCCTTCCCGATGGTTTCTTTCAAAATACGCAAACTCACCAGTTAAAAGTAATTGAAAGCATACGGAAGTATCAGCCGGAGATTATCATCACCAATGCCTACCACGACAGGCACCCCGACCATGGCCGGGCCAGTGAACTGGTAGAAGCATCGTCATTCCTGGCTGGGTTAAGGAAGGTAGAAACCTGGTCAGATGGTTTGCTCCAGGAAGAATGGCGGCCGCGGTTGGTACTGCATTTTATACAGGACCGGTATATTCAACCGGATTTTGTTGTTGATGTGACGGCCCACTGGGACAAAAAAATCGAGAGTATCAAAGCATTTGAATCGCAATTTTATAACCCGGAGTGGGAGGATGAACCACAAACCTACATCTCATCGCCGGAATTTATACAGGTAATTGAAGCGCGCGCCCGCGAGTTTGGCAAAAGTATTGGCGTAAAATATGCCGAAGGCTTTACTTCGAAAAAGATTTTGGGGGTGGGTAGTTTATTCGATCTGCTGTAAAAAGTCCGAAAG
>Ga0302140_10009169_pt1 | contig 12290 bp, 9 predicted proteins | sample I_Bog_E1_1_FD_202095 | JGI IMG/M metagenome (GOLD analysis project Ga0302140, IMG submission 202095) | Peat permafrost microbial communities from Stordalen Mire near Abisko, Sweden - I_Bog_E1_1 | ecosystem: Environmental > Terrestrial > Soil > Wetlands > Peat | place: Sweden: Abisko, Stordalen...
GGAGGTGGCCTGAGGCGATGGCGAGTGATTTGAAGCAGGAGAAGAGGTTTTCTTGGCGGTGTCTTTTGAATATACGGCATGTTGGAGATGTAGGACCGCAGTTTGCATCGAAAGAGATATGACCTGAGAACGATATTCTAGATATGGATTACAAAGACAGTTCCATTGAATTTTCGTACTTTATATATATGTTGGACTTTATTTCGTGAGTGGTACAGCACAGCCCAAGTTCGTGAATGCTTCCCCTCCAATCTCCGTCAATACAAACTGCAAAGCTTCAACGGTGGGCGTGATCACGCCGTTGAGACTCGATGGTATGGGGCCAGAAACAAATTGGTACAGCAAGCAAGCATAGTCAGACGGCGTGGCAGCCGTGAGATTCCCCCCTTTGATGTACGGCGGGAAGTCGATGCCTACGAAAGCACCGTTGACATTGCCACCAAATCCGACAGGGTGCTGGAAGTACATCTCGCCGATCTGAGCGCTGACATCGAGGAGAGAATAGGGTGTGGTTCGAGAGCTCCAGTTTGCTGGGATTTGCTCTGGGACGTGAGTCCAGGTTCCGTCAGATTGCTGTTGCGCGCCAAAGCTGCATATATTTGTTAGCAGGTTCGTGGGAATATAGGTGGTGGGCGAACGAACAAGGAAGCGGTGTTTGCTAAAGTCGGTACGTAGTTATCGCTGCCGGAGGGCATCAGCTCGTACACGAATGACGCAGCTCCATATTGAAAGAGGCCAAGGGGACCGAAGAACCTGTAAATTATGAGCCACACACCCACCACGACCGCACGAGGTACTTTTGCTTACATCTCCGGGTTCTCCTGTCTGCTCTGGACGTAGCGTTGATACCGATAATTCCCCAGACCATTGAGATCAAAAGTGCCACCAGTAGTTTCAGTCATCATACCAAATAGCGTTCCATTGAAATTGAAATTATCCCCTTTACCAAGGAAATAGTCATCTCGAGTCAAAGACACGTCGCCCTCGAACTTGTTATGGCCGTCGAGGCCCGGCTCGCTGCCGGTCAAAGTTGGATTCGAGGAGGTGCGTGTGGTGGCATCGCAACCAATCGACACCTTTTTCGTGATCAAGTCTCCATCCGCAACGATGATTGACACTGTGGCGAGAAAGTTTGCAAGGTCGTATCCTACATTGTAGACGTTTTGAATCGCGTCCGTCAGCTCGGTGTAGTTTGTAATACCATCCCGAGCAATGAATCCATCTAGCGTGTCATGTCAACATGGGACATGGCTGAAGAAGATCAAAACTCACGGTTCGCTATAGCATTGAGCCCCGGACAAGGCCCACGAATATCTGTGTCGGTGGGCGCGATGAATTGGTGGTCTGTATCGCCTGGTGCTGGCACAAGGTAGCCTCCTACTCCTTTACCGGGACCACCTCCTTTTGCTCCGTTATACGGGCTAAGAATCATTAAGATGCCCAACAAGATCAAAATTAAGAAACTTACAATTGATCACTGACAGGCACTGGGTATTCGTGATTGGGGTTAAACGGGCAGGTTTCGGGGCCGCCTGGCTGATAGCCACCAGTCTGCATTGAAACTCGGTTAGTTGCAATATTCACGGGATTTAACAATCATAAGAGCCAGGATGGAATTACATACCTGCTGCCTGCGGATGATATGGGCATTTTTGATGCCGTCCTGCTTTGCAACAAAGGGGAATGCGCATCCACAGCCTACCAAGGCCGCGACGCCGAGCAGAAATCTCATTGTCACAACAATAGAGTTTGGATCCTGATTCAAGTTGACTTCGATGATCAGAAGCAGGAGGACCTCAAAATTTCAAAGCTAGAAGATTTCATTAGGTACATATATTGGCCATACGCAAAGGACATAACATAATTGGGAGATTCCACTGGTCGGGTTTCTGGATCCAACAAAAACAATTATTGCAACAACGATGCCGAGGGTAACATGTGAACTAGAAAGCCAATCTATGATTCAGAAAACCGGAGATACTGGAAAGTACCAGGAGATTTGCCGAGTTAGAAGTGTGCTAGTGATCGCCACGCGGATACTAAACTCCACCTCCTATCACTAGAAAGGCTTGGTCTCAGCAAGCTAGTGGCAAACATATCCTTAAATGTGCAAGACATACCGACGCCACATGTCCTTGACCGAGGATAAAAAAGTGGAACAAGGGGCATGTGAAGTTTCTGACTGCTTTTAAGTCGAGCTTGTTCCTAGGGATCATGGGAGCGGCTTCGGCTTTAGAAGTCAGAACAGGCTAAAGTGTGTTCCTCGGGCTTGTAAGAATTGCTAAGCCAGAAATGTCTGGGACCGCAAGTCCTAAAGAGCAGCTGTATCGCAGATCTCAACAGCATCCTCGGTACCTTGAGCTGTGCTGCTCCCATTTGAGTTGGATTTAAGCTTAAAGGGAGGAAGATCGTCGAGTTGGGATGAAGATCTTCACTGCCGACCCCGCTACTGCACCCCGTACCCCGCCCCCGCTATTTTAACCTTACAGTACACCCACCACCTTCTTCTACACTTGTTCCGAGTGGTACAGCATCGAAGTCATTGAGCTGAGTAACCCAAAATGTTTTCATAGTGGGCGTGCCAAATGTACACCGCTTCAGGTTGGTTACGCGCGATTTAGCTGCGAGCCAAAGGGAGCTTCCTAGAGCCTGCGACTAGTGTCGTCATGCTGGACTAACAGTAGACCCGAAGTTTTCGGGTCGGCATGGATATCCATAAGCACCTGCTTGCCACCTTGGCATGACTTAAAGAATCAAAAGGGAAGTTCAAGAGATCCTTCGTCTTTGGCCTCGTTTACTTCACGTCCGAATACGTGCAGCTGCTCTCTCCGGTCTCTTCCCTTGCGTTCTTCCTTCTTTTCCTCCTCGCGCGCAACATGAAGCTCTTCAACTTCACGGCGCTGGCAGCTTCATTTCTTGTCCTGATACCGTCAGTTATATCAAGTCCTGTGACTGCAAGGGATCAGCTCGACTATGAGTACATAGTCGTCGGCAGCGGAGCTGGAGGGGGGCCATTGGCATGTCGACTGGCAATGGCTGGGCACAAGACACTTCTCATCGAAGCCGGAAACGATCAAAACGGCAATTTCAATATCTCGGTACCCGGCTACCAAGCCGTTGTCACGAATGACCCCAAGCTACGATGGGATATCTTCGTCAACCACTACCAAGATCAAACACGAGCTATGCGAGATCCGAAGTTCTCATATGAGATCGGACCGTACCAATATCATGTGGGACCCAACCCTCCTTCAGATGCAACGCCCCTTGGAATTCTATATCCGCGCGCTGGAACACTCGGAGGTTGCGTTACGCATAACGCTCTCATCTTGATTACACCACACGCGAGTGATTGGGATGGCATTGCAAGTATCACCGGAGACAACTCGTGGGCGGCCACAAATATGAACCAATACCTCAACAAAGTCTACGAATGGCTTCCAGTCGAGCCTACCGATCCAACAATCCTGCTTTCTGACTTGAAGCTCACGCAGCATCTGGCTTCCGGAGCAGCTGTCATGGGCGTTGGACCAGATCCAGTTTCCGCAGTGACGGGCCTCACACAAACGCTCCTTGTGGACCCAAACAGCAGACTGAACCCAGCTCGGGATTCCACACAAGGCTTCTTCCAGATCCCTCTCATCATGAAGAACGGTGCTCGCACAGCAGTCCGAGACTTCATCGCCGCCACAGTTCAGGGAGGCTATCCACTAACAGTGAGAGAGAACTGCCATGTCACAAACATCACATTCGACACTTCGGGCAGCACCCCAAAGGCCACCGGCGTCAACTTCCTAGATGGTAACAACCTGTACCGAGCAAGTCCTCTCAGCGGCGGCTCAGGGACTCCCGGTTCAGCAACTGCATCGAAAGAAGTCATTGTATCGGGCGGCGCCTTCAACACGCCTCAACTCCTGAAACTAAGCGGTATCGGTCCCGCCGCTGAACTGAAAAGTTTCAATATCCCAGTACTCGTCGACCTACCAGGCCTTGGGCAGAACATGCAAGACCGGTACGAGATCCCCGTGAACGTGAAGCACGGCACCGACTTCGCCGTGCTAAACGGCTGCACCTTCGACGGCAAGCCCGACGACGCCTGTTTGACAAAATGGGAAAACAACCCGTATATCCTGGCTCAACGGGGAGCCTACGCCACAAACGGACTCGCAGGCGCGATGGTCGCGCGCTCTAACTACGCGTCAACGACAGACATCGACCTCTTTATCTTCGGCGGGCCCGTGGACTTCACGGGGTATTTTCCAGACTGGAACGACGCGGCGGTCGCAGACCACAAGCACTGGTCGTGGTATACTCTGAAAGCACATACACGGAACCAAGCCGGGACCGTACAGCTACGCTCAGCGGATCCGCTGGATACGCCGGTTATCAATTTCAACTACTTCGACACGGGAACCACAGCTGGGGGCGCAGATACACTTGATCTAGACGCTATGATCCAAGCGGTCAACATGTCGCGCGAGGCGCTGTCCAAGTACGCCGACTACTCTATTCTCGGTGGCGATGCGTTTGTAGAGGAGGAGCCGGGCCCGAGTGTGCAGAGTGATGAGGATATTGGGCAGTATATCAAAGACCGCGCGTGGGGACATCATGCGAGTTGCACGGCGGCTATTGGCGCTGATGATGATCCGAATGCGGTGCTGGATTCGCAGTTTAGGGTGAGGGGCGTACAGGGACTGAGGGTTGTGGATGCGAGTGTTTTCCCCAGGATCCCGGGGGTGTTTATACAGGCGCCTATTTTTATGGTTAGCGAGAAGGCGGCGGATGTTATTTTGAATGGGACAACGACGTAGGATTTTGAGAGTGGTACCGGGAGCTTGAAGATTTAATGAATAGAAATATGATTGTAACCTCTTTGTTTGGAAAGAACTTGTGTGAAGACGATCTGATGAAAGATCTAAAAGTTGTGTTTGATCTTCTGTGGATTATAATGAATTATGCTTTCGTAGAACCAAGCATGGTTTTCTGGATAAAGTACGGCAAAGCACGATTAAGAATTATATTACTTAGAGTAACACAACGGGAGTACAGGCGTGTCTCCCTTTCTCGTATATACACGTGACCTCTAAGTCCACTCCACTAATGCAACCGCTGAAATAACCCTTCCGGCCCCAACATCAGATGCCCCTCTTTCCAAATCTCCCCAAACTCCTCGGCGCCAGTACATTCGGATCATTGCCTTTCGGAGCCTTCACCAACGCGCCCCAATCATCGATATCCGGCAAGGTCGGGGCCCCACTAAGATCCAACCACTCCTCGTCGCTGCCCGCCCTACCCATCGCATTCCCCGTCAAAGGGATACCTTGTTTCTGACACGCATCCTTATGGCTCTGGGGCAGCACCAAGTTCTGCTTCTGCAACTCGGTCGGCGCCTCGATGAACACGAGCGTCAGTCCCGCTTCGACGTGCCACTCGATGTGGCAGTGGAACAGCGTGATGCCGGGATTCTCGACTTTGAAACGGATCACGGCGTACCCGTTGCCGTAGATTAGAATCGTGTCGCGACGCATCGGTGATAACGGTTCTTTGGAGAGGTAGTTCCAGGGGATAGTCAGGGGAGGCCCGTCATCTGGCCCTGCGGAGGAGCGCCCGATGACTTGGAATTGGTGGGCGTGTAAATGGAATGGGTGGGCGCCGCCGTCGTAGTTGGTGAGTAGTAGGTCGACAACGTCGCCCATTTCCAGGACGATGGGGTTGGTGTTGGCGCCATAGATTAGTGGGTTGTTAACGAGGTCTGCCGGTGCAGAGAGCGCGGTGTAAAGTGTGGGGACCTGGAGTCGTTAGAGGGTATTGGGAAGAAGGATGAGATACGTACCTTGGGAGCAATGTAGGAGATGTTGTTGAAGCTGCCTCGGTTTTGATTCTGCGCGTTTGCGCTGAAGTTTATGGCCAGAGGAATCCTTGCGCCGGGTTAGTGCGGGTAAACAGGTTTGGTGAGCAACTTACTGCTTGTTAACAGGACCCATAGGCTTTAGGTTGTCCAGAGGAACAAATTTGAGGTCGTCTTCGCTCTTCTGGGTCACGTCGTCATTGATAGGAGCAAGTGGAGGGGGTAGTGGCTTGGTATCATCATAAACAAGCCACCCGTTGGTCTGTAGAGATTCAGCAGAAATCGAAAGCAAAGACAGCACTGTGTCCTTACGCTCTGGTCTATATCGGCGGGAGTGACTCCTGGGTCGAACATGTCATCGTTCATTGAGGCAATAAACGCGAAGTTCTGCTTCGTATTGGGCTTGGACTGTACGATGACACTGTACCGCTGAGCGGCCGTCAAGAACAACTGACTGACGCGATGAGGTTGTGTGTACACTCCATCGATTTCTACAACAGTCATATCATGTTGATCAAATTGAAAATACTGGGCTGCAAAGCCTCCCATGTTGATGATGCGAAAGAGATAAGCCTTGTTTGCTTTGATTGGGACATGAACGTTTTGCGCCTCGTTGATCAATGTAGCGTTTGGAACTGGCTCAGAACCACCGTGCAGATCTTCATTGAGAGACGATTCGAAATACTGAATCAGATATGGGGCCTGGGTGTGATACCAGTCGGAAAGCGTTAGGACCACTTCCTCATCATACTTAAAAGGTGCCTTCGGGTCATGGATAATGAGAGGGCCACGGAGTCCGTCTGTATTGTTCTTTGATCAGAACTTTCTACCCAAGCAAGATGATGTTTCTTACCTAGATATTGACCGCCAACATGAGCATGGTACCAGTAAGTTCCGGTTTGCTTAAGCTGATGGAGTGTGAGCTATTGGAAGCGAGTTAGGGTTCAGATATACATACTGTGAAATCATACGTAAAAGCTGGGGAAAGGTCAGTCACTAGTCCATGGGGGTTTGAACCAGAAGGGCTTACTTTCTCCTGGGGGAATTGGACACTGCGTGACCATGGCAGGGCCATCCATCTGATTTGAGCCTTGTTGGAAGATTCCATGGAAATGGATTGATGTTGTTTCGTTAACAAGGCTGTTCTTGACATTCACGACCACCTGATCGCCGACATCCGCAGTGATTGAGGGGCATGGCCATTGCCCATTGATCCCAACAGCAGAACGCACGTGTCCATCCGGGGAGACCGAGACCCAGTCCACCTCCCAGTTGTAAGTAACGGTCTTTGCAGATACCGCCAGTACTTGCAGGGCAAGCAACACCAGAGGTCGAAACATCTCGGGAAAAACAGTCGTGAAGCTAAACGAGTGACAACGACGTTTCCACCAAGCGCATATTTGAATCCCCCCCACACTGGGACCTGGAGAGACTAAAGTATTGATTGTCAGTAAGGTGCTGATGCCAAGGTTCTGCGCCTCCAAATTAAGTTTTGGGGAGACGCTTGCTTAGGGGAACATGGCCACTGACATCAGGCGTGGCTTGCTGTAGGGCGCCACGAGATTGGTGGAACGAAGAGCTCAGATCTCAGCCTCAGCAAGAAAATCCTTCACCTGAGCACCGAATTTGGAAAGAGCAAATCGAGAGGGTGAGTATGCTTATTATCTCCAAATATCTGATAGGGCGAAAGCTGCAATGGGGTCTTTCAGCTTGATTGATGAAACGGTTGTACTTAAACGTCCGCCCTGGGAATTTTGCGAAATGCCAATCGAAGTCAAGCTGAAAACAAACGTTTTCCACCGACGACTGACGGGGGACGGCATTGTTTTCTATTTCAGGTCGCTTCCCATCGCTCTTGCCACGAGTTCGTGGACTTGCGGCAATCGAGAAACAAAGTTTGGTGTTCCGACAATAGTCGGCCTGTCCCCATCGTGATCCGTCTATGTCCTCCAATAATGTTGAACATCACGTCTCCAACAAGAATGCAAACAGCAATCAGATCCTGCAGGTCCTCGCTCGGTGGACGAATCCCCCGAACTTCCAGAGACCAAAAATACTGATCTGCGTCCTGTCCAACCCGGAGCTCCGGTCAGTGGCATTGATCAACGCTAGAAAGTCGTGCTATTGGGTGGCTTGAGACAGCGAGCGAGGAGAAAACCAAAAGGGGTTGTGAGAGACCGGGGCTGCGAAAATGCGATGAGCGTTTTGGGATCAAACTCTTGTGATCTTCGGATCTGATGTCCCATCTCCTGGAGTCCTTCGTTTACCTCTGCGGATATCAGATCTTCTTCGGAGTCCAGAACACAAGGGAGGATCACCGACTCCCAACGCATCACTGGTCGGATGCGGATTTGCATGACAGCAGTTGACGGCGGGGAGGCGGGACGGCCCAGCTTGCTTTTCGGGATGTGGGCGACACTCAGATTGCGCTGAGACGTCAGCCCGCTGGTGCGAGAGTGTACGCCGTGATCTGTGTATTGTATCTCGACGAGGGTCGCTCAAAAGCCTCGTGAAGGCTCAAGAGTATCAAGAAAATCGAGATGTCGTTGAAAGAGGGTAGAGAAGCCAAGATGGGATAAATCCACCGTTCCAAGAAGGGCAAAAGCTTAAAGTAGACCGGCTCCACTTATCTTATCAATCAGATCTTGGCGCCGCTCGGAGGTCGGAGCTTATCCCCTGCAGACCATCTTTTCTTTCTTTCTTTTCTTCTACTCACTGTATCTCCACAGTCTCACAATCGCCTCATTCTCGGCCTGATCGCCCGGTGATTTCCTCTTTTCTTGATCGTTATTTCGATCTACACCGTAGCCGCCGGCTCACGTGTGTGTGACGTGGCTGAGTGCAGTCTCCTCCTGGCATACCAAAGACCTAGCTATTCAGAACCAACATTAGATCCCAAGATCCCGATCCATCAGTCGCATTGCGAATCAATAAGATGGATAAGTCGTGATTCACATTAAGCGCATACATCAGTTGCATTAGCGCATAGCCAACAGGTCAATCTCTCGCAAGAGTCCTCAGTCTACATGCTTAAGCCCTCAAACTCATCTCATTTGCACATCCATTCTCATAGTTGAGAATGTACGTGACTTATCTTCACCGTTTTCAAATGTTGCCCGACTCCCCAAGGAAGTTCCTTTGTGTTGAGAGTGAGAATAGATACCTCATCCGTTTGCGGTGCAGGTTTTTCTTTGTCTTCTTGTTTGGGTGAGCACCGTCCCCGCTGTCGAAGACCACCACAATGATGCGCTTCGAAAGTACATTTCTTTGTTTATACCTCGCTTCCTTTCCATTGAAAATGTGTCGTTTCCTGTCAAGTTCTCAGGTGGATAAAATCAATCACAGCGCACGTGAATACGCGTCGGAAGATTCAGCAGCGCCCACGTTTCCATAAGCACCTGAAAGACACGAAAGGCAACAACGTTTAGCAAGAAGCGGCAGTGAACAGGATCGGGCCACAACTTGATTTAATACCAAAGCGAAGTTCGTGGAGCAACAAATCTGAAAGAAGCGGCAAGATACTTTCGCCATGGAGGAGCAGAAATTGGCCGAAATCGCGAAGGATCAAGATGAGACTGTCACCCAGGCTCAAGGCATTGCAGAAAGAATCGACGATTTAGAAGGCCAGAATGGAGAACAAGCACCTTCTTCCGAGGCGGATATCGAGTCATCACAAACGGGCGAACAGGAGTTTGACAATGTCATCGTTTGCTATGGAAGTCCGCCATCTTCCGAGGCAGATATCGAGGAACCACAAACAAGCGAACAGGACTCTATCGACGATGTCATCGTTTGCCCGGGGTGTCTCAACAATGAAGCACCCTCACGCCAAGAGATTCTTCAATTTCAATTGAGCCAAACGCAACAGCAGTTGTGGGAGACGACAGAAGAACGTAACAAGCTCCTAGCAAAGTACACCGCCTGCATGAGACGCTCCGTCGTTCTCGGCATGGAAAGAGGAGCTGCAAAGAAACAGAGCTCCATCTTCCGCCAGCAGCGCAATGTTCTTCAAGCTCGTCTCGATATTCTCGAAGATCAAGGCATCAATATCGGCAAGCCAAGAAATGATCTCGAAGCAGAAGCACGAGTTACACGGCGACAACAGCGAGAGAAGCTGCGCTTCGAGGGACTCGCTGGTGCCAAAATCTTCCCGGCACTCAACACTAACTCGGATATCTCCCCAGGTACAGCGCTGGAAACTGAGCTGCTCAATGCTACAGATGAGATGGAGGGGGAGGTTCTAGTGGCCTTACTGTCGCCGAAATCACGCCAGGATATCGACATGCTTTTTGAGGACTCTGATGAGGCTTTATCGCAAACATCGGCACAAATTTCGCCATTGCATCCAGTGCGCCGAAGCACCGATGGTGATGATCAACCACAAGGAGTTGAGGCTCCTGTCTCGCAGCAAGAATATAACGTAGACATGGATGAAGAAATGGTATACGGCGATGAGAACAGCGAGGACCTCATTGACTGGACGCCAGACGACGAAGTAGATCTGAGCTCTTACCCACCTGCTTCAATCCAAACAAGCTTTACTCCAATTAACCAAGCACAATCCAATGATCCCATGCCATCACACCACTCACCAGTTGTACCAACTACACAATTTGATCTTGCACCAGCTCAACCGCAATGCGAAACCACCAACCAACACAACGACGAAGCCCTCAACCAACCCTGGGATGACCTCGCACGCCCCTTAGCATCCCGCACGCTACCAACTACCGCTCTAGATTCCCTCAGAATCCTCTTCACCCCACATGAAGATGACACCGCCGAGAAATATGCCGAAAAGCTCAACGCACTCGAGACACTCGCTCAGCAAGAGTACGGCATGACGCTCGTAAACTTGGACGAGGAGAAAGCTACTGAATCAAAGCAAGAGGAACTTTACTCAGCAGTCGCCTCTCTAGAAGAGACACGGGGCGAGCTCGAGCTATCACGCCGCGACCTGGCAACACGCACTGGCGAACGCAACGGCGCGCGTCAGCGCATCGCGATCCTCGAAGACGAGGTGAAGGAGCGGGAGATGAAGGAATTACAGCTCCGCGAAGAGTTGAGACTTGAGCGAGAGGAAGGACCGCTTGCTGACAAGCTGTTCGTCGAGCTTTCGGAGATGCGGACGAGGTGTGAGGAGCTAGAGAGGGATTCCAAGCTCTTTGCGGAGCTCCAGATCCTGTTCCAGGAGGTTGATGCAGCGCGCGTTGTCGCTGAAAGGGACCTGGTGCTTATGCAGCAACGTCTTATCGAGGCAGGACTAGTCGTCGAAGAGCATCGTACCAGAATTGCCGGATCCGATGCGCAGCGGGCTAAGTGTGAAAGAGAGATGGCAGTCATGCGCAAGGAGCGCGATGCTGCTGAACGAGATCTGGCGGAGTCAGAAGAGATCAGGGAAGGGCTCCGCATGCGAGTTACGGAATTCGATGAGATTACGGCTCTGCATCACGAGGATGTTCGTCTTGCATACGAACGCCTTAGAGATGCAGCTACCCTCGCAACAGAGCAGCGCGAGAACCTCGCCGAGCTCGAGGAGCAGCGACTTGACTTTGAAAAAGACGCGGCGGCTCTTCGCGCAGAGATCGCACAGCTTACCACTCAGCTTGCTGAAACGCAACAAGCATTAGAGAAGGCCAAGTCATCAAAAGCGAAAACAGATCCCGCCAAGATCAGGGAATTACAAGAGGAAATCGAAAGACTCAAGATCTTGCTCAAGGACACTTCAACCACTGAATCAGAGCTCCGCCAGATATTGTTGGAGGACCTTACCGCCACAAAGGAGGAGTTATGGAAGACCCAGGCAGATTGTGCCGACGACCCAGCCATCAAATCCCAACTAACCGGAATCAAAGAGCTACAAACCGAGATTGAAGACCTGAAGGACCAGCTCAAAAAGGGGCAAGGTTGTGAGGAAGAACTCAATCGGCTCACCGCCGAGCTCGCTGCCACCAAAGCAGACTTAATCCATTATCAAGAACTATACGCCAACGACCCCGCTTACAACGCGGCTCAAATTAGAATTGATGACCTCGTCAAGGAGCTCGAGGCAGCCACCACATCCCTCGCTCGCGCGCAGATCGAATCCCGCAATGCCGTCGCCGCAGCGGAGCAAGCGCGCGACGAAGTCATGGAATCGCACCGTGCGCTCGAGGCCGCGAACGAGATGGTCACTCAGCTGCGCCAGATCTCAGCGGAGAATATCCGCGAACTGGTCAACGTCCAGGAGGAGCGCGACGGAGCGCTACACGACGTGACGCGCCTGATTCATGAGTTGCATAGCGCGGCCGAGGCAGCTAGAAGGGAGCGCGAAGCAGCTAGGAGGGAGGTTGAAGAGGTCTGGGATGAGAATCAGATGTTGACGGGACGGTTTGCGGAGGCTGAGCGTAGGGCGGGCGAGTATGGGCGGCAGGTGCTGGAGTGTGAGGAGCGGGTGGAGGAC
>Ga0302140_10009172_pt1 | contig 12288 bp, 11 predicted proteins | sample I_Bog_E1_1_FD_202095 | JGI IMG/M metagenome (GOLD analysis project Ga0302140, IMG submission 202095) | Peat permafrost microbial communities from Stordalen Mire near Abisko, Sweden - I_Bog_E1_1 | ecosystem: Environmental > Terrestrial > Soil > Wetlands > Peat | place: Sweden: Abisko, Stordalen...
AATCAGGATCTATTCAGAATGAGTAAAGATGCACTTCAATGACCAGTTCGAGACGAACCCATAGTCTCCTCAACCCAGACGGCCTGGCTCCCTGTTAAGTTTGCCATTTCAACAACATCTGGAAAGTAGAACTCTTTCGTCTGCGGACTGTTGTTTGGTGTGAACATGTTCTTCTTCCATGGTTCCCTCAGCAAACCCTCGACGGTAATCTCACCCTGGGGCAAGCCATCCGGTCGATCAGCCCGCTTCTTGAACTTCTTCGCAATCCACCCTCGGTTCACGAGCACAGTGGTGCCGTCCCCCCCTCTATCCAAAGGAGTTATGACTAGGTAGCCTTCGTGTCCTTCGTGCATCCTCGGCCCAATGAGCATTTCCTGATCGTGCCTGAAATGTCCCTTTGCATATATCCTCCTGTAATCGAAATCATGTATGGCCATTGGATCAATGTGGGGAGGAAGTGGCAGCGGATCTCGTACAAGTCGATCTTCGAATTTGGCTATTAATTTGGACTTCCAGTCTAAGCGTTGGACTTGCCATGTTCCAAGGGCGAAAGCCGTTATTGGTATCAAAGCTGCACTTCAATTCAGTTATGTTACCGCCCGTACATAGCTAAGCTTACCCAGAACAATGAGACCTGGACCATGCCGCCTGCCTGCCCGTACTAGATTTGGTGGATTGTCTACGATAGACATGAAATTGGGGTCATCTGCTGGTTCGGCCTTCGCACGGCGAGAGCTTTGAGAAAGATGCCGACATGATGGACATTGTCGCGCAATTGGTTTCCAGAAACCCTTTGAAATGGCTGGAGTGGACTTGAAGCATAGAGCTCGTCGCAAGAAAACTTTTGAGGCGCTCCTCATAGCTGATGGCGAAGATGTGAGATAGTGTAGGATCTAGGTCGGACGTTTACTTTGGAGTTGGAGATGTTTGCTCGCTTACATATTAGCAAGCATCCCGAGTACTTGCTATGTAAGTCATCCCTTCGCCATCTCCATACTCCAACCCAACATATCATCATGATGTTTTACCAAGGTGATTTGCAGAGCGGAATTAGTGAGGCTGTAAGAGAAGCCAAGCTGGTCGCTTGCTTTGTGACAGGTATAGTAATATTTTACACAGAGTTGTCAGCCTTGCGTTCTGACATGTGTCTTTCAGATGAGGGCGAGGAGAGTCAGCTGTGGGAGAGCGATTTCCTGCAGGACGAAGAGGTGAGCCTATGTATGTCTATTTGAGAAGCAGTCTCGATAACTAACACGGGGATAGTTGAAATACTCATTGTCAAGTCAGACGGTTTTGCTTCGACTCGTAGCAAACTCAACAGAAGCTGGATACCTGTCGGCCATCTTTCCCTTGCCAAAGATCCCAACGCTGGTGCTCATAAAGTATGTCCCGGATGGCAAGTTTCTTAAATCTTCTGTCTACTTTGAATTACCCAGCAAGCAGCTAGGCTGTTTCACCTCTTCGAATTTGTCTCTAGCTCTCAAAGCTCGAATCCTTCGTCTCGATAGAAGATCTGTCATGTTGCTACCAGTCAATTTTGCTGATTTCTGCTTCCTAGAAATGGAGAACTTAAAGAATATGTGGCTGCGGGAGTCTGCAAAGAAGAGTTCTTCCGGCGTATGAACCTGGCCCTAGGAGGCGCGCAGACACCAACGTCGCAAGCAGCAGCAAATCCAATTCAACCCAATCCAGATGGAAACCAAGCTCTACCCTTCCCACAACTTTCTACAACCCCGGACAATTCTCCGCCGACCACGGCTGCAGCCGTTGCTCCTACCAGTTTGCCATCAGAGTCACGTGCTGCTGAAGAGACCACGGATGAGAAGAGAGCACGGCTAGAAGCCCAGAAGAAAGCCCTCAAAGCAAAAGACGAAGCCTGTCGTGCGGCAGAAATACGGGCTCGAAGGGATGAAATTGAAGGAGTAGCATCGAAATCATCTGCTGATAAGAAGTATGCGATGTGAGTAGAACTCTCCGGCTTCAAAGATGCATCCTGTGGTTGGCGAATTGTGATTGACGGTGCTGTATAGGATGCAGAAGAAGCGGGCACAGGATGCCCGCGATGAGCGAGCCCGGATTCTCAAGCGTGTAGAAGACGACAAAGCCGAGAGAAGAGAGCGAGAAGCCCAGAGAAAGGCGGAGGCCAAAGCATTAGCTGACGGCAATGTCCTCCCGACCGTGCCTACCATTGTTCAGCAAGCGAGGTCTACGAATTCGGCAGATTGCGCGCTGCAAATTCGACTCTTTGATGGTTCGACTATTCGCAACCGATTTCCATCCTCGGCGAGTCTGAGAAAGGATGTACGACCTTGGATCGACGAGAAGATGACAGTTGACCAGCCGTATAATTTCAAACAAGTTCTCACCCCACTTCCGAACAAGAATATTGAAACCTCTGAGGAAGAGGGGACTTTGCAGTTTCTATGCCCAAGTGCAACTTTGATTCTCGTCCCCATTCCAGCCTATACTTCAGCATACGAAGGTGGCTCCGGTCTCGTATCTCGGAGCGTTTCTGCTGGATATGGACTAGTATCATCTGGTGTAGGTATGGTCACCGGTCTCTTGGGAGGCTTTTTGGGCGGAAGAGGAGGGGGCGGCGCTGAGACTGCTGCTGAAGAGCATCGACAGGCTCCTGCCTCTGCATCCAGCCCAAATACATCAATAAATGTCCGGACATTGAGGGATCAACAACCATCAAGAGATGACCAACAATTCTATAACGGAAATGCTGTGAGTACACCCAGCTAACATCTAGGATTTGGCTGATCGTTTAGCTTAATTTTGAGCCAAGAAAGGATGAAGACGACAAGAAAGAAGATTGATGCAAACTTTGTTCTAGCAAATCACTTCCGTTTGGGAATGGTCACTGTCTACCGGATTTACGGAAGAAGGCATTGGGAGAATTCAATGAAATCGGCCTCTTATTGATGTGATAGTAATTAACTTCTTGATAATCCAGATCTCCGGTGACCGCGGAACAAAGGTCTTATATATGCTTTGCACAGTCTATTTCTTGTCAAGCCCCTCGACGGTCTTTGCATTTCATTGCACCTCCAAAGACCCGAGTCCGCACGATAATTAGTTGCCATTAGCAACCTGCGTATGAAACCGAGTGGAAGGCGTCTGGTTCGGCGACCCGGAGGAGTGGCATGTTCTTATCAAAGAGTGGCCCCAAGAGACTGGGCTTTGAGCAGTGATCTATTACTGTCCACAGATCTCATTCTCGTCGCGGACCAAATTGTCACCCAAATGGATCATCGATTTGGTCCGGATCATTGAGCATGTTGAAGAATGAAGGACCATTATGGAGAGGCTCCGCACTGGAACTGATAATGCTGTTTATATCGGTATAGCTCTGCTTCTCTTTGCTGCTTGAGCTCGAGATATCAGGCCAGGATTCATCCAGCAGCAATCGTGAGATGTCCATTTCTCCAATATTGTTAGAGAAGGGAGCCGATATTCCAGAATTCCAATCGAATGATTGAGTATACGGTAGACTATCAGATGGATCCATACCGCTTTGATCGCCAAAGGAAACATCATTGTCTTTGAAATTGAACATAGAGGTATGGTTTTGGAGAGGCAATGCCCTCGAAGTCCCTTGCTCCGATGATATGATTTCTTGAATGCGTAGGCCTTCTCGAGTTGCTAGAGTATGTAGAGATGAACCATGAGTTGCCGAGCCGGACGAAGTATCCTTCCCAAGACTCTCATTCACGTGGCCGATCATCTCAGGGCCCTGTGGTATAAGTGGTGAGGTATACTGGTTTAGGGTCGGCATTACGTTCTCCTTACCACGCCCATCCGTCGATGTCAAAGTTGGAGAACATCGGTTCAAAGTTTGCTTTCCAGGATCTGGTTTATCCTCATTTCGGAATTTTTCAGGATGCTTATTCCTGAACCTGTCTCTGAGATCCGTGGGCTGCCTGCTCTGTAGGTTCAATCTTGGATCCCTCTGTATTCTAGTCCACGCAGGTCCGTATATTTCATACCCTTCGAGTATGGCCCTGTCCTCATCATCCGAGAATGCCCTCCTCTCACGGCGTTTCGACTTCTGGAAAGGACCTTCTATTCCCAATTGGACCAAGTCCTCCAGTCTCTTCCTATGAGTACGTGCTTTGCATTGTTTAGTTGCTTTTCTATTCTCCTTTGCATTGCCTGCGCCAATCTCATCATCGTCAATTAGGATGTTTTCTGACATGAGACTTGACTTGGATTTAGTTTTGTGTTTAGATGCAACAGAACCTTGGTTGGACTTAATGCTTGCGGCCTTTCCTCGCAACTCAGCGGGACAACAGGTTCTGAAGCGATCTTTCAGATCGATTGCCGATCTTCCGTTAAAGGAGTATTTTGAGTCTTCCAATATATCTGTCCAGTTACCAACTCCATGTCTATATACCCCCAGGAGTAGATTCGAGGTCTCCTCCTCCGTCCACTTCTTCCTAGGTCGCACGTCCTTCTTGACGGCTTTAGTTGGTGGTGGTTCAGCTTTCTCCTTAGCGTGAGACGAATTTCTCGTGTTGTCCTTCAACTCTGTGACTTTCGGTAGCACAGTATTTAGACTGTTCCTTCCATGACTATCGTGGAATGAGCTTGAGGCTATTGGTGGAAATAGGGCAGCTTGTGGTGGAGGTTCAAAAAGGCCGATGATAATAGGTGGCACCACTTGCTTGGCTGCTTTCTGTTTCTTCGGCGGCTGGGGGAGCTGTACAAAATCATCTTTGCTGGTTTCCACTATGTTCCGCTTCTTCGATGTCGCCGCGACTGTGGTGGTTGTATCATCATCCAGTATTTTCCGCAGGGACTGAGGCGAAGAGTTCCCTAACGCTCGGTCCGCAGAGGTCTTTGCAGGTTTCTGCTTTGCCTCACCTCCCTTCAGGATCTTTTCGTCGTCGTCGAGTGATGGTATCAGCGACTTGTGCTTCGGGGACAGTTGAGAGTTGCTGCTTGGTTTGCCATTGCGCTTGCTGGTATCTGGTTCTAGCAGTAGAGGACGCCCGGAGGCTTTCAAGATGTTGGGATCGTGCAGTGGAGGTAGTTCCAAGGACGGAGAGATGTTCGATTCGGAGGGCTCGTCGTTGAGAAGAGCAATCAGGCGTGGCTCGATTGTATTGTTCATGTTCTGTCACGAGATGTCTGAAAACATGGTGCTCTCTCAGAATTTCTTTCTCAAGCGGTATGGGGTACGATGGTGATGTACGATACGATTCTGCGATGCTCGTGGCCGTTGACATCGATGGGAGTTGTGCAGTGAGTTATAGAGTGAGATGCTCCAAGAGCTCTCGATTGGCGGGCAAGGCTGAAGTTCAGCCCCCTGCAGCGCCGTGGGTCTCCGGCTGGTCTCGCTTCAGCACTGCACGCACTGTATCGTACTATTACTATCGTGCCTGTGGAACGCGTGCAACGCCAGCAGCAGCTTCAAGATTTTTTTGCTTGGAATCTGCGACGTTCATCTCCACCCATCTGTATCTCCTCCTCCAAGCAACGCAGAGGAAATGACGACGGTATTGCCCACGTTCCCTATGTGGGTCATGTGCGTCTTTGAACCAATCTCAACGTATTTCTCGAATTCCACCCGCACCTCCTTGTCTGGGTCTAATTGGGTACAGTGTTGCGGGCTTTACTGTCCCTTTCGTAGCTGCTGAGTTATTCACCGCCGAACAGATTCCTGGTTCGCCCGTCGAGGATATCTCGGACAATACCCGGATGCTAGCATTGCAGTAAGCAAGAGATCCCACCTCATCCATCCGGGAATGTAGCCGGGAATGGAGTCGCAGACAGCTTCTTTCACAACGACCTTACGAATTTGTAGACTAACATTCTTCACAGACTGGGAAATATCTATCTCCTTCTTGCCATGGTTGCAATTGCTGTTTTGTACTCTACCACGGATCCAAAGGTAGTCAGAAACTATGTGATTGCTCTGTGGCTGGCGGATATTGGGCACATTGCAACAACTGGCTATGTCATGGGCGTTGACAGGTTTATGGACTTTGCAAACTATAATCCGACGACGTGGGGCAACGTTGGTATTACGGTGAGCATGTCCTATCCTAGCATATGCTATTATTGCTTATCATTCAAGGCTTTCCTATGCGCTACTCGGACGGCATACCTTTTGGGTCTCTTTGGACCTGACAGAAAGCCTTTGTCAACTAAAAAAGTGCAGTGAGGAGAACAGAAAGTAAAAGACAGCCTGATGCTGCTCTGAGGCTTTGACAGGATCTGTTCATTCCGGTCGAGTCCGTATCCTAGATTCCTATACATCGTGGTAAAGACATGTAGTTGCAGCCCAAAAGTTCTAGACTTCCAGCTTTCGAATGCCTCAGGGGTGCCCGAGATTCTTTCTTTGGGAACCAGCTATACTTTCCTTTATCTTCTTCTATTACTAGGAATATTTCTAAATCTTTAAATACTAGAAGTGATATCCCTTGGTACAAAAGATGATGCTTAACGTATGATCTCGTGCCTTAAGAACGTTCACTCGGACAATCCGTCGGATTGCTAGTTGTGACGTAAACACACTTGCAAAAGAGAAGTCCTGATGGCGATTGCAGTATGATCAATGTCATCTCAAATATATCGAGATATGCAGAAGCAAGCTGGATGAGAAACTAGAGTTTCGGTAGAAGGTTGTAGTGAGAATATCTGGGTTGTCCGTTTGACTGGCATGGACCAAAAGCAGTAGATTGGGATATTGTGATATTTAATTAGAAATCATCGGGATTCTCCTCCGTAGCTAGGCTCAGGATATTCAAGAATGGAGGCAGGTTTTCATATCCAGTGCGAAGTTGGTATGAACTGTGTCCGTCCAGTGAGGGCCATAACTTTCAGGTAGAAATGGTTCTGCATGAGACTCTACAACTCGTCTATAATGGGGTAGTATTCTCTTCAAATGCAATAGCAGTAAGACTTCTGTTTAGGGGCAATCTATGACGAACAACTTGCTCGAATTCGTAGACTCCGAGATTCGGGCAATTCCTTCTAGCCCAAGGGGTCATGCTTGCGCAATAGCTAGCAAGATCCTAGCTATGAGAAAAAGTCAACTCCAGGGGAATATACTACGACTGTGCATCGCTCCACTGGCTCCAGACTGCCGGAGACGGCTGGAATTGTATGTTAGCTTTGAGGAAATACAGTAATGCAAAAACTGGACCTATTTAAAGTATTGGACAGCTAGATATCTTACAAATTGAAATAAGACTAATAAAAACAGGATACAGTAGTCCGTCAAGGACTGAGTTCGCTGCTGCCAATTTCTCGTACTGAATCGCATTACAAGGGCCCGGTGGCTGAAGTGGCTGGCGGGGTCGCCTCGGCCGCTAAAATTTTGCCGTTAAAACAAAAATATCTCAGACGACCATGCCAATACTTCAAATTCCAGGCCCCGCCTAATCCCAGGGCCAGACCGAGCACCAACATGGCGAAATCGACGGATCTGTCTCGCGCGGAGCGCAAAGCCAAGAAGCGCGTACTTGAAGATGCGATTCCCGACTTGCCAGGAGATAACGAAGTCGAGACTACAGAAGGGCAGCAGGCGGAGGAGAAGTCTAAGAAGAGAAAGCGAGACGAAGAGGGAGCGGCCACAGAGAAGATGACCCAGGATGGTCAGAAAGCAAAGAAGGATAAGAAGAAGCGCCGGAAGACCGAGGAGACTGAGGTTGGTGATAAGGTTTGGGATGAGGTTAGGGCTTCCAAGAGAGAGAAAAAGAGCAAGAAAGAGAAGAGATCCGAGTCTATAGGGGATCACGAAGCACTACAACCTGTGGGAGCGGATAAAAATATGACAAAGGCTCCAGAAGAGCTGAAGAAAACCAAAAAAGAACGAAAGGCCGAGCGGAAAGCACGAGAAGTTGCTGAAGCTGCAGCACAAGGCCCTGCACCCTCAAATACTGAAGAGACGACACCCAAAGCGAACGGAGAGACTGCAAAGGGAGAAGAGGAAAAGAAATCTAAAAAGAACAATCGAAATCGGGACAAGAAGCGCAAGGGCACTTCTGCAAATGAGGAGGTATCACAGTCTGAGGAAGGGAAAGTCTCAAAAGCTGCCAGATTCATTGTCTTTATAGGTACAATCCCTCTGTTATCCTGCTTCTACACGCGTTTTGACCCATTGCTTCAGGCAACCTCCCCTACACAGCAACAACTGATTCCATAACTGCCCACTTCGCCTCGGTGAAACCTAGATCGGTCCGCCACTTAACACAAAAAGACAACCCGTCAAAATCAAAAGGCTGTGCATTCGTCGAGTTCGATGGATATGATCATATGAAGACATGCCTGAAGCTCTTTCACCACTCTATGTTTGATGATGGGCTATCAGCACCTAGAAAAATCAATGTAGAACTCACGTATGTACCCCTATTGCTTTGCAGTTAGCTGTTGGCGAGACATGGACTAATCAGCTCACTATAGAGCTGGTGGAGGAGGTAACACCAAAGACCGGAAAGCAAAGATCCAGGGGAAGAACGAGAAGCTGAATGAGGAACGGTTTAGGCGGATACAAGAGGAAACAAAGGCCAAGTTAGAAAAGGGGCTTGACGGAGGAAAAACTATTGACGAGAGCGCCATTCATCCCAGCAGGAGAGGAAGAGTACCGGTTGCCTAGACCAATAACTCCCAAGATACCCATGCAGGCTAGATCTGCATCTTCAGAGGTGCTAATAGTGTAAGAGTTTTATATGGATAGTTGCTTTCATTTCCTTCTCTTAGAAGCAATGAAAGGGTATCTGCTAAAACGAACAAAGAAATTCTATACAGATGCAGACTATTGAAGGTCGTTCATCATTATTACTCACTCCTATGCATTATCTACAAGGAATGCAGGAGTCATCTTTTCCCACGCACAGTCAACAAACTCCCTCGCTTAAATCCCCTTTGCTGACCATGGCTGAGAAAAGAACAAATGAGGAGGAAGATCTTCGAGTAGAAGAGACAGTGCCCGCAGTGACAGCCACCAAGCTTTTTTCCCCCTGCTTAGATGTTGTACTTCCGTGTAGGAGCTTGTGCTTCCATCTCTAGACAGTTGAAGAGAAATGACAGCCTCAATCTCGATCTGATCTCGAAAAGGAACATGGTATGACTTAATGCATCCTCCCACCCAAGGTGTATAGAGCTTTTCGAAATCGTTATCTCTTTACAGGATCGTACATTTGCTGCGCTTTACCTTTATTGCCTGGGGTCGTGGGCTTAGGACAGCTCTGTATCTCGAAGTTAGCTTAACACTCAGGCCGTAGTTGCCAGCAGCTTTTTGAAGTCGAAGCCGCAGCAGCAGCTCCACTGTGTGGCTTGGGAGACACTCAATTTTCACATACCTAATAGCCTCATCGAACACACTCTTCAGGTTTCGTTGGGTCAGAGCGGAACACTCCAAGTACTTGTGTGCCCGGATCTCCTTCGCAACGATCAAGGCCTGGTCATACGTGACTGGCTCCATGCGCTTTTGTCTCAAGCTCTCAAGTGTGGCTGGGTCCTCTCTCAAGTCAAGCTTCGTACCAACGAGGATGATGGGGACCGAAGGAGCATGGTGATCAATCTCGGGAAACCACTATGGCAGTGAAGTTAGCACTCGCCCAATGGCAAGATCGAGGTGTCTGCCAACCTTCGCGCGAACGTTATCAAAGGAAGGGGGGGAAACGATCGAGAAGCAGATCAAGAAGACATCAGTCTGGGGGTACGAGAGAGGGCGTAATCGATCGTAATCCTCCTGTCCAGCGGTATCCCAAAGGCCCAAGCTGATCGGCTTGCCATCTACCATCACACTTGCAGAGTAGTTGTCGAAGCTACAATGGTCAGCGCGTCCTTCTTTCCTGCTTGTCTTATCCTCAATCGCACTTACACGGTGGGTATATATTCGCCAGGGAAGGCATTAGTGGTGTAGGAGATGAGGAGACACGTCTGGAGAACGTGTTAGCTATTGGCAGGACTTGGCGGGGTTCGGGATATTGTATACCTTGCCAACAGCACCATCACCGGTGACGACGCACTGTGGAGAGTAAACTTGTCAGCCTCTACATGTATGTCAGATTGTGGCGCGGGAAGTCTGACCTTGAGCGACTGCGTTCCTGGTGCCGCCATGTTTGATGAGGAGTAGGTTTGATGAAAGGACTGAGAAGATCTTGAGGTCGGGGTTTTCGAGGTTGTTTGTCGAAGGAAGAGGCTACTTCTGCATGAAGGTCAGATCTTTTTGACACATCGGAAGCACGCGCTCCCGCTTGCTTGAGTGGATAGCTGAGGCGAGGCTGTTGGAAGGGCATACCTTATTCAAGTTTTGTGGAGGGCGAAGTGGATGTTGAGCAGACGGCTGCAACGAGTTTCGGCGATCATGCAAATTCAGAATTTGGGTCCTGCGGGCGAACTCGATATCTGAAAGTGGATTCTACGCTGACGTTGGGGGCTTGAGCCGGTGGCAGAGAGCAAGTGCGCAGCAGATGGGCAGCTCGTGGGCGAGGTTGTGCGTATGCAAGAGCCTGAGCACAGAGTAGAGGTGAGGTTCGAGGCGGCACTACTTGATGCAACTGCAGCAGATCTGTAACAGAGCTGGTATGGAACACCCGAGGAAGCTTTGAAAGGGGACGCGTGCCGGGGCGCAGAAGGGGGTTCGAATAGGCGCCGCGGTTTCTGCCAAACGCAAGTGACAACGGTTGTTGGATCTGCCTCGAGCTTAGGAAGGACGCAATGTGATTCGGCGAGTGTTCGTGGAGGTGAAGGTGCGATTGGGATTGGGGGTCGTTCACGATGGGTGTGGCTCGCCTAGGCAGGACGCAATGCAAAGGGCTGGCAGGCAGGCTGGATGCGAGGGCCAGGAGGAGATGAGGCGACGGGGTCGCTGATGTCCAACCGTTTCGCTACCAAGACGTGCAAGACTCGCGGAGAGTCGCGAAGCAGCAGCAGCAGCAAGCAGAGCACCAGAAGAGCAGAGGCAGGCCAGGAGAGGAGCAGCGGGAGGTTTGACGGGGCGTCAAGGGGAGGCGAGCGCTGTGGTTGGTGGGGAGTAGGGGGCAGCTCGAGCGGCTGCACAGCACGCAGCGGGCGAGGGCACAGGAGCTTGTGGGTTTCGTTTCTTGCCTCAGCGATGGGGATGGACGTCTGGAGGGGTTGCTGCGGTGCAGTTGTGCACTTGTGCAGCAGTCGTTGCTGAGATGCTCTCTCTGCTTGGCAGTCAGTCAATCGACTGATCCGTCCGTGTGGCCTCGTCTCCTGCGTCTCGAAATTCTACCAGCAACAGCAACGAGCCCACAGTAAGAATGGAAGGGGACGATGTTGATTCCAGGGCGGTAGGGCTTGGTCAAATGCAGAAGTGAGTTGCAGTGCGTGGAGTCCCTACCTCCGTAGACTTCACTATTTATTGTCGTGGACCGCTCTTTCCTTTTTCCCACACAGAGCAGAGCTCCACCTCAAGGACTTCCAGAGACGCATCCCTGCACACGCCCACCTTAGGGAACGCCGTCTCAGATAGACAGCGATAAGGAAAGTTTAAGCTGCGAACTCTCAGGATCCGTTCATGACAGACAGACCCTCCGGGAGATCAAACTCGGGCGGTTCGTGGTGTTTCGAAACATCGCCCTTCTCCCTTGGACGTGCAAGCTGCAGGACCGTCCTGTACTACCTGGGCTGCGGGTGGCCATCGAGGCCTCCTCCAAGACTTGGACAGCCAACGGGCATGTTTCACAGCAAAGGCTCTGGGTCGTTCGATCCTTCTGGAACAGCCATACCTCTTGCGAGTGCGACATGGCCTAAGATTAGCTCCAAGTGGAAATTCATCTCATTCCCTGTTGCTTTTGCAGATTTTAGCTCCCGATGAGAAATGTTGTACATGGAAAAGGATCCTGGTTCTTGGTAACCACCAGCTTTCCAGCTTTGTCTTTCCACTTCGGGGACGTGATGGTTTCAGCGTCGAAGGGCCCGATTCGCCACTGGCACAGGAAAAGGGGCTCGGGAAACGGTACCATACCCTTACAAGGTCCCTCAACTCCACGTGGAAAGTCTCCGTGCCGATCTTCAACTCTGCCGCTTCTTTCAAGCGGAGAAATGGACGTGGCTGACCAACTGATCGGTCTTTATTTGTGGAATCGAGCTGAGAAACTCAAAAGAGATGCAGAAGGATTGCGGTGTGATTTTTGGGGAGTCTTCTTGGAGGTCTAATCACATATGTTTCGATTATAAAGAACGAAAAGGGGCATCCCCTTAAGTGGACCGATCATCTTTATACATTATTCTCAAACCCCATCTTTCATTTAGTTGGTTCATGGGTGTTTCTAGAGGTTACCTGTGTGACCACCTTAGGAA